>Ga0134125_10000940_pt1 | contig 37154 bp, 36 predicted proteins | sample KB31751_FD_96464 | JGI IMG/M metagenome (GOLD analysis project Ga0134125, IMG submission 96464) | Terrestrial soil microbial communities with excess Nitrogen fertilizer from Kellogg Biological Station, Michigan, USA - KB3-175-1 | ecosystem: Environmental > Terrestrial > Soil > Unclassified ...
CGCTCCCCTCGAGGGAGTAGGGAATTGCACTTCGGACTGCGGCGTACCCGGCGCCGGCCAAAGAACACGGGCGATGAGTCGTGTCCGGATCGTAGGGTGGGCAAAGGCGTCCGCAGGACGCCGGGCCCACCGGCGGAGAGGCCGATGGTGCACACGCTTCGCCTTGCGCACCCTACGACCCGCCACCCCGCTCGCGACCCTCGCCCTCCAGGAGAGAGTGAAGAGTGAAGGACGACGGGAGAGGTGTCCCATTGACAAAAGCTGTGGTCAGCCCCGCCCGCGGTTCCGAAACCCCTCAGCCCCCATGGATTCCGCGTTGCATCCTCGCCGCCTTTTTGGCATATCCGGCGCGCTTCCGGTCGGGGTGAAGCGCCCTTGAAAAGCGGCCATCCTCGACGTCCCTGGCGCACGGCGGGGGCGTGGTTCCCCGCCAGCCCAAAAATTTCGAGGTTTGACCCACCATGACGACATTGTGGTTGATCGTAGGCTGTGGCGCGCTCGCCATCGTTTACGGCATCTGGGCGACCCTGTCGGTGCTCGGCGCCGATCAGGGCAGTGCCCGCATGCAGGAGATTTCCGCGGCCGTGCGCGAGGGCGCGCAGGCCTATCTCAAGCGCCAGTACACGACCATCGGCATGGTCGGCGTCGTGATCTTCCTGATCATCGGCTTCACGCTCGGCTGGCTAGTCGCCATCGGCTTCGCCGTCGGCGCGATCCTCTCGGGCGTCGCCGGCTTCATCGGCATGAACGTGTCGGTGCGCGCCAACGTCCGCACTGCCCAGGCCGCGACCAAGTCGCTCGCCGGTGGTCTCGACATCGCCTTCAAGGCCGGCGCCATCACCGGCATGCTCGTCGCCGGTCTCGCGCTGCTCGGCGTGACCTTGTACTTCGGCTTCCTCACCGGCACGCGGCACATCGCTCCGGACAACCGCACCGTCATCGACGCCATCGTGGCGCTCGGCTTCGGCGCCTCGCTGATCTCGATCTTCGCCCGTCTCGGCGGCGGCATCTTCACCAAGGGTGCGGACGTCGGCGGCGACCTCGTCGGCAAGGTCGAGGCCGGCATTCCGGAAGACGACCCGCGCAATCCGGCGACCATCGCCGACAACGTCGGCGACAATGTCGGCGACTGCGCCGGCATGGCGGCCGACCTGTTCGAGACCTATGCCGTGACGACCGTCGCGACCATGGTGCTCGCCGCGATCTTCTTCAAAGGCACGGCGCTGCTTCTGCCGTCGATGATCCTGCCGCTCGCCATCGGCGGCGTCTGCATCATCACCTCGATCATCGGCACCTTCTTCGTGAAGCTGCCGGCGTCGCAGTCGATCATGGGCGCGCTCTACAGGGGCCTGATCGTCACCGGAATCCTGTCGCTGATCGGCATCGCCGGCGTCATCGCCTACGTGCTGCCGAGCGGCTTCGCGACCGCGCTGACGAGCGAGGGCAAGCACTACACCGGCATGTCGCTCTATATCTGCGGCGTCGTCGGCCTTGCCGTCACCGGCCTGATCATCTGGATCACCGAGTACTACACCGGCACCGACTACCGCCCGGTCAAGTCGATCGCCCAGGCCTCGGTCACGGGCCACGGCACCAACGTGATCCAGGGTCTGGCCATCTCGATGGAATCGACCGCGGGCCCTGCGATCGTCATCATCGCGGGCATCCTGGTCACCTACGGCATCGCCGGGTTGTTCGGCATCGCTATCGCGGTGACGACCATGCTGGCGCTGGCCGGAATGATCGTCGCGCTCGACGCGTTCGGCCCGGTCACCGACAATGCCGGCGGCATTGCCGAAATGGCCGGCCTGCCGAAGGACGTGCGCAAGTCCACCGACGCGCTTGACGCCGTCGGCAACACCACCAAGGCGATCACCAAGGGCTACGCCATCGGTTCGGCCGGCCTCGGCGCGCTGGTGCTGTTCGCGGCCTATAACCAGGACCTGCAATACTTCATCAAGACCGGCTCCGGCTACTTCCAGGGCATTCAGCTCGATTTCTCGCTGAACAACCCTTACGTCGTCGTCGGCCTCTTGTTCGGTGGCTTGCTGCCGTATCTGTTCGCGGCGATGGGCATGACCGCGGTCGGCCGTGCCGCCGGTTCGATCGTCGAGGAAGTGCGCAAGCAGTTCCGCGAGGACGCCGGCATCATGAAGGGAACGTCGAAGCCCAACTACGCGCGGGCCGTCGACATCCTGACCAAGGCGGCGATCAAGGAAATGATCATCCCGTCGCTGCTGCCGGTGCTGTCGCCGATCGTCTGGTACTTCGTGATCTACGCGATCGCCGGTGGCGGCGCGGCCGGCAAGTCGGCGGGCTTCTCGGCGCTCGGCGCCATGCTTCTCGGCGTCATCGTCAACGGCCTGTTCGTCGCCGTCTCGATGACCTCGGGCGGCGGCGCCTGGGACAACGCCAAGAAGTACATCGAGGACGGCCATTACGGCGGCAAGGGCTCGGACGCGCACAAGGCGGCCGTGACCGGCGACACCGTCGGTGACCCCTACAAGGACACGGCGGGCCCCGCCGTGAACCCGATGATCAAGATCACCAACATCGTCGCGCTCTTGCTGCTCGCCGTGCTCGCGCACTAGGCGAAAGCGAGACGCCACGAATCGAAAGGGCCCGCGTGCTGCGCGGGCCCTTTTTGCATTCCGGTGCAGCGGCGTTCAGCTGTTGTTGAACATGCCGACGCCGAGCTCCTTGAAGATGCCGCGCAGGTAGTTGAGGTCCTTGCCGCCGGTTTCGGTGCGGCCGGACTGGAAGTCGAACACCTTGCCGTCCTTGACGCCATAATTGGCGAGCCGCGTCACCTTGCGATTCTTGTCGAAGTAGACGCCGACGACGCGCTGATCGACGACGCTGTAGGGCATGAAGGCGGCGCTGCGCTGCGACTTCTGCGAGATGTAATAGAACACGTCGCCGTTGACGGTGGCGACCGTCGAGGGCGTGCCGAGCACGATCAGCACCTGCTCCTGGCTGGCGCCGATCGGGATCTGCTCGAGCGAGCCGGGCGCTATGACGTAGCCGCGCTGCAGCGTCTCGGTCATGCCGAGGTCACCGCAGCCGGCGAGCGCGGCCGTGCCGGCGAGCGCCAGCGCCATCAGCGCGGCGCGGCGGTATCGAATGGTCCTGACAGCCAAATCCGGCACCCTCACTTTACGGCTTGCATCGGCCGGTCCCATGCCGTAACCGCGCGGCAGCGCAGCCCGTCGAACCCGAAAAACCGATGATCTTCCCCCTGTTTCGCCGAAACCGGCAGCCCGACACCATTTCGAGCCTGTATGGCATGATCGTGGCGCAGGCGCGAAGCCCGGTCTTCTACCGCGAATACGGCGTTCCCGATACCATCGGCGGCCGTTTCGACCTCCTTCTGCTGCATCTTTCGCTCGTCGTCGAGCGCCTGATGCGCAAGCAGGACGGTAATGCCTTCGGGCAGGCGCTGTTCGACCGTTTCTGCACCGACATGGACGACAATCTGCGCGAGATGGGCATCGGCGACCTCGCGGTGCCGAAACACATGAAGCGGGTGGGGGAAGCCTTCTACGGCCGCTCCCAGGCCTATCAGGCGGCGCTGGCCGAGCGAGGCGACCGCGCCCTCGTCGAGGCGCTGATCCGCAACGTCTATGGCGGCGTGGCGCCCGATCCGGCAGCGCCGGCGCGGCTCGCGGCCTATATCCGGCGGGTGGCGCAGGCGCTCGACCGGCATGAGCCGGCCGACCTGCTGGCCGGGCGGATCGTCCTGCCCGACCCGCGCGTGGTTCCGGCCGAGCTTGAGGCGGCCGCGGCAAGAGATTGACCCCGATGGATAAAACGACCGACCTCTGGCGCGTCCCGGTGGCCGTGGAGGACATCCCGGAGACCGGACTTCATCTGGAACTTGAAGCGCCGGAGGCGGTACGCGCCGCGCTCGCGCCGGCCGCCGGGCTGCGCGCTCTGCCGGTCCTGAAGGCCTCGTTCGATCTCGCCCGCCGCGGCAAGGGCGTCCATGTCGGCGGCCGGGTCGAGGCGACGGTCGGCCAGACCTGCGTCGTCACGCTCGAGCCGATCGACAAACGCGTCGTCGAGAACGTCGACATGCTGTTCTCGCCCGATGCCGCGCCGGCGGCCGACGGCGAGCCGGAAGCCCGCCACGTCGCCGGCGAGGAGGAGCCGCCCGAGCCGCTCTTCGGCGGCGCGGTCGATCTCGGCGCCATCGCCATCGAGTTCCTGATGCTCGGCATCGATCCTTATCCGCGCAAGGCGGGCGCCGAATTTACCGCGCCCGCGCCGGACGAGGAGGGCGCGCATCCCTTCGCCGCCCTGGCCGCGCTGAAGAAAAAACCGGCCGGCGAGGGCGCCTGAGGATCGCGCGGGGCGCGTCATCACAGCCGGGGACAAGCGCCTTGTGCGCGCCGCGCCAGCCGTTATGGTCGCCGCCGTGAGAGGTCACCTTCCAGCCGGATTGCCGGCGCTTGCGCCGTCAGGGCCATTCCATGGCCGATAAGGTCCGCATTGCGATCGACGCCATGGGCGGCGACCATGGTGCGTCCGTGGTCCTGCCCGGCGCCGACATCTCGCTCACCCGCCATCCGGACATCGAATATCTCCTGTTCGGCGATACCACCACCGTCGCGCCGGTGCTCGACCGCCTGCCGCGGCTGAAGGCCGCCGCGCGGCTCGTCCACGCCGAGGTGTCGATCCGCATGGACGACAAGCCGAGCCAGGCGCTGCGCTACGGCCGCTGGAAGTCGTCGATGTGGCTTGCGCTCGACGCCGTGAAGAAAGGCGAGGCCGACGTCGCCGTCTCCGCCGGCAACACCGGCGCGCTGATGGCCATGTCGCGTTTCAACTTGAAAATGCTGCCGGGCATCGACCGGCCGGCGATTGCGGCGCTCTGGCCGACGCTCAAGGGCGAATCCGTCGTGCTCGACGTCGGTGCCGCGATCGGCGCCGACGAGGGGCATCTCATTAATCTCGCCGCCATGGGCAGCGCGATGGCGCGCGTCCTGTTCGACATCGAACGGCCGACCGTCGGCCTCCTGAATATCGGCGCCGAGGAGGTCAAGGGACTGGAGCAGGTGCGCGAGGCCGGGCGCATCTTGCGCGAGACGTCGTTCCCCGATTTCGAATATCACGGCTTCGTCGAGGGCGACGACATCGGCAAGGGCGTGGTCGACGTCGTTGTCACCGAGGGCTTTGCCGGCAACATCGCGCTCAAGACGGCGGAAGGCACCGCGCATCAGCTCGCCAGCTATCTGCGCGCGGCCATGAACCGGACGTGGGCGTCACGCCTCGGCTATCTGCTCGCGCGGCAGGCGTTCAATGCCTTGCGCGAGAAGATGGATCCGCGCAAATCGAACGGCGGCGTCTTCCTCGGCTTGAACGGCGTCGTCATCAAGAGTCACGGCGGGTCGGATGCCGAGGGCACCGCCTCCGCCATCGATATGGGTTACGATATGGTCCGGTACGAATTGCTCGCCAAGATCGCGCACGCGATGGCGGGCGGGCCGCAAGCGGCCACCGCGCGTCTGGCGAGCGGAGCGGCCTCGTGAGCGTCCTGCGTTCGGTGATCCTGGGCTGCGGCAGCTACCTGCCGGGCCGCATCCTCAGCAATGACGAACTGGCCCGTTCGGTCGACACCACCGACGAGTGGATCGTCCAGCGCACGGGTATCCGCGAGCGTCATATCGCCGCGCCCGGCGAGGTGACGTCCGATCTGGCGATCCACGCGGCCAGGGCGGCGCTTGCCAATGCGCATGTCGAGGCCAGCGCCATCGACCTCATCATCCTCGGCACCTCGACGCCCGACCAGACCTTTCCGGCGACGGCCGTCACCGTGCAGGCAGCGCTCGGCATCACCGCCGGCGCCGCCTTCGACCTGCAGGCGGTGTGCTCCGGATTCGTTTACGCGCTGTCGGTCGCGGACTCCCTGCTGCGTTCCGGCCAGCACAAGCGCGCGCTGGTGATCGGGGCCGAGACCTTTTCCCGCATCCTCGACTGGAACGACCGCACCACCTGCGTCCTGTTCGGCGATGGCGCCGGCGCGGTGGTGCTCGAGGCGCAGGAGCAGGCTGGCACGTCCGCCGACCGCGGCATCCTGACCACCCATTTGCGCTCCGACGGTCGTCATAGGGCCAAGCTTTACGTCGATGGCGGGGTGTCCTCGACGCAAACGGTGGGCCATTTGCGCATGGAGGGCCGCGAGGTTTTCAAGCATGCGGTGGCCATGATCACCGACGTCATCGAGGACGCCTTCAAGGCCACAGGCACGAGCGCGTCCGACATCGACTGGTTCGTCCCGCACCAGGCCAACAAGCGCATCATCGACGGCTCGGCGCACAAACTCGGCATCGCGCCGGAGAAAGTGGTCATCACCGTCGACCGTCACGGCAACACATCGGCGGCCTCGATTCCGCTGGCGCTCGCCGACGCGGTCGCCGACCGCCGCATCAAGCGCGGCAACCTGATCCTGCTCGAAGCGATGGGCGGCGGCTTCACCTGGGGCTCGGCCTTGCTGCGCTGGTGAGGAAGAAAGGCCCGCGCTCGCGCGTCATTTCTCCCTATCAGGACACCAGGAACCGCCATCGCAATTCGTTATTGCCCCGTTGACCGGCCGGGAGCATGCCAATATCCTGATAATTCAACGGCATATCGGCCGGGGGGCTGTGTCTGGCGATGACAGGTAAGACAGTAACGCGCGCCGATCTCTGTGAGGCGGTCTACCAGAAGGTGGGACTCTCTCGCACAGAATCAGCTTCTCTGGTCGAACTGGTGCTCAAGGAAATCACCGACTGCCTCGAGCGCGGAGAAACGGTGAAGCTTTCGTCCTTCGGCTCCTTCGTGGTGCGTAAAAAAGGCCGACGGATCGGGCGGAATCCGAAGACCGGCAAGGAAGTGCCGATCTCTCCGCGGCGGGTGATGGTGTTCAAGCCGTCGGCGATCCTGAAGCAGCGCATCAACGGCCACGACGTCCCCGACGAAGAACACGCGTAACGTAGCGTCCAGTCCCGCGTCAGGCCCCAGGTTGTGAGGGAGTGACCCGCTTTGGACGAGAAATCACCCGACGCATTCCGCACCATCAGCGAGGCGGCCGACGAGCTCGACCTGCCGCAGCACGTGCTGCGGTTCTGGGAGAGCCGTTTCCGCGAGATCAAGCCGATGAAGCGCGGCGGCGGCCGTCGCTTCTACAGGCCCGACGACCTCGACCTCCTGCGCGGCATCCGCCATCTGCTCTACGGCGAGGGCTACACCATCCGCGGCGTACAGCGGATCCTGCGCGAGCACGGCATCCGTTTCGTCCAGGCGGTCTGGCAGGAGGGCGCGGCGCAGCCGCCGCACCGGGCGGCCGACGAGGATGAGCTGATCGAGGAGACGGTCGAGGCCGGCTACGACGACGAGGCTGACGAGGAGGAGCGGGGCATCGGCAGCCGTCTCGGCGCGCTGATCGGCCGCGACCTCAACGAGCGTAACGGCTCCGGGACGCGCCGCGAGCCGCCGATGACGGCGGCGCCGATGCCGCGGTTGAGCGAGGCCGACCGCGCCGTCCATGCCGCGGTCGAGGCGGAACCTCAGGTTGAAGTTGAGGTGCCGGTCGGCGTCCCGACGGCAGTTCGGGCGCTCGCTTTGGGCGAGACCGACCTCGACCGCCTCCGTAACGTGCTCCAGGACCTGACCGAATGCCGCCGCCTGATCGACGCCGCGGTGGCCCGGCCGGACTAGGCCGCATGGCGCCAGCGGCCACGCGGCCGGGGATGGTATCCCCGAACGCGTAGCGTCCGGATACCGCTGAGGTAGACTGCTCCCGCCGGTGATGAAGCGGGGGCCGTAATGCGGCGTTTCGTTGCGAGGGCCATTGGCGCGGTCGGGATCGGGCTTGCCGGTCTCGCGCCGGCATGGGCGCAGATATTGCCGCCCCCGCCGCCGCCCGTCGTGACCACCACGACCACGACCACCACCACCACACCGACCACGACGCGCGTGCTCACCCCGCTCGCATGGTACGCGGCGGGCGGCATCGTCTGCGCCGCAGTTTCGCCGATGATCGGCACCGTCGTGCTCGGCCGCGAGATGACCGGGCCGGAAGTCGGGCGCTCGACGCTGAACTGCTTCCTCGGTCCGGTCGGCTGGGTCATCGGCCCCATGATTTTTCCCGACGTGCCGGTGGTGACCGCGACGCCACCGGGGCGCGGGCCGCCGCCGTCGCGCACCGCGCAGTCCGGCCGCGGCCGCGGTGTCAACATCCCGCCGCCCGGCGAGACGCGCTTCGTGCCGGACGAGATATTGGTTGAACTCGCCGCCGGTCTGTCGCCGCGCACGCTGGCGAGGATGACGCAGCGGCTGCAACTGACGCAGCTCGAGAGCCAGACCTTCACGCTGACCGGACGGACGCTGACGCGCTTCCGCATCGGCGGCAACCGCGCGGTACCGGCGACGCTGGGGCGGGTGGGGCTCTATCGCGGTGTCCTCGCCGCGCAACCGAACTGGCTCTACGCCTTCGGCCAGGCGCAATCCGCGCCGCCCGACCCGGCCGCGCAATACGTCGTCAGCAAGCTGCACCTCGTCGAGGCGCACCGCATCAGCAACGGCGACGACGTCACGGTGGCGCTGATAGATTCGCGCGTCGACGCCGCGCACCCGGCGCTCGCCGGCGTCGTCGCCGAGCAGTATGACGCCGTTGGCGGCGCCAGCCGGCCGCACGCACACGGCACGGCGATGGCCGGCGCGATCGCCTCGCGCGCGCGGCTCATCGGCGTCGCGCCGAAGGTCCGGCTGCTCGCCATCCGCGCATTTGCCGGCGAGGGCGACAGCGGGAAGGGCACGACTTTCAGTATTCTCAAGGGCCTCGACTGGGCCGCAAGCCGCAACGCGCGCATCGTCAACATGAGCTTCGCCGGTCCGGCCGACGCGATGCTGCGCGATATGGTCGGCAAGGCGCATGCGCGCGGCATCGTGCTGATCGCCGCGGTCGGCAATTCAGGGCCGAAATCGCCGCCGCTCTATCCCGCGGCCGACCGTGAGGTGATCGGCGTCACCGCGACCGACGCCGACGACAAGTTGCTGCCGCAGGCCAACCGCGGGCCGCAGGTAGCGGTCGCCGCGCCCGGCGTCGACATCCTGGCCGCGGCGCCCGACGGGCAATACCAGATGACGTCCGGCACCTCGGTCGCGACCGCGCATGTGTCCGGCGTCGCGGCGCTGCTGTTGGCGCGCAATCCGAAGCTGACGCCCGATGCGCTGCGCCGCGTCCTGACCGGCTCGGCGCACAAGGTTGCCGGCGCGCCGCGCGAGGTCGGCGCCGGCGTTGTCGACGCCTTCAAGGCGGTCGAGGACGTGTCGCGGTAGTGTCCGAACCGGTCGCCTATTTGGCGCGGCTTGTGGCGCGTGATAGCAATCGGCGCCGTCACGCGAGGGGTAATATGGCCGATCCCGATCCGCTCATCGTCGAACGACCGTCCGAGGCCGTCGTGCTGCTGCGCCTCAACCGGCCGGAGCGGCGCAACGCGCTCAACGTGCCGCTGCGCAAGCGCATCGCCGAGGCGGTGACGGAGTCCGTCGCTGATCCGAAGGTACGCGCCATCGTCATGACCGGCAACGAGCAGGCCTTCGCCGCCGGCGCCGACATCGGCGAGATGGCCGACGCCGGCCCGATCGACATCATGGTCCGCAACGTGCAGCAGTATTACCGGGTCGTGGCGGAGTGCCCGAAGCCGGTGATCGTCGCCATCGAAGGCTTTGCGCTCGGCGGCGGGCTCGAACTGGCTTTGTGCGCCGACGTCATCGTCGCCGCCGAGGGCGCGCGGCTCGGCCTGCCGGAGGTCAAGATCGGCATCCTGCCCGGCGGCGGCGGCACGCAACGCCTGACCCGTCTGGTCGGCCGCTCGCGCGCGTCGCTGCTGCTGATGACCGGCCGCATGTTCGGTGCGCAGGAGGCGGTTGCGATGGGCGTCGCCACCGAGATGACGCCCAAGGGCGAGGCGCTCAAGCGCGCGATCGAAGTAGCCGAGGAGATCGCGTCGATGCCGCCGATCTCGGTGATGCAGATCAAGGAGATCGTCAACGAGGGGCTCAACGCGCCGCTCGACACCGCGCTGATGCTCGAGCGCAAGGCTTATCTCCTGCAATACGCGACCGCGGACCAGAAGGAGGGCATGCGCGCCTTCCTCGACAAGCGCAAACCGAAATTCGAAGGCAAATAACGGAAGACAAGTGATGAGCGACAAGCTGCTCGCGCCCGGTCTCGTCGTGGCGGTGTTCGGCACGGGGACGATGGGGCGCGGCATCGCGCAGGTCTGCGCCCAGGCGGGGATCAAGACGCTGTTGACCGACGCGCGCGACGGCGCCGTGAAGGAAGCGATCGCGTCGATCGACAAGGCGCTGGAGGGCCTCGTCACCAAGGGTCGCGTAACGGCGGAGGCCAAACGCGGCACGCTCGCCAATCTCTCCGAATTCAAGTCGTATGACGAGGCGGCCGGCGCGGGCCTCATCATCGAGGCCATCGTCGAGCAGGTCGAGCCGAAGCGGGCGCTGTTCCGCGAGATGGAAAAGCGCATCGCGCCCGACGCCGTGCTTGCGACCAACACCTCGTCGCTGTCGGTGACCGAGATCGCCGCCGGCTGCGAGCGGCCGGGCCGCGTCGCCGGGCTGCATTTCTTCAACCCGCCGCCGTTGATGCGCCTCGTCGAGGTGATCGGCGGGCTGCGCACCGATCCGAAGCTCGTCGATACGCTGACGCAATTCGTGCGCCGCATCGGCAAGCATCCGGTGGTGGCGACGGATACGCCGGGCTTCGTCGTCAACCACGCCGGCCGCGCCTACGGGCCGGAGGCGCTGCGCGTCGTCGCGCAGGGCATCGCAAGCCCGCGCGAGGTCGACCTCCTGATGAAGGAGGCGGCCGGCTTCCGCATGGGGCCGTTCGAACTACTCGACCTCGTCGGCGGCGACGTCACGCACGCGGTGATGGTCAGCATCTTCAATCAGTATTTCGGCGAGCCGATGTATGAGCCGTCGGCGCAGATGACGGTGCGCGTCGCCGGCGGCCTGCTCGGCCGCAAGAGCAGACAGGGTTTCTATATTTATAACGGGCAGCCCGCGGCGTCACCGCCGACGATCGACGTGCCGCAGGCGGCGAAGCCGGCGGAGGCCTGGGTCGCCGGCGAGGAGGGCGGTCCGGAGCTTGCGCAGTGGCTCGACAAGGCCGGCGTGAAGGTCACGCTCGGCGGTTCGCCCGGAGTCGGCGCGTTGTGCTTCGTCACGCCGCTCGGCGAAGACACGACCGGCGCCTCCGTCCGGCTCGGCCTCGATCCGAAGCGCACGGTTGCGGTCGACATGCTCGGCCGCTTTGCCGGCCGCCGCACGGTGATGAAGACGCTGCTGACGTCGCCCGACGCGCTCGGCGCAGCGGTGGCGGCGCTGTCGGACGACGTGCCGGTGACGGCGATCAACGACAGCGCCGGCTTCGTCGTGCAACGGCTCCTGGCGATGATCGTCAATATCGGCACGCGCATCGCCGAATTGCGTATCGCCGCGCCCGCCGACATCGACGTCGCGGTCGAACTCGGGCTGAATTATCCGAAAGGCCCGCTGGCGCTCGGCGATCTGCTGGGCCCCGCGCGCGTGCTCGCCGTGCTCGACGGCATGCAGGCGGTGACGCACGACCCGAAATATCGCGCCACCACGTGGCTCAGGCGGCGGGCAAAGCTCGGCGTCTCGCTGCTGACGCCGGACTGATACGCGAACGGGCCCGCCGCTTGCGCGACAGGCCCGTGCCGTTGCCTCAATTGGCGATCAGTAGAGTTCGTCGACCACGGTGCTGGTCGACGGGTCGACCACCAGCATGCGGTCGCCGACCAAGGTGTAGTCGTAGCCGCGCAGTGCCGGAGCCTCGTACACCACCTGCTGCGGCATGGCGTAGATCGGCACCGTCTCCGGCAGCACCGCGCCGACGCGGTAGTCGATGCGCTCGGTCACCGTGCGCGCCGGACGCTCGGTGCGGATCGTGCGCAGCACGTGCTGCCGCTCGCGCGTCGTCAGCCGCACCTGTGTGGTGTGGGCGCGGTGGCGGATGATGCGCCGCTCGGGTGCCGGCTGCACGATGGTCTCGGTCTCGACCGGCGGCGCGGTGACGATACGCTGCTCGACGATCGGCGCCTCTTCGACGACATAGCCTGGCGCGGGCGCCGGCACGACGACGGCCGGAGCGGGAGCGACGGCCAATGGCGGCGCGATGTAGTCGGGATCGGTCGTGATCACGGTCTGCGCTTGGGCGGCCGCCGTACCGGCCAGCAGCGCGGCGGCAAGTGTGGCGTAGCGAAGCGTGTGGGTCATGATCGTTCTCCTTCCGCGAAACGCGAAAGCCCCCGAAGGGGCTTCGCAAGGTCCATGGAGCGAACGCCCGGTTGCGCCGGCCCGTTCCGCATCGCGGGTTCCGCTGGCGGGGTCTTATTGTGGCGGCGGCGGGACAGGAATGCGGAAATCGAACGCGGAATCAGCGCCGTGGGCGTGGACGAGGCGGATGTTGCGCGGGCAAAGACGCCTCCCTATAGTCCGCGCCGTTCCGGTCGGGGCGTGGCGCAGCCCGGTTAGCGCGCTTGTCTGGGGGACAAGAGGTCGTGGGTTCGAATCCCGCCGCCCCGACCAGAAATTCCAACCATCGTCGATCTGAAGCCGGCGCGCGCGTGCGGTGCCAAGGAACCGTCACGGCATTCGTGCGCGGCGGTATCCCGTCCCCGCCGAATCCTAACGACATTGGCCTTTGACGCCTCGAGTCGGAATAAAAACTCCATAACCGGCTTCAGAGCGCGTTGTCGCGCGTGTCGACATAATACCCTCTGGAATTGGAATGCCGGAGGTTGCCATGCTCAAGCGATGGATGCCCGTCCTCGTCGTCGACGACAGCCTGACGATGTGCGCCATCATGCAGGAGATATTGCACGCGCTCGACTTCAACGACGTGCAGATGCGGCGCTCCGCCACCGAGGCGATCAACGAGCTCAAGCGGCGCGACTACGGCTTCGTGCTCTGCGATGTCGACATGCCGGCGATCGACGGCTTCCAGCTGGTGAATATGATGCGGCGCGACGAGGCCCTGGGCGCCGTGCCGGTCATCCTGACGACCGGTTATCCGTCTCTGATCACGCGCATGCTCAAGAGCGGCGCGCCGTTTCCGGCGAGCGGCTTCATCCTCAAGCCCTTCACCGCCAAGGATCTGCGGGACAAGCTCTCCGAGGTCATCGAATCCGCCTACCAGCGGAAGGAACTGCTGCCGCGCCATTTCGCCGGTTACAGCGGCGTCGAGCCGATCTGACGGCCGCGCCCCGGCCGCTTGCCGGCGGAACATTGCGTGGGCGGATCGCATTGCCTCCGGAGTTAACGGGAGGCGGACATCATGAAGCTTATTCTACCGGCGGCCTTTCTCGCGCTTGCGCTCGCCTGTGCGCCCGCGCACGCGCAATCCTCAGGTGAGGCCGAGGGCCAGCAGGCCTGCGGCAGCGACGCGTTCTCGCTCTGCGGCGACGCCATTCCCGACCGCGGCCGCATCGAGGCCTGTCTGCGGCGCAATTTCCATCGCGTCAGCCCGGGCTGCCGGCATTACATGGCGAGCTTCGGCCGCAGCCATAAGACGGCGCGGGCGATAGGCCGCCATTACCGGCACCACAAGGCCAGGCAGCACCACCGCTACACGCGGCGCGAGGAGCGACGGCACCATTACTATTATCGCTAAGAGGACTTAGCGCCCCGCGGCGCGGCGGAATGGGCCGCGCCACAGGCACGCGACATAGAGCGCCGCCCCGGCGACGTAGACGGCGGCGTAGCCGCCGATGAAGCCGACAATGCCGGCGCCCAAGGCGATGGCGGCCAGCGTCATCGCCGCCATGGCCGCGACCAGGAACGTCGCGACGCGCGCGATCTCGCGGAAGAAGCCGGTGTGCAGCAGGAGATTGCTGGCGACGTTCTGCGCCAGGTTGGCGATGAGCAGCAGGACCAGCATCTTCGTCGCCATCGGCGGCACGGTCGCGGCATGGTCGAGCAGCAACGCGAACAGGTCATCGCCGGCGACGAGCAGGAGCGCGCACAGCGCCGCGGTCGGCAGCGCGCAAAACACGAAGGCCGTCAACGTGGCGCGCTTGAGCGTGGGCCCGTCGCGCTCCGCCAGCGCGCGGGTCTGCTTCGGCAGCAGCGGATCGAGGCCGGCGGCGTAGACGAGCGTCGTGCCGCGGAACACCTTGAACACGGTGTCGAGCACGATGGTCGGCGCACCGAGGCCGAATGCGGCGGGCACCACGAAGTACGGAAAATTGTAGATCGCGAGTTCGGCGACGGCGTAATTGCCGCTGCGCAGGAGGTCCGGCTTGTTGCCGCGCCAGAATGCGGCCAGCGTCGTGAAGACACCGGCCGGCCACGCAAGCGCCCCGGCGCGCGCGAGCCGCACGATGCAGATCGTGAGCACGATCGCCCACAGCGCATTGGCCGCGATCAGGAACGCGGCGAAGGGCAGGCCGGCGAGCAGCGCCAGCATGAGGCCGATATGACCGATCCGGCGCGCCGCCTCGAGCGTCTCGAACGGGATATACTCGTCGACGGCATTGCTGACGTTGCGCAGCGGAAACCAGACGAGGTTGAATGCGGCGAAAGTGAAGAACAGCGCGTAATCGACCGCGCCGGCGGCGCCCGTCCGTGCCGCCATCACCGCGAAGCAGACGGCCGCGCCGGTGAGCACCATTGCGGCGTAGAGCATCACCACCGCGCCCGATTGCGCCGGCACGCTTGAGTCGCCGCTTCCGGTGATATGCCGCTCGCGCTGGCGCACGAACAGGATTTTGGCAGCGCCGAGATCGAACAGCCATAGCGACACGCCGAACGTGCCGATCAGGATATAGACCGAGAACTCGTGGGCGCCGAGCACGCGGGCGAAGACGAAGGTCTGGATCAGGCCGAAGGCGACCGCGCCGCCAGCGGTCGCCGCCCGCAGCACCAGATAGCGCAACGACACGAGGCCCGCGAGCAGCCGCAGGGGCCGCCGCGAAGCGGACGGGGAAAACGCCGGCGCCTGCGAGCTCATTGCCGCGAATTTAACCGGCCGGCTCGATTTTTCGCTTAACGAGCGTGGTGAATAAACCGTGACGGCGGCCGCGTTAATTCTAGCGACTGCATTCAAGTGAAAGTTCAGCGCTGTGCGCTATATTTGACAGCGCAATGCGGGGGTATGCGTGACGGTGTCAGCAACGACGGCAGATACGGGGCGGAAGACGCAGCCGGCGGTCAGCGTCGTCGTGCCATGCTACGACGGCGGCCGTTTTCTCGACGCGCTGATGCGCTCTTTGGCGCGGCAGACGTTCCGCGATTTCGAGATCGTCATCGTCGACGACGGCTCGCGCGATCCGGAGACGCTGCGCAGGCTCGAGGCGCTGCGCGACGAGGCGCGCGTCATCCGGCAGCCGAACGCCGGTCCCTCGGCGGCCCGCAACACGGGCATTCTCGCGGCACAGGCCGCCATCCTGTTCATGCTCGACTGCGACGACACCGTCGAGCCGGATTTCCTGGCCGAGACCGTGCCGCTTCTGCAGGCGAGCCCGCCGGACGTCGGCATGGTGTTCAGCGACGTGCGTCTCGCCGGCGCCGAGAGCGGCGTGTCGACCCGCTATTTCAACCGCTTCGACCTCCTGTTCACCAACACGCTGTCCTCGGGACTGGTGATGCGCCGTAAGGCCTGGCGCGCCTCCGGCGGCTATGACGAGGCGATGCGCGATGGCTACGAGGACTGGGATTTCAGCCTGCGGCTGACGCGCGCGGGCTATCGCGGCGTGCGCGTGGCCAAGCCCCTCTACGTCTATCAGATCGCGTCGGCCGCGGCGCCGAGCCGCTCGACCGTCATCGACAACCGGCGCCTCTACGGCGCGCTGTGGCGTTATATCCGCGAGCATCACCGCGACAGCTATACTGTGCCGGCGATGCTGCGGCTGTGGCGCGGGACCCGCGACGGCACCGGACGCGTGCCACTGTGGAAAGGCATCGCGGCGTATCTGCTGGCGCTGGTACTGCCGGACATGATCTTCAATCTGATGATTGCGCATCTGCACCGCGGTCCGCGCGCCGACCGGCCGGATGCCAACACGGTGCGCAGCGCGCACGCGGCCTCGCCGGTCACGCAGTCCTGAGGCTCTCCCGCGCGGCGCGTGCCTGCCGCATGGCGCGGAACGTCGCAGTCGCGCAGCCCCAGACGATCCCGAGCAGCAGGAAGAAGTGACGCCAGTGATCGGTATCGACCACGAAGCCTTCGGCCATCTCGCCGACGAAGGCGGCGACCGCCGTGATCAGATAAGGCTGCCACGGCGTGCGGATGAAGGCGGTGCGCAGGCCCACATACACCGTCGACAAAAGCAGCATGATGTAGGCGATGCCGCCGATCCAGCCGTAGACCAGGAACGCTTGCAGGTAGACGTTGTGCTGCTGCAATCCGGCCGCGGTGGCAAAGCCGAAGGGGCCCATGCCGTCGGGAAAATTGAGCACCGCCGTCACCGCCAGCTCCTGCAAACGGAAGCGGCCGCCCTGGCCGACGTCATAGGAATTGATCAGGTGCGCGCGCTCGTTGAACATCAGCGCGACGGAGGGGATCGACAGCAGCACCACGACCGATCCGGCGAGCGCGGCGACACTCAGGCCGGAGAGGCCGAAGATGCGCAGCCGCGTCTTCTGCGCCGGCGCGGTGACGAAGGCGAGCGCCACCATCACCATCGCCGACACCGCGAAATGGAACCAGGCGCCACGCGAGAAGCTCAGCATCAGCCCGACGAGCAGAACACCGAGCGCGCCGAGATCGACGAGGCCGATGCGCTGGGTCAGCACGCGGTGCGCGAGGAACAGCGCCGGCCAGATCAGGAACGGCGAAAACACGTTCGGGTCCTTGAAGGCGCCGAGCGCGCGACCCGACGGCGCGAAGATCTCCGAGCCGGGGAAGGCGTGGAAATAGCCGGCGATGCCGGCGAGCGACACAAAGACGGCGGTGATGACATAGGCGATGCGCATCGCCGTCAGCCGCTCCAGCGTGTTGTCCGAGAACAGGCAGGCGAAGATCATGGCAGCGACGGCGAGGTAAATCGACGTCGCCGCGTACTGCACGGTCTTGTCGATATCGAGCGCATTGATCAGCGAGATCAGGCCCGAGGCGTCCCAGATCACGAGACAGAGCATCATCATGACCAGCGTGCGGTTGAAGCGCACGCCGGCGATCAGGCAGGCGACCGCCAGCATGCCCATCAGCGCGTCGTGGGGCGACGGCTCGATGAAGGCGACCGAACTCGCCAGCACGGTGATGAACAGGACGACGAGCAGCATGCGCTCGCGGAACGACGTCGCCGCGGACGGCGCGTATCCCGCGCCGCTCACCCGCCGCATCGGCCAGGCGTGCGCCGGAAGCGGCGACGGCGGCGCCTCAGGCGCAACCGCCATATCGCGGGCGGTGATCAATAGGCGTTCTCGGTCTTGATGAGCGCGAACGGCGTCTTGAACAGGATACGCAGGTCGAACAGCACCGACCAGTTCTCGATATAATAGAGGTCGTGCTCGACGCGCTTCTGGATCTTCTCGTGCGTGTCGGTCTCGCCGCGCCAGCCGTTGATCTGCGCCCAGCCGGTGATGCCGGGCTTGACGCGATGCCGCGCGAAATAGCCGTCGACCGCCTCGTCGTAGAGCCGCGATTCAGCCTTGGCACTGACCGCGTGCGGCCGCGGGCCGACGAGCGAGAGATTGCCCTTGAAGACGACGTTGAGGAGCTGCGGCAGCTCGTCGAGGCTGGTCTTGCGGATGAAGCGGCCGACGCGGGTGACGCGCGGATCGTCCTTGGTGACGAGTTTCGCCGCCGACGCATCCGTCTTGTCGGTATACATCGAGCGGAATTTATAAACCTCGATGAGGTCGTTGTTGAAGCCGTAGCGCTTCTGCTTGAACAGCACCGGCCCCTTGCTGTCGAGCTTGATGGCGAGCGCGACGGCGCCCATCACCGGCAGCGCGCACAAGAGCGCCAGCCCGCCGATGAACTTGTCGAACAGCCATTTCATCACGACGTCCCAGTCCGCGATCGGGCGGTCGGCGACGTCGAGCACCGGCACCTGGCCGATGTAGGAGTAGGAGCGTGGACGGAATTGCAATTTATTGGTATGCGCGGCGAGGCGGATGTCGACCGGCAGCACCCACAACTTCTTCAGCATGGCCAGGATGCGGCTCTCGGCCGAGATCGGCAGCGAGAAGATGACGAGGTCGACACGCGTGCGGCGGCCGAACTCGACGAGGTCGTCGACGCTGCCGAGCTTGCGCTCGCCGGCGGTCTCGGGGCCGGTGCGTTCGTCGCCACGGTCGTCGAACAGGCCGATGATCTCGACGCCGGTGTCCTTCTGCCGGCGCAGCTCCTCGATCACGTGCGCGCCGGGATCGCCGCCGCCGACGATGACGGTGCGGCGAGTGAGGCGGCCTTCGCGCGTCCAGTGGCGCACGAGGTAGAACAGGAGATTGCGCGAGATCGTGAGCGCGGCGAGGCCGCTGAGATAGAACGTGCCGAGCCAGACGCGCGAGAACAATTCGCCGGCCTTGGCGAAGAACGACGCGCCGATGACGATGAGGAACACCACCGACCACGCCGAGGCGAGCCGCATGTACTGCTTCTCGTAACCGCGGAACGCCTGCACCTGGTAGATGTCGGCGGCCTGGAAGGCGAGGGTCGCCAGGATCGCGATGCTCACGGTTGCGCCGGCATAGCGCCACAGGATGCCGGGCTCCTCCGGCAGGTAGGCGGTGTAGATCAGCATGCCGATGACGACGACGATGCCGAACTCGACCATGCGCACGGTGCCGGCGAGCACGATCGACGAGATCGGCTTGGCGGCGGGCACGGCGGCGCGCTCGAGCGCCTGCGGCGACAAGGTGCGGGGCGAGGGCCTGCGGGGTGGGGCGCCGCCGGTCATCGTGGCGGCGGTCGCGCTCAACGGCGCGCGGACATCGGTGTCGGTCATTGCAGAACTCGTTACACATCTGCCCCGGCGGCATACCGGCTGCCGCCAGGCCTGACTAAGCCCGGAAACTTTTAGGCAATGACCGTCAAGAAAGGCTTATCGCAGCGTCGAAAATCGCGTTAACCGGCGCGCGCCGCCAGCGCCTCCGCGTAAGCCCCCAGCACCCCCTCGACCATGCCGTCGACCGTGAAATCGGCGGCGACGCGCTGGCGCAGGGCTGCGGCCTGGCGGCCGGTATCATCCGGCCGATCGAGCGCCGCGGCGATGGCATCGGCGAGCGCCGCGGCGTCGGCCGGCGGCACCAGGCGGTCGGCGGCGGGCCCGAAGATCTCGCCGACGCCGCCGACGCGGGTGGCGATCAGCGGCTTGCCGGCCGCGGCGGCCTCCAGCACGACATAGGGCAGGGCCTCGGCCCGTGATGGCACGACGAGAATGCGGCCTTTGGCGAAAGCCTGCCGCGCCGGAATCGCTCCGAAGAAACGGACGGCCTCGTTAAGCCCCAGCAGCGCCGCCTGGCGCTCGAACACGCCGCGCTCGGCGCCGGCGCCCACGATCGTAGCCGTCACCGTGCGGCCGCCACCACGCAGCCGCGCGACGGCGTCGATCAGCACGTCGACGCCTTTGAGATGGCGCAGTTCGCCGATGAACAGGAGGTCGGCGGCATCAACGGCCAGCGCGACGGAGTCGAATTCGCCGGCGGTGACGCCGTTGTGCACGACGCGCGACAGGCCCGGCGGCACTCCCACTTTGGCGCGAAAAACGCCGTCGCTATAGGCACTTTCGAAGGTGATGAGATCGGTGCGCAGCAGCAGCCGCCGCTCGACGCCGAGATAGACGCGGCCGGCAAGCGTGCTGCGGTCGTAGTGCAGGCTGCCGCCGTGCGGCGTGTAGACGCGGATCGCGACTGCGCCGCTTCCGAGCCGCGCATAGGCGCCGCCTTTGGCGCCGTGGCCGTGCACGACGTCGGGACGCGTGGCGGCGATCCGGCGCCGCACATGCAGCAGCGCCGCGAGATCGGCGACACCCGGCGCGCGCCGCATCGACTGCCGGCTAAGCCCCAGCGCGAGCGACGGCGCCAGCTCTGCCAGCACGGCGTCGGTGGCCGGCCCGCCGCTATCGGCATCCATGACGAGACCGACCCGGTGGCCGCGCGCGACCTGCCCGCGCGCCAGATCGAGCACGTGCCGGAACAGCCCGCCGACCGGCGCGCGCAGCACGTGCAGGATGGACAGCGGCGCCATCAGCCGCGCCGCCTCGGTTGCGATGTCATCGGACGGACCCCCAACTCGCCGCCGGTGATAGCGCCGACAGGTGGCCGTCCGGTTAACAAAACCTCACCGCCGGCGAGATGCGGCCGGAATTAACGCGGAAGCAACCATAATCGGGTGTCATCGCTGCAGTGCCACAGTGACGTGCGCCTGGAGTAGCGATGTTCTTCCGCAAAAAAGCCAAAGCCGCCGCGCCGCCGCCCCAGCCGGCCGCGGTCGCGCCGCCGCCGCCCGCGCCCGCCTACGGACCGATGGGCGAGCCCGATATGCGCGGTTTAGGCCAGCTTCTGTGGCGGAAGAAGGTGCTCATCCTTGGCATCACGCTGTGCTGCGCCGGTGCCGCCTTCGTCATCGTCAACGCCATCACGCCGCGCTTCCGCTCCGAATCGCGCCTGCTGCTCGAATCGCGCGAGAACGTCTTTTTGCGGGCGGACGCCGACAAGGCGGTCGAACGCTCGACCATCGACGAGCAGGCGGTCACCAGCCAGACCCAGGTCGTCCTGTCGCGCGATCTCGCGCGTGAGGTGATCAAGAAGGAGGGCCTCGCCGACAATCCGGAGTTCGATCCCTCGATCGGCGGCCTGTCGCCCTTGCGGGCGATCCTCGGCGCCTTCGGCATCGGCCGCTCGCCGACCGAGATGACCAAGGAGGAGCGCACGCTCGAGGCCTATTACGACCGGCTCAATGTCTCGGCCATCGACAAGTCGCGCGTCATCACCGTCGATTTCTCGTCGGCCAATGCCGATCTCGCCGCGCGCGTCGCCAACACCATCGCCCAGACTTATCTGACGATGCAGCAGCAGGCCAAGCAGAGCCAGACTCGCGCCGCCGGCGACTGGCTCGCCGGCGAGATCGAGAAGATGCGCAAGCGCGTCGCCGATGCCGAGGCCAAGGTCGAGGAATATCGCTCGCGCACCAATCTCTTCGTCGGCGCCAACAACACCTCGCTGCCGAGCCAGCAGCTGACCGACCTCAATTCGCAGATCGCGACGGCGCGCGGCCAGCAGGCCGACTTGCAGGCGCGGGCGAAGCAATTGCGCGAACTCGTGCGCTCCGGCAAGCCGATCGAGTCGTCCGACATCGCCAACTCGGAATCGATGCGGCGGATGATCGAGCAGCGCATCGCGCTGCATTCGCAGCTCGCCGAGCAGTCGACGACGCTGCTCGACCAGCATCCGCGCATCAAGGAACTGAAGGCGCAGATCGCCGAGATCGACCGCCAGATCCGCTCGGAGGGCGAGCGGCTGGCGCGGCAACTCGACAACGACGCCAAACTCGCCGGTGACCGCCTCGAGTCGCTCAAGGACAGTATCAATCAGGTGAAGAAGTCCGCGTCGCAGACCAACGAGCAGGACGTGCAGCTGCGCGCGCTCGAGCGCGAGGCGAAAACCCAGCGCGACCTACTCGAGTCCTACCTGGTGAAATACCGTGAGGCGAGCGCGCGCGACTCGATCAACGCCGCGCCGCCGGAAGCGCGCATCATCTCGCGCGCCACGCCGGCGTTGAAGCCGGCCTATCCGAAGAAATTGCCGACCGTGCTGATCGCCGCCTTCGCCGGCTTTGCGCTGTCGTCGGGCTTCATCGTCACCGGCGCGCTGCTGTCGGGCCCCGGCGGCGAGGCCCCGGCCGGGTCGATGGCGTACCCATATGCCTATGCGCCGGCGGCCTATGCCGCGCCAGGCTATGACCGCCGCATGGCCATGGCGCCGCCGGTGATGCCGCCGAACACGCCGCTGATGCCGAGGGTGGCCGCGCCGCCATTGTCTCCGGCACTGGGGGCGGGCCTGTCCCCCGCCATCGTGCCGCTGCCGGTCTCGTCCGTCGACCAGATCGCCCGCAATTTGCGCCAGAGCGGCGATGCTGGCCGCCGCGTTACCGTTGTCGGCGGCGCGCGCAATGTCGGCACCACCTATGCCGCAATTACCTTGGCGCGCACGCTGGCGCGCGAGGCGAACGTCGTGCTGGTCGACTTCGCCTTCTCGGCGCCGAACCTGTCGGTCATCTCGACCGATGCGAATGCCCCCGGCATCGCCGAACTCGCCGCCGGCGCCGCCTCGTTCGGCGACATCATCACCCGCGACCAGTATTCCAATGTGCACCTGATCGCGACCGGCAATGTCGGCGGCAATGCCACGGCGCTCGCGATGTCGCCGATGCTCGGCACGATCGTCGAGGCGCTGGTGCAGAGCTACGACCACGTCGTGCTCGACGTCGGCGCGGCGACGGAAGCGCCGGTCGAACGTTTTGCGCCGCTGGCGCAGCGCGCGGTGCTGGTCGCGTCCGATCCGGCTAATGCCGCGACGCGGGCGGTGCGCGAGCGGCTGATGCTGGCGGGTTATGGCGACGTGATGCTGCTCGCCGGCATGGCGGAGCCGGCGGCGGCCTGACGCCTCAAACGGTGAATCGCCCGCGCATTCGGCGCACGGCGCGCACCGCCGACCACAGCGTCGGATGCTCCTTGAGCACGCGCTTGCCGGTGGCGGCGGCGCGGAAGGCGAGCGCCGGCAGATGCGCCGCCGCGGTCAACGGCAGATAGCTGTCGAACAAGGGCTCAGCGTCCTCGCAGAACAGATGCTTGTAGCGCGACTGGCCGACGCCGAGATCGAAGGTCTCGATGCCGCGCTCGCAGCACGTCTTCACCAGGCGCACGATCAATTGCTCGCCGGGGCTCTCGGCGGCGTAACGGCCGCCGTGGATCGAATTGAACATGGCGCAGAAGCGGCCGCCGGCAACGATGCCGCCCATGGTCGCGACGATCATGTCGTCGACCGACAGCGCGTAGAGCTCGACCGGCGCGGGGCGGTTGCCGTCCGGCTCGGCCACGGCGGCGATGAAGCGCCGCACGGCCGCATCGGCGAAGACATCGGGCAGGCCGAGCATGCGCATGCGCGCGCTCTTCTGCTTGAAAAAGGCGTCGAGCACGCGGCGCACCTGCCGCGCGTCGCCCGCGCGCTCGAAGCTGACCTCGCCCATGGCGGCGAGGTCGCGTTCTTTCTTGCGCATTTTCTTGCGGGTGGCCGAATTGGTGCGGGCGCGGAACAGCGCGTCGAAATCCGGGATTAGGGCGCAGGAGAAGCCGTTGTTGACGGAGGCTTGGTGCGGCAGCAGCGCCAGCGGGTTGGTGGCGCCGTCCCAGGTGAGCGGCTGCGCGGTCAGCATCAGCAGGTCGGCGCGGCGGGCGAGCTGGCGCATCACGTTGCGCAATTCGGCCGCGCCGATCGCGGCGGCGACGTCGCGGCGCCACAGGCCCATGTTGAAGTTGGCGTGCTTGCCGCCGAGGAACTCGAGCACGCGCAGGCCGCCAACGCGCCGCGTTCCGAGCGGGAGCAGGAACAGGGGCGCGCGGGCCGGGTTGAAGGCGATGGCGATGGCCGGGGTAATGCCGGTGGCGGCGCCGAGATGCGCCTGCCAGCGATTCAGGAAATCGTAACCCTGATAGGGGGTCGCGAGGCTCCCCGAGCCCTCCAGCGCGCGCCAGGGCCCTTCCGCCGCCGCCATGTCATCGAACACGGCAACCTCGGTAACGGCACTATCGACCGGAATAGGCCGGTTTTCGGCCGAGATACGGCGCAAGGCGACGACGGACATGTCGGCAATCGGCTCCCCGAAAGATCAAATGCTCGCAAAGATTCATCAATAAACGGTTGGAATAATGCGGCGCTTTCGGTGTGATCGGCCGGACGAGGGGCGGGCAGGTGAAAAGAACCATCATCCGGACGGGGCTCGAGACGCTGTATTTCAGCGGCATGCATCATTTGTTGCGGCCGCTGTTCGGCGGCATCGGCTGCATTCTCACCTTGCACCACGTGCGGCCGCCGCGCCCCGACGCGTTCCAGCCGAACCGCTTGCTCGAAGTGACGCCGGTGTTCTTCGAAGGACTGCTGCGGCGTCTCAAGCGCCGCAGCATCGATCTCGTCTCGCTCGACGAGATGCACCGCCGCTTCATCGCCGGCGATTTCAAGCGCCGCTTCGTCTGCGTCACCTTCGACGACGGCTACAAGGACGTGATGCGCTGGGCCTGGCCGCTACTGAAGCAGTACGAAGTGCCGTTCGCGCTCTACATTCCGACCAGCTTCCCCGACCGGCTCGGCGAATTGTGGTGGCTCGGGCTCGAGGCGGTGATCGCGCAGAACGACCGCATCGGCATGACCATCAACGGCGAGCAGCGCTTCTTCGAGTGCAGAAGCGTGCGCGAGAAGCGCGAGCTGCACGAAGGCCTGTACGGTTATCTGCGCAGCATGTCGTCGGACGACGAGGTGCGGCGGACCGTGCGCGACCTCTGCGCCTGCTACAAGGTCGACATGGCGGCGTTGTGCCGCGAATTGTGCATGGACTGGGAGGAGCTGTCGCAGATGGCCGCCGATCCTTTGTGCACGATCGGCGCGCACACCGTGAACCATCCGATGCTGAAGAAGATCAAGGACGATTCCACCGCGCGCGCCGAGATGGAGCAGAGCCGCGCCGTCCTGCATGCCGCGCTCGGCGTGCGGCCGGAGCATCTCGCTTACCCGGTCGGCGATCCGACCTCGGCGGGCCCGCGTGAATTCCGCATCGCCGCCGAGCTGGGCTTCAAGACGGCGGTGACGACGCGGCCGGGCGTGCTGTTCCGAGCCCACCGCGACCACCTGACGGCGCTGCCGCGCATCTCGGTCAACGGCGAGTTCCAGCAGCAGCGTTATCTCAAGGTGCTGATGTCGGGCGCCGGCACCGCCTTCTGGAACGGCTTCCGCCGCGTCAACGCGGCGTGACGCGTCAGGCGCGCGGCGCGTCCGGCCGCTGCATCCACGCGATCAGCGGCATGGCCGGCAACACCCAGCCGAGCCCCGCGACGACGTAATAGAGCGCCGCCACAAATCCGTTAATATTCGTCAGCACGGACTGCGCCAGAGCCATGGCGATCAGCCCCCAGACGATCACCAGCGTCAGCAATGCGACGGTGCCGACGAACTTGCGGGTGCGGATGGTCATGGCAGTCCTTCTCCACCGCCATTTGCCGGGCGGCGGGGCGGACTATATGGTCCGCGCCGTCTCCTGCAAGCGATCTTGAGCATGTCCGACGTTTCCGTCCCCCGCCTGCGCCCCGTGCGGCTGTGGCTGCTGATTTCAGCCGCCATGATCTTCCTGACGCTGGTCGTCGGCGGCGCCACGCGGCTGACCGAAAGCGGCCTGTCGATCACCGAATGGAAGCCGGTCACCGGCGTGGTGCCGCCGCTGTCGCAGGCCGCCTGGAAAGCGGAGTTCGACGGCTACAAACAGATTCCGCAATACCGCGAGCTCAACGAGGGCATGACCCTCAACCAGTTCAAGGCGATCTACTGGTGGGAGTGGACGCACCGGCTGCTCGCGCGCTCGGTCGCCATGGTGTTCCTGCTGCCGTTCCTGTTCTTCCTGTGGCGCGGCATGATCCCGCCGCATCTGAAATGGCGGCTGTGGGGCATCTTCGCGGGCGGGGCCGCGCTCGGCGTCGTCGGCTGGTGGATGGTGTCCTCGGGACTCGCCGGTTCGAACCGCGTCAGTGTGTCGCAATACCGCCTCGCGTTTCATCTGACGCTCGCCTGCGCCATCTTCGCCGCCATCTTGTGGACCGCGCAGCAATTGCGGCCGCAGCCGCCGCGCGAGATGCCGGCGCGGCTGCGCGGCACCGCGCTGGCGATCATGCTGCTCGTTCTCCTCCAGATCTATCTCGGCGCGCTGGTCGCGGGCTCGGGCGCGGGACTTGCCTACAACACGTGGCCATCGATCGACGGCGCGTTCATCCCCGCCGCGGCAAGCCTGCTGCATCTGACGCCGGCGTGGCGCAACGCGTTCGAGAACATCCTGACCATCCAGTTCGACCACCGCATGGTCGCCTATACGATCTTCATCGTCGCGGTGTTGCATGCGATTGACGTCTGGCGCGCGCGGCGCGCGATGGCGAGCGCGCTCACGGTCGCGTCCTTGGTCACGTTGCAGGCCGCACTCGGCATCGTCACGCTGCTGGCCGTGGTGCCGCTGTCGCTGGCGCTGTCGCACCAGATGTTCGCCATCGTCGTTTTCACCGCGGCGATCGTTCACGCCGAGCGCCTGTCGCACCGCGACGTCGTCCGGCTGCCGCGCGCGGTCACACTGGAGCAGGGCGCATGATCGAGAGCGAAGTTGCCGACGGCGTCGCCATCCTGCGCATGCAGCACGGCAAGGCGAGCGCGCTCGACATTGAATTCTGCGCGGCGCTGGCCGAGCGCTTTGCCGCGCTGCGCGACGAGCCTGCGCGCGCCATCGTGCTTACCGGCACCGGCAATATTTTCTCCGCCGGCGTCGATCTCAAGCGTGTCAGCGCCGGCGGTGCCGATTACGTGCGGCAGTTCCTGCCGGTGCTGCATAAACTCTACGACGAAGTGTTCTTCCACCCCAAGCCCGTGGTCGCGGCGATCAACGGCCACGCCGTTGCGGGCGGCGCGGTGCTCGCTTGCTGTGCCGACCGCCGCATCATGGCGCATGAGTCCGGCCGCATCGGCGTCACTGAACTGCTGGTCGGCGTGGCGTTCCCGGCGTTGGCCTTCGAGATCCTGCGCGCGGCGGTGCCGGCCGAATATCTCGCCGAGTTCGCCTATAGCGGCGCGACCTACATGACCGACGACGCGGTCGAATCCGGCTGGGTCGACGAGATCGCCGAGCCGGAGGAACTGATCGAGGACGCACTCGCGGTCGCCGAGGAGCTGGCGGCGCTGCCGCCCAAGGCCTTCGCCGTGACCAAGGCGCAAATCCGCGGCCCGGTCGGAGAGCGTCTTGCCGTCAGCGGCGAGGAGATCGACCGCGAGGTGACGGCGCTCTGGTGCGCCGACGACACGCTCGCGCGCGTGCGCGACTACGTCGCACAGCATTTGACGAAGTAGTCAGCGCACCGGAAAGTCGAACTCCCGCCGCGGATCGGCGGCGGGATACGAGAAGTGCCACCATTCGCGGTTGTAGTTGGTAAAGCCGTGGCGGGCCATGACGCTTAACAGCAGCTCGCGGTTCTTGCGCTCGGCGGGCGCGACCGGCGATCGCGTATAGCTCCTCACATCGAAGCAGTCGTAGCCCGTGCCCATGTCGAGGCTGTTGTCCGGCGCGCGTTCCGCGGCGGGTCCTGCGCATGAGCCGTAGCGCGCGGTCGCATCGAACGGCGGCGTTGGCGATCCTTTCGGCACCACGGTGAGATCGACGGCGACGCCGCGTGAATGCGCCGAATGCGCGGCGATCCAGCCGTGCGCGAACAGCCCGTCTTTCTTGAGCGCTGGGTAGAAACGTCGCGTGTCCGGCGCGGCGTTGCGGTTGCCGGCCCAGCGCGCCATCGCGGCGACCGCGCGCGTCGGGCGGTAGCAGTCATAGACCTTCAGCGACAGGTTCTCTTTCGCCAGACCGTCGGCGACGCGCTTCAAGGCGAGCGCCGCGGCGCGCCGGAGAATGCAGTCGGGCGCGGCATAGCCGGGCAACGGGTGCCCGGTGAAATTATTTGCGCTCGCGTAGCGGATGTCTTGCGCGATGCCCGGAGCGACATCGCGCAGGCGCACGAAGCCCTGCGGCAAGTCCTGCGCCGCCGCCGCGCCGGCGCAGAGCGTCAGCGCGACGGCGAGCGCAAGCCGCAGTGATATCACGCCAAGGCCTGTTCCAGATCGGCGATGATGTCGGCCTTGTCCTCGATGCCAATCGACAACCGCACCACGTCCGGGCCTGCACCGGCCTGCACCTTCTGCGCGTCGGAAAGCTGGCGATGCGTGGTCGAGGCCGGGTGGATGATGAGGGAGCGTGTGTCGCCGATATTGGCGAGGTGCGAGAACAGCTTCACGTTCGAGACGAGCTTGACGCCGGCGTCATAGCCGCCCTTGAGGCCAAATGTGAACACCGCGCCGGCACCCTTCGGCGCGTATTTCTTGGCGAGCGCGTGATATTTGTCGCCCGACAGGCCCGGGTAGCTGACCCACGCTACCTGCGGCCGCTTCGACAGCCATTCGGACACCGCGAGCGCGTTGTCGCAATGCCGCTGCATGCGCAAGGACAGCGTCTCGGTGCCATTGAGGATCAGGAAGGCATTGAACGGCGAAAGCGCAGGACCCAGGTCGCGCAAGCCCAGCACGCGGCAGGCGATGGCGAAGGCAAAATTGCCGAAGGTCTCGTGCAGCACCATGCCGGAATATTCCGGGCGAGGCTCGCACAGCATCGGGTACTTCTTGTCGCGCGACCAGTTGAACGTGCCGGCGTCGACGATCATGCCGCCGATCGAGTTGCCGTGGCCGCCGAGGAACTTGGTGAGCGAGTGCACGACGACGTCGGCGCCGTAGTCAATCGGCTTGCACAGATAGGGCGTCGCCAACGTGTTGTCGACGACGAGCGGCACGCCGGCCTTGCGCGCGATATTGGCGACCGCCTCGATGTCGGTGATGACGCCGCCCGGATTTGCGATCGACTCGATGAATACCGCCTTGGTCTTGGGCGATATCGCCTTCTCGAACGTCGAGATGTCGTCCGGATCGGCCCAGACCACGTTCCAGCCGAAATTCTTGTAGGAATGGTTGAACTGGTTGATCGAGCCGCCGTAGAGCTTCTTCGAGGCGACGAACTCATCGCCCGGCGTCATCATCGCGTGCATCACCAGCACCTGAGCGGCGTGGCCGGAGGCGACCGCCAGGCCCGCAGTGCCGCCCTCGAGCGCGGCGATGCGCTCCTCGAGTACGGCGCAGGTCGGGTTGCCGATGCGGGTATAGATGTTGCCGAAGGCCTGCAGGCCGAACAGCGAGGCGGCGTGGTCGACGTCGTCGAACACGAACGACGTCGTCTGGTAGATCGGCGTCGCGCGCGCGCCGGTGGTCGGATCGGGTTTGGCGCCGGCGTGGATCGCCAGCGTATCGAAACCCGGTGTGCGTTCGGCGTCCGCCATGATGTCCCTCGTGAAATGGCGCACTCTTGCCGCGCCGGATGGATTGCGTGGGCCGGATTAAACGGGGGCGGCGGGCGCAAGGTCAAGACCGGGACAAGCCCGACCCTGACGCGTTTATTTGGTCTCGCGCGTGACGCCGCCGAGGCCCATCTTTTGAACGCCCTTGCCGAGCCCGACCGGCTTCTTCGACGACAAAGTGCGCGAATTGACGCCGATCCACGAAATCTCGCTCGACAGCCGGCCATATTCGATCTTGGGGCAGCGGTTCATCACCACCTTCAGGCCTGCGTCCTCGGCCTGCTTGGCCGCCTCGTCGTTGCGCACCGTGAGCTGCATCCAGATCACCTGCGGTCTCGGCGACAGCGTCAGTGCCTCGGCGACGATCGGCGGCACATTCTCGGACGCGCGAAAGATGTCGACCATGTCGATCGGCTCGGGGATGTCCGAGAGCGAGGCGTAGATCTTCTGCCCGAGCACCTCCTTGCCGGCCTGTCCGGGATTGACCGGAATGATGCGGTAGCCGCGCTCGAGGAGGTATTTGAAGACAAAGTAGCTCGGACGGTTTTCCTTCGGCGAGAAGCCGACCATGGCGATCGTCTTCACGGTATTCAGGATGCCGCGGATGTAGGCGTCCGGGTAACTGTCGTGATTCATCACGTCTCTTTCCAACGCCTTATTATCTCAAGCGCTCGAACCAAAGGGCAAGCCGCACGTTTGGTGGTCAGGTGGCGGAATCGCGCGCCGGACAGGGCGGGATTGCAGATGCCGACGACCCAGCAAGCACAATCTCGTTTGGTGCCATCGTCTGCCGAGGCGCGAGGCTCGGCGTCCACTGGACATGCGATGGAGGCACCTCATGTGCGACTATAGTCTACATAATGTGGCGTCCCGCCCGGCGCGGGTGGGCGACAGGCTCGTGTCCTGCGGTTTCCGCGATTCGATCACGCGCGGCTTGGCGGCGATCGATGACGAAAACACGGCGGTGTGCCTGATGCCGGGCACCGAGCTGGCGTTCGAGGCCGATGTCGAAAGCCTCGCCGCCTGGCAGGGCGATCCGGCGCGGAATTTCGGGCAGAAGGTCGCGCGCTTCCGGCAGATCAACGTCGAGAACCCGATGGCGCATCACGACGCGCTCGAGTTCGCGGACGGTGCGACCGTGCTGGTTACCAATCTCCGCGAGGGCCAGCGCGCCACCGTGCTGCAATTGCCGTCGACCGGGCGCCGTGCGCCTGCGGCTTCCGCACCGGAAACGAGCGAGGAGGCGGTAAGCGTCTGACGGCGGTACAATTACGGCGCCGGCTCGGCCGGCGCCTGCGCCGACGGCTGCTGCGCGAGCAAGGCGCGCAGCCGTGCGTTCTCCTCTTGCAGCTTCGTGACCGTCGCGCGCACTTCGGTGAATGCCTCTTCGAGCTGCGCTTCCGAATAGCGCGTGAGGATGTGCTGCGAGCAGTTCACGTCCCAGGCTTCGATGGTGAACAGGATCGCGCGCTCGGGCCGCGCCTTGTAGCCGGTGTCGAACAGTTTCTCGACCAGCGCCGCGTCATCCTCGACGACTCGGGCGCGGCCCCAGATCTTGATGCGTTGCCGCCGCGCCGGGTCGAGCAGGAAGAGATAGGCCTTGTCGTTCTCCGACAGATTGGCGAGCGTGATGTACTGCCGGTTGCCGCGGTAGTCGGCAAAGCCGAGCGTCTTCTCGTCGATCACCTTGATGAAGCCCTTCGGCCCGCCGCGATGCTGGATGTAGGGCGCGCCGTCGCCGCTCGCCGTGCCGAGGAAAGCCATGTCCTGCTCGGCGATGAATTTCGCGAGGTCCGGGCTGACCGTGTCGGGAAAGCCTTCGGCGACCCGGCGCTCGTAGTGCGCGGCCGAACCGCGCTCGGCCTGCGCCTTTTGCGCGGCCGGTGTGAACACGATCGACGAATTGTTCATGGGGCTGTTGTCCGGCGAAAAGGTTCGGCGAACATAGGGCCTCGTGCGAAGGCCGCAAAGGCCCGATCAAGCGCGTGTGATGGCCTGATCGATCAGCGATCTTGCCATTTCGGATCACGCTTTTCGATGAATGCGCAGATGCCTTCTTCGGCGTCGCGCGCCATCATGTTCTCCGTCATTACTTCGGAGGCGTAGGCATAGGCCTCAGCGAGCGGCAGTTCGAGCTGACGGTAGAACGCTTCCTTGCCGACCTTGAGCGTGTAGGTCGACTTCGACGCGATCTGCTTCGCCAGCTTCATCGCCTCGTCGCGCTCCTGTCCCGCCGGCACGACGCGGTTGACGAGACCGATTTCGGCGGCGCGCTTCGCCGCCACCATCTCGCCGGTGAGCAGCATTTCCATCGCGTGCTTGCGCGCGACGTTGCGCGATAGCGCGACCATCGGCGTCGAACAGAACAGGCCGATGTCGACGCCGGGAGTGGCGAACTTCGCCGTGTCGGACGCCACCGCAAGATCGCAGCTTGCAACTAGCTGGCAGCCGGCGGCGCTGGCCGGGCCCTGCACGCCGGCGATCACCGGCTGCGGCAGCCGCACGATCTGCTGCATCATGGCGCTGCACGTCGTCATGATGTGGCGGAAATAGGCGCGGCCGCTGTCGGCGTCGGTCCGGCGGGCGGTCAATTCCTTGAGGTCATGGCCGGCGCAGAACGCGGGTCCGTTCGCCGCCAGCACCACGGCGCGCACGCTGGCGTCGTCCTTGATCTCCGCCAGTGCCGCCGACAGCGCCTTCAGCAGCACTTCCGACAGACTGTTGCGCGGTTGCGGCCGGTTGAGCACCAGCACGGCGATCTCGCCGTCGCGCTCGCGCAGCAGAACGGGCATGTCGACCGGTCTGTTCATCGGCCGGACCTTAGACCGGCCGCGGTCCGGCGCAAGCCCGGGCCGTTGACCGCGCCGCCGCCGGGGCTATGACGGAGCGGGCCGCATGGGGCGGTGAGGGGCCAGGATGAAAACGCCGGCGCTGAATGCGGAGCAGATCGCCGATCTGCTGCACAACGAATTCCCCCAGGCCTTCTACGAGGGCTGCGGACTGAGCATCGAGCGCGTCGCCTATGCCGACATCCGCGTCCGGCGGCATTTCCACGAGGACACCATCCGCCCCGGCGGCACCATCTCCGGCCCCACCATGATGGAGCTTGCGGATTTCGCCATGTACGTCGCGGTGTTCTCGGCGGTCGGGGCGCAGCCGCTCGCCGTCACGACCAACCTCAACATCAACTTTCTGCGCAAACCGGCCCCCGCCGACCTCGTCGCCGATGCGAAATTGCTCAAGGTCGGCAAGCGTTTGGCGGTAGGCGAGGTGGCCATCTATTCGGACGGCGTCGATGAGCCAGTTGCGCATGTCACGTCCACTTATTCCATCCCCGCCGACGGCGGTTAGAGAATGGTATTATAGAACCATACACTGGTGCCAAAATACCATTCACCTAAGTCATTGAGAAAATAAGATAATACTTCGGCCTAAGTCATTGACCGTGGCGGACTGCTCCGTTAGACAACCGGCACCTTCGGAGCGCGCCTGTCCGCGCCCGGCCCGACCTCAAGGAATTGTCATGAAGACCTATTCGGCCAAGGCCGCCGACATTGAGAAGAAGTGGGTCACGATCGACGCCACCGGCCTCGTCGTCGGCCGTCTCGCCTCGATCGTCGCCATGCGCCTGCGCGGCAAGCACAAGGCCACCTTTACGCCGCACGTCGACGACGGCGACAACGTCATCGTCGTCAACGCCGCCAAGGCCGTGTTCACCGGCCGCAAGCGCGAGCAGAAGATCTATCACCATCACACCGGCTTCATCGGCGGCATCAAGGACCGCACGGCGAAGTCGATCTTCGAGGGCCGCTTCCCCGAGCGCATCGTCGAGAAGGCCGTCGAGCGCATGCTGCCGCGCGGCCCGCTCGGCCGCGTGCAGCTCGGCAATCTGCGCGTCTATCCGGGTGCCGAGCATCCGCACGAGGCGCAGAAGCCTGAGAAGCTCGATGTCGGCTCGATGAACCGTAAGAATTTGAGGAGTGCCTGATCGTGGCCGAGACCGTACAATCGATGGAAGGTTTGGCGAGCCTCAAGACGGCCGCGCCCGAGGCCCCGCACTACGAGAAGAAGGTCGACGCTCAGGGCCGCGCCTACGCGACCGGCAAGCGCAAGAACGCCGTCGCCCGCGTCTGGATCAAGCCGGGCTCCGGCAAGATCACCGTCAACACCAAGACGGTCGAGGTGTTCTTCGCCCGTCCGGTGCTGCGCATGCTGATCCAGCAGCCGCTGGTCGCGGCCGGCCGCAACGGCCAGTACGACATCATCTGCACCGTCTCCGGCGGCGGCCTCTCGGGCCAGGCCGGCGCGGTGCGGCATGGGCTGGCCAAGGCGCTGACGTACTTCGAGCCGGAGCTGCGCGGCGCGCTAAAGCGCGGCGGCTTCCTGACCCGCGACTCGCGCGTGGTCGAGCGCAAGAAGTACGGCCGGGCCAAGGCTCGCCGCTCGTTCCAGTTCTCGAAGCGCTAAGTCTCGCTTCATCCGCGAAATGCGAAGGGCGCGCCCGTGCGGCGCGTCCTTTTTCGTTCAGTCGTTTCAATTCGCCGCAACGCTTTTACGTTTCGTCAATCCTGCCCGACGAGTTCATCCGTCCGGTAACCCGCGCCAAACCTTGCCAGGACTAGGTTCGCGCCGCGGGTGAGGGATAAGGATGCAGCTCGACGTCCAGACATTGTCGGTTGTGACGGTCTTCGTCACGGCGCTGCTTGGCGCGCTGCTCGTGTTCGCCGGCTTGCAGAATCGCGCCGTGCGCGCGCCGATGGTCTGGGGCGGCGCCTATGTCATCGGCGCGGTCGGGCAGGGCCTGCTCACCACGAACGGCACTGCGCCCGGATGGCTGTCGGTCACCGTCGCCAATGAGCTGATCCTGCTCGGCACCTCGTGCATCTGGGCCGGCTCGCGCATGTTCGACGGCCGCCCGGTGCGGCCGATCCCGGTGCTGGGGGCGCCCGGCCTGTGGCTCGCCGCGTCATCGGTGCCGGCTTTCGCCGCCGATATCAATTTCCGCGTCCTCCTCGTCTCCACGCTGATGGCGATGCTCACCGCCGCCACGGCGGAGGAATTCTGGCGCGGCCGCGCCGAGCCGCTGATGTCGCGCTGGCCGACGGTCTGCGTGCTGCTCGCCTATGCGGCGGCGCTGCTCGCGCGCATCCCGGCGACGCTGCTGTCGCCGATCCTGAAAGATCAGTCGATCATGAGCAGCGTCTCCTTCGCGCTGCTCGCCTTCGGCACGCTGCTGTTCACCGTCGTGCTCGCCTTCCTGCTGCTCAACATGACCAAGGAGCGCACGGAGCTCCAGCACAAGATCGCCTCGCTCATCGATCCCCTGAGCGGCGTGCCGAACCGGCGCGCCTTCCTCGACGGAGCCGCGCGATTGCAGGCGCAGCAGCGGCTCGATCCGGAGCCGCTCGCGGTGATGCTATTCGACCTCGACCGCTTCAAGGCGATCAACGACCGGTTCGGCCACGGCACGGGCGACGCCGTGCTCCAGGTTTTCGCCGCCACCGCGACGCGCACACTCGGCGCCGACGTCATGTTCGGCCGCATCGGCGGCGAGGAGTTCGCGGCAATCCTGCCCGCCGGCGATTTCGGCGAGGCCGAGGCGATCGCGGACCGCGTCCGGCGCAATTTCATGACGGCTGCCGCGGCGCACGGCAAGGACGACCTCAAGCCGAGCGTCAGTGTCGGCGTTACGCTCGGGCGCGATCCCAATGCGCCGGTCGCCAATCTGCTCGCTGCCGCCGATCAGGCGCTCTACCGCGCCAAGGAGAACGGGCGCAATCGCGTCGAATGCGCGGAAGCACCCGAACCGGCGGCGCCGAAGCCGGTCGAGGACCTCGGCGAGCGCCGCCGCTGGCGCAAGGCTGTCAGCGCCTGACCGCCGCGTCGCCGCGGCGGCTTTTATTTCAATTCGATCCAGTGTTTCCTCGAAAGGAGCGCTCCCGCGCAAGCTTTTGCGCACGCCTGAACGGTAGGCTTTGCCCGCTCGCCCACAGTGGAACTCCCGGCCGAGCGGAGGACGGATGTTTCCCACTGCCGGCGCGCCCACTACCTTCCTGGATCTTCCGACGCTCGCTTTCGTCGCGATCGCGCTCGCGGGTCTTCTCGGCCTGTTCCTGGTCATCTGCTGGGTGCAGGAGCGCGACGTGCGTCCGCTCGCCTGGTGGGGCTCGGCCTACCTGATCGGCGCTGGCGCGATGGCCCTGTGGCTGACGCCGCAGCAGCGCATCCCCGTGCCGCCCGAAGTGCCCGAGGCCATGACGCTGCTCGCCTGCGGCGTCATCTGGAGCGGCATCCGTCTGTTCCACGGCCGCGAACTGCGTCCGCTCGGCGCCTTTGCCGGCGCGCTGGCCTGGCCGGTGCTGTGCCAGATGCCCGACGCAGGGCAGGGCACGCACGCACGCATCACACTTGGTGCGCTTCTGGTCGCGGCCTACACCTTCGTGATCGCCTGGGAATTGTGGCGCGAGCGGCGCAAATCGCTCTATTCGCGCGCGGCGGCCGTCATCGTGCCGTGCCTGCACGCCGCCATCTTCCTGATGCCGCTGGCGATGCAGCGCTATATGCCGGACGCGGTCGCCGCCAAATGGCTGACCGTGTTCGTGCTCGAGAGCATGATCTACGCGGTCGGCGCTGCGTTCATCGTGCTCTTGATGGTCAAGGATCAGCACCTGCACGTCTACCGCCGCGCCGCGACCATCGACCACCTGACCGGCCTGCCGAATCGCCGCGCCTTCCTGCAGGGCGCAGCCGAATTGTGCGCGCGGCAGGGGCGAAGGCGCGAGGCGGTGACGCTGCTGATGTTCGACCTCGACCATTTCAAGTCGATCAACGACCGTTTCGGCCACGCCACCGGCGACGAGGCGCTGAGGGTCTTCGCCGACGTGCTCAACACCGGCATGCGCGCGACCGACATCATCGGCCGGCTCGGCGGCGAGGAGTTCGCGGCGATCGTGCCGGGCGACATCGAGGTCGCCGAGAAGATCGCTGAGCGCATCCGCTCGGGCTTCGAGCAGATGGGCGAGACGATCGTCGGTCATGCGGTCGGCGGCACCGTCAGCATCGGCGCCGCCTGCGTGCGCGAACGCGTCGTCGACCTCGAGGCGCTGATCAACCGCGCCGATACCGCGCTCTACGCCGCCAAGCGCGGCGGCCGTAACCGCATGTGCGCCGCGCCGGAGGCGCCGCCCGCCGTCGTGGCGCCCGCGGTGGTGCCGCTGCCGAAGCGCGCCTCCGCCGCGCGCCAAGGCGGGACGGCGGCCGCGCCGGTCGGGTGATCCGCAAACACCGCAATAAAAAAGGGCGCCCCGCGGGGCGCCCTTCGTTTTGTGCTTGCGATGCCTCGCGTCAGGCCGAGTAATACATCTCGTACTCGACCGGATGCGGCGTGTGCTCGAAGCGGATGACTTCCGTCATCTTCAGCTCGATGTAGCTGTCGATGAAGTCGTCGTCGAACACGCCGCCGGCTTTCAGGAACTCGCGGTCCTTGTCGAGGCTCTGAAGGGCCTCGCGCAACGAGCCGCAGACGGTCGGGATCTGCTTCAACTCCGCCGGCGGCAGGTCGTACAGGTCCTTGTCCATCGCGTCGCCGGGGTGGAGCTTGTTCTTGACGCCGTCGAGACCGGCCATCAAGAGCGCGGCGAAGCCGAGATACGGGTTGGCGAGCGGATCGGGGAAGCGGACCTCGACGCGCTTGGCCTTCGGGCTCTCGGTGTAGGGGGTGCGGCACGAGGCCGAGCGATTGCGCGCCGAGTAGGCGAGCAGCACCGGCGCTTCGAAGCCCGGCACCAGACGCTTGTAGGAGTTGGTGGTCGGGTTCGTGAACGCGTTGACCGCCTTGGCGTGCTTGATGACGCCGGCGATGTAGGACAGGCACATGTCCGAGAGACCGGCGTACTTGTCGCCGGCGAACATCGGCTTGCCGGCCTTCCAGATCGACTGGTGGCAGTGCATGCCCGAGCCGTTGTCGCCGTAGATCGGCTTCGGCATGAACGTCGC
>Ga0134125_10000941_pt1 | contig 37152 bp, 47 predicted proteins | sample KB31751_FD_96464 | JGI IMG/M metagenome (GOLD analysis project Ga0134125, IMG submission 96464) | Terrestrial soil microbial communities with excess Nitrogen fertilizer from Kellogg Biological Station, Michigan, USA - KB3-175-1 | ecosystem: Environmental > Terrestrial > Soil > Unclassified ...
AGCCCATGCCAGGATGTATTTGGTAGATAAAAACCATTATGATCAATATGGTTTTTCGGCTGTGGAGGAGTGGGAGAGATTAGACCAAAAAACCAAAGATGAATTTATTTTAAAATGGAAGTAGCCGAATTTATCTTTGTGAAAATAGTACTGCACGATTTCAACTGGTAGTAGAATTTATTCTACTGGAAACAAAATGAAAAATAAAATACCAACAGTTCAGGAACTGATAGAAAAATTACTAACATTTCCGTTAGACGCTAAAGTAAACTGGCCAGTAGTTCATTATGGAGCATCTAATGATGCGTGGGAAGAAAATGCTACATTAGATCAAATTGTTTATGATAAAGTAGATAATATGGTTTATTCAGAACCAGATTAAAAATGAAACTTGGATTTACTGGTGCAAAAATTGGGATGGATCGGTAGAAGAGGAATAATATGCATTCATTTAAAATAGGTCAAAAGGTCAAAGTAATAAATCCAGGTAATGAATATGTTGGAAAAATTGGTAAAGTGTATACTTTCCTTTCATAATCATGTTATTATGGTTGAATTTATTGGATACCGAGAATTTCCTTGGTTTTCTGATTAACTGTAGCGAGTATAAATTAGAATGATTGAAATATCACAATTTTCTGGTGATTACAGGTGGTTATCTAATTTCTATATTGAACCAGATGGTACTCATGTGGAAGGGGAATACCAATCTTCTAAATGTTTGGATCCAAAGGATAAAGAAAAATTCATTGGTTTAACTCCAGGTCAATGTAAAAAACTTGGTAAAACCATTTCAATACGTTTGGATTGGGATATTATTAAAAATGACATTATGTATCAGCTTGTAAGGAAAAAATTTACTGAACACGCCGGATTAACCGAGAAATTACTTTCTACAGGTGATTCAATATTGATAGAAGGTAATAATTGGAATGATACCTATTGGGGAATTTGTAATGGTATTGGATCCAACCATTTAGGTAAAATTTTAATGATGATTCGGAATGAATTGGTTTTTCATCCATTTTTCTCTTGACTTTTTTACCAGATGATGGTATATTTTAATCATGACATACGAACAACTTGAAGCAATCAAAGCTACCAAACCGCAAGGTTGGACAAAACTCAAACTTGGTGAATACTTTAAAGAAATTGATGGTGAATTGGTCACACTGAAGTTTGAGCGGAGTTCTTATTACTATGTTAAAAATAGGTTGAGAATACCATCTAAAACAAAGAACACCTGGGCAATTGTATTGTTAGCTCCCGGTGGTCAATGGGGTATCAGTACAACGGTTTGGTACAAATCTTTTACTGGTGAAAACCAATTTGATAAAGAAAAAAATAATTATGCGGCCGGCGCTAAAATTGCAAAAAAGTTTGGTATTGACTTAGACCGATACGAATGGACTTGGAATTAAAAAATGCTCTATTGGAGGAGCGCGAGGAATAAGGAAGTGAACATGTACAGTGACATAATGGACGACCCTCCCTATACGGGAGAGACATACAAGCGCCTGCTGAAGATGGCGGTGGAGGCGCTGGAATACATATCTCAATGGGGATTCCATGAAGCAGGCGGTCGCGCGTGTAAGGCTCTCGCCGCAATCAGGAAGGAGTTGGAGGAATAATGGCTAATTCACAAATGATTGGTAGACAAATGTAAGAATGAGAATGGTTTATTACCATTCTCATTCTTACATTATCAAGAATTTAAATGTGATATACCTGATAGATGGACAATATTACATTGGTTAGGGAAACCTATTATTGTACCAAGTTTTCAAATCCAACCTAAAAACCATTCATATGGTGGTACAATCACCGTTAAAAATGTTTTGGAAGTAATTGGTTTTTTTGAATCTTTTGAGCACATTTAATCAATTTTGTTTGAGCTTCCAAATTGGTAGAAACAATTATAGAATAATAACCACAGGTTTTATTGTAAAAATACACATGATTATTCACCATTCCACCAATATGTTCTTCACTATTGGTATCAATTAAATCATGATTATTAATACCTAACCATTGGTCTTCATATGATAATTCACTCCATCTATAACCATTTGGTGCTGGTAGTATTTTTAGATTAAAATGTCCAAAGATTTGGAAAATACCAAAACAAATGAATATAATACCGAATATTACGTAAGTATTGAATGTATAATGTTCCATTTTTTCTAATTTACTTTATATTAGTAAGGTTTCTATATTTGAATTTGGTATGGTAATATCACGGTTAATTCAATGTGTTTATATTCATTATAGTCTATACTCAAAACTTTTTTATGAAATTCTGTATAACCACCTGCAGGTAATTTTGGAGTAACCATGAAATAAACTTTGGAATCAGATTCTAATTTACCTGGAGGATCTTTCCAAAACAATATAGTAATTTCTGAATTATCTGGTAATTCCTGGAGAAAGTCTTTTTTATTGGTTTTAGTTTGGATCCAAAGGTCTATTAAATCTGGTATAGTTTTACCATATATACTTGCAATATCTTCCGACATTTCACATGTAAATGTTATGGTAAAATTTTTATCGTAAGCATTGAATGTATAATTTTCCATTTATTATCATTTTTCTTTCTTTATTGCGGCTATTACATCTTGGACTCTAGCAGAGACGGCCAGATTTGGTCCAGTTCTCTGGTCAATAGTTACGTTTATTAGTTGATCATTTGATGAATTTTCATTATTACGTAATTCTTGGACCGTTTTATGGATATTGAGTAATCTTTCCGATTGTTCTCCAACGGTTTTCATCAAATTTCCTAGGACTTCGAAGGCCCGTGGATGACCGGATTCTTGAGCAAACTCCAAACAATCCTTTACCGCCATCATACCGGTATCAATCAAATTGTTTATGGTATTCCTAGCGGTCGTGTAATCCTTTGGAATATCTTCCCTGGTGGTTGCTAGATATTGCTCTGAATTTTCATGTATTTGGATTGATTTTTGGCGTCTTCCTAATGAGTCGGAAGAAATTTCCTGGCTTCCGCTAGGAACTGGTAAAGATAAATCAACATTTTCATCGATTAAAATTGAATTCGGTATTATATTTTTTTCTTCCATTAATTATACTTAATTCTATTTTTTATGAAATTATCATACCCGGGACAATTTTTGGAGGGTAAACCATTACATGGACCATCATGATATTGTTCTCTTGTACAAGAAGCGGTAAAAATTCTTTTCTGTAACGATTGTTCTCTTTGGTCTTTTAATCCATTGTAAATGTTAATATTACATAATATATCCAGAAAACCCAACATACAGGCAGGTACAATCCAATCTTGGTAAATACATAATAGGGTTATGGTGGTAAATAAAACACATTTACACAAATATGACAATGGTATCTTACTTATACAACCAAATTTACTAACAATATAAAATTCAAATACAACGGAAAAACTTGCTAATATAGTAATAATTAATGGTAACATGGCCATGTTTTTATTTTAGAAATAATCTGGTAAGTCTACAGTTTGTGATTGATATTCATGGAAACAATCTGGAAGATAATGTATTTTACCGTCGATTAGGTAAAAATGACAATGTTTATCTGGTTGTTTATTGTTAATATCAACTGATGGTAGAACGGATGGAGAATTTACATTACCATTCCAAAAGAAATGATTACTATTATCCAAATTTTTATTTAATGGTATAGAATGAATTTTTTGACATCCAGGACAATGGATATCTAAAGTGGAGGCGGCATCGTTATGCCTAATTTTACTCATATTCATAATTTATTTACTCGAACTTTTTTATTTTAAAAGAAAATGGCTTGACAGATTCACCACGATCAAATTGATTAATAAATCTTAAAGCTTTTAAAGGTAAAGCATATTTACAAAAATCAATCTGGACAGCATTAGAAACGGTCACAATATTATTTGGAAATAAATCTTTAATTGCAAGTGCAATCGGACAAAGAATACATATGTGATCTATTCCATTATCAATATGGTCTTGAGTAACATTTACCTTTACTTTTTTAGGTAATACAGAATTGTTCATAATAAATAATGTTTTACTGACTCATCAATATGGTAACCGGTACCACAATTTTCAATATGAATATTTGTTATCGTACCATTTGTTTCGCTAGTAGTATATTTTACACTATCAGTTTTGTGGATTGTTTTGCGAATTGGTAATATAAATCCACCAAATGGTATTAAAAAGAATAATTTAAAAAATTGTTTTCGACTCACTTCACTATTTTACTACAATCCGGCCGGATTGAGCAACAGAAAATGTAATAGTTAAATTATTATTGTCTATGATTTGGATTGAATTTGGTATAATAATGGTTCCAGTGGTATCATATACAGCAACAACTACATTTTGGTGATTTAAAAAATGAGGAACAGATAATGTGGTAACGTTTTCAAACAATTGTGAATAGGTACCAGATGTAATGGAAATTACTCTACCTTTACTATCTACATTAATAATTGGTTGAAAATACTGGCCAGCAGTTAAACCTTGAATGGAAGCCAAGAAAAGATTTGGAAGATTACCTGTTAAATCACCAGAAACACTGGAACCTTTTAATGTGATATTCTCCCCATTAATACCTAAAAATATTTGAATGGCTTTGATTTCTGCGGCTAATTGATTGAACTGGTAAGCAAATACGTTTGACGAAACCGCTTCATTTGTTGCATGTGCTATAGCGGTTGTACCACCCATACCACGAATACAATTTAATAATGTGGTACCGCTATTAGACTGAGCTAATATAATTTCACTGCGAATTAATAAAAGACATGGTAAATGTAATCCATTTACAGAATTTACAATGATTGTAGTAGTTTGAGAATCAATTGGTTGTGATAAGAATGTAGTAAAGGCATCAGAAGCTACGGTTAAATCGTTATCGGATGCAATAGAGGTAGGAAACTTTGCTGTATTTGGATTTGCCATTCTTATTTATTTAATGTGGGTTGGATTCGACAGCTAACTGGGGGATTCCTTTTCGCGGATGGTTAACAAACCCTCAGACACCATCAAGTACGTTTCCTTCAACGTCGGCGCATTTAGTTTCTATTTAGAAACAAGAAAAATAATTACAATAAACAATAATTCAATTACAAATCCAGCACCTACACCATATAAAAAACTTCGTAATTCGTTATCTGGTGAATTATTGGGATCGGATGGCATATAAATTCCAATTTGAACCTGAAGATACTTTTAATGGATAAGAATTCCATTGTGCACCGTTAAACACCTTCGCAACTGGTGCATATAAGTTTACAGCATTAAATGTTATTTGCGGATTGGAGATAAAACCAGAAAAAGTAATTTGGATCTGTGAGAGTAAACCAAATTGAGTATAATTTAATAACGCTTGGTTTGAATCGTGCAGTGTACCAACAGAAACATTATTTAAAAGAAAATTACCAATAGAATTTTTTACAGTAACATTAATAGATGCTGAGGATTGAGTAGCAGAATTTGGTAGCGAAAATAATAAGGAAATTGCATTTGATACTAACTGAGAATCATTACTATTTGCATTATACGTTAATGTTTGTGTTCCAGAACCAATTTGGTAAGTAACTGATGAACCTGAGCCACCACCAGAAACTGGCGTAATTCCTGAGGATGTAATCCAATCAGGTGTAAATGCCTTAGCAACATTTACTAACGGATTTGTTGTACCCCATCTACGGATTATTCCCATTTTATTGATCTATATTGATGTACATCTACGTGGGTGATACCAGCTTCACGAAATTCTTTTAATAATAGAAAGGCATTATGATGGACTCTATGTCGTTTGATAAATAATACCTTTAAAAAATGGAACATTTTATTTTTATGATAATGGTACTGATGTGTCAATCCACACGGTATAACCTGTAATTGGTGCAATTGGTGCGGTTGTTCCAACAAATAATTTCTTTGCATCCATATAATTTTTGGTCATAACATCCTGTGGTGCAGCAGGATCTTGTAATTGTGTTCTACCATTAGAATCACGTAACATTAATGTAGAAGGTGTTGGTGATGATGTTCCTTGACCGCCAATCGAAGAGACTTGTGTATCCACATAATTTTTATTAGCCACATCATTTAATGCAACCGGTAATGAAACTTCACATCTTCCATTAGAATCGCGTAACATTAATGTGGAAGGTGTTGGTGTGAATGATGAAGATGGGATAGATCCAAAAACAGTGTCTACATAACCTTTATTAGCAGCGGCGGATGATGTGGTAGGTGTTGCTACGTTTGTTTGTCCAGTAGAATCACGTAAACATGTAGTATTTGGTGTTGCTCCAATTGATGGTGTTGATGCTACAGTGTTAATTTGTGTATCTACATAATTTTTATTAGCAATATCTTGAGAATTGGAAGGATCAATAACCTGGGCTCTACCATTTATATCCCTTAAAATAACTGTTAATGGATTTGGACTGGCAGTTTCTCTACCACCAAGACTTTGTACACCAGAAGCAGCACCCAAAAAAGTAACACTATTTGGTATTGCACCGGTTAATTTACTTGCATCTAAAGATGTTATCCATGGTGGATTTGAATATGAACCAATAGAAATAATATAACCAGCATCATTGACAAAAGCACTTAATCCTGTAGGTCGATTTAAAATAGAAGACCATGAAATACTACCAGAAAAGGCTACATTTGATGGTATGATACCGGTTAATTTACTTGCATCTAGAGATGTTATCCATGATGGATTTGAATATGAACCATTACTTACAATACCATTTGTAACTGTATTGGCATTACCCGTCAAATTACCAATAAATGCAGCGGCGGTAATATTTTGGGCTGAAAATGACCCAGCAGAATCTCGTAATACTAATGTATTAGGTATATTTGATGAAGATTGGGGTCCAGTTCCACCACCTGTATTATTACCACCTGGAGGAATACTATCTAATTTTGTTTTATCACCAGCAGACATTAAACCATCGATTGTTTCTGTAGCTGTTGGTATATTTGCTGGTAAATTATGAATAATATTATAGTCTGCGGCTGATAAAAACCCCGCAGTTGTTCCATTTGCATTTGGATGTGTATGATCAAAACGTGCCATTGGAATACCACCAACAGTTTGTCCGTCATGTAATACCAATGTCATTTTGGTGGTATCAATACTAATATCACCTAATTTACCAATACAATGAGCTAGTTCAGTGGTTAAGAAAAATCGTTTTTTATACGCTTGAAATGCCATGGAATAATAATATTTATCGTTTAATCCAAGGAATACCAACAGGTAAATATGCTACAGTTTGATTATTTTCATCATAAAAGAAAGAACCATATTCAGGAAACACCTTGACAGTATAATAATGAATTACATCTGTACCATCAGCAAATATTATAGTAGCGGTAAATTTAGGAATTGGTTTATCTGCATTTGAAAGTTTATAATTTATATTTTCCTCTGATATTCCTAAAGGATCATTAAACGAAAAATGATTATCACTTTCTATAGCTTGGAGAATAGTTTCTCTTTCTTGTTCATATGGTGTTTTTATATCCACTTTCTTTTCTAACACCTCTTGAATATCTCCCAATAAATTGAAATCCAATTTAGAATTTAATATGGTTTTTGGTCCAGAACTAATTTCAGATAATTTTCTAACAGCTTCTTTTTTAGTAAGCGGTCTAATATCAATTTTAGCCATCTGTTTTATCCTCTATATTTTCTTGAATAGTCCAATTAGAATCTGGTTGTGCGCCAGTTGGTTGAACTGTTTCTGTAAATATCACTTCCGAATTTGTTTGATTACTTGATACATTATCTGTACCATTTGATGGTAAAGTAGTTTCATCAAAATTATATGATGTTGCAATCAAAGAAATTTGGGCTTGTGTAATTAACTTAGGTGTTTCAATGTAACCATATATTCTACCCTTTAATAAAAAATCTAATTCATATAGAATATAACCAGGATCTGGTTGAAAACTGGATGTTTGTTGGTCATTAAAATTACCACCCACTAACAAAATTGAAACATCTTGATTTGTCAAATTCATTAAAGGATCAGATTCTTCAATAGTTACTGAGAAATCTGGTTGAAAATATGGTAATATTTGTTCAACGATTTGGAATAAATCTTCTAATGTTGTAGTTGCAATTGATAAGGTAAATGGGAAATTATACGGTACAGGTACGAATTGCTTATTTATTATTGTACCATCAGTATTTCTTGCATAAATTGGTTGAATTGCATTAAATTTACGTTCGGTATCATATTGTAAGGTACTTAAATCATAAGACATTGCAGGTAATACTATCTGGACTTGCCTTTGTTTATTATCATCTGTCACATTACCCGCATTTGGATCGGCAATTAATTTTTGATAAAATTTTCTTTTTTGGCCAAATGAAATAGGTACTTTAATATTTTGGCCAGTGATTGCATTACCATTTGTATCTATTCTTTGGATAGATATATCCTTAAAAATTACACCAAATGCACCTATATAATTTTTAATAGCGGAATAATAAAATTGCTGATTAAACATTGATTACCAATCACCAAATAATTTATTGGTACCAATCATTCTTTTATTTAAACCACATTTCGGATGTTTCTTCCAAAGATACCGACGTTTTGCATTATATACCTTATTATCTAAGCAGGAATAAGGATATAACCAAATAGAACACCAATTCAATACCGATTTATCTACCCATTGAATCATAACATTTATAATTATAACACAGGATTAGTATTGGTCTAAACTGAAAGGATCTGGTTCGGTTTTATTTAAAATTGAATCTACCGAATTTTGAAGATTGGTATTATCTGCTATTGGATTATTAACGATGGAATTATTATTTTGATATCTGGTTGCTATTGAATCAATATCAGAAAAACCAGTATTAAATACATGATTTGCATATTTGAGTTTCTCAATTGTCAATTCCCAAACATAATTTTTACCAAGCTGATAAAAGATAGTTTCAGCATCAAAGTCCGTAATTTCAAATATATCTTTCGTTAAAGGCCAATAAATCAAGTCACCAATTTTTGGATTTTCTCTTTGGTCGATAATATTTGTGGATGGTATATTATATGGACCCTTTTGAATTTCTTCATTGAATCTTTTAATACTCATAATCAAACTAGCAGTTTTTTGAATTTGTAAACCAAATTTACTTAAAAGATTCTTTTCACCACCAAAACCCATAATATTATTAGGATAACATTCAATAATATAATAGGTATTATAAGATTTTACAGTAGATTCACCAAGTATTTGGTTAGTGTTTACAAGTGTTTGTGGTAAATAATAAAAATCTTGACCCCTACATTGAATTGCTTCAATCATAAGGGATTCTAATAGATTTTGTTCGTTTACATTGGTAAAGGTCTGTTGATAACCAAACCATTTATTTACCATATTAATCCTATTGTATTAGAAAAACTTCTTCCAATGTTAAAATATTGTGTTTTTATTCTCTTATTACATTCTGTACACAATTCACAACAATGGATAGGACCATCAATTTTATGAGGATATTTTAAACATTCCATATAATCCTCATGATTACATTTTTTTATTTTCTTTGGTTTTCCAGTTTGTGGATCTATAATCTTGGTGAACATTGTGGACAAGGACAGGATATGTAAACAGGTTGGCCGATTTGATCTGGATTTCTTTTATAATATTCTCTCACTTGACAAATTTCCTCTGTTAATTTAGGAATCATTCCAGGTTGATAAAAACTTTTATTTGTACATTTTTCACAGGATTGTACAAATGGAGAGTATATTGTATGACATTTTGGACATTGCCAACCTATGGACATAGTTTATTTTTTAACCAATTAAAAATCCGAGAGGATTTGTATCCAATCCGCTTCTTAATCTTTCTTGCAATTCTTTAATTTCTTCATTTGCTTCATTGATAATATCCTGGGCATTCACAAAAGCACCACCTGGTATTTGTAAATTATTAAATAACAATAAATTTCTACCCCATTGTTGTTTAATCAATTGGGTAGCGTATTCTTTTAACCATCTATCATTCCAAATTCCAGGAATATTATCAGGAGACAATGCTAAAGTAGTTTCAAAAACAATCCAATCACCAACTTTTGGAAATGTTGACCAATCCCAATTAATATAAATTTTCTTTTCATACCTTGAAAATTGAAACGTCCATTTTACATTTAACATAAAATCCAACAAATCTAAATGATTCATTACCATGTTATAATGAATCATAGAAATATCAGTAAAGTTCCAAAATTCTTGTAATCGAAATTGATAATTCACACTCCATAATGAAGAACTAGAATCGTCCAATTGACCTGTTAGAATTCGATTAATTGATATAATTTTGTCTGCATCACTTACTGGAATATACTTATTATCAATATCAGTTTGAGTAATTTGATATTTTAAATAAAATGTTTGTGTTCCTTCATAATAATAATCCTGCCAATATTGTATCGCCTCATCTACACGGTCCTCAATTTGTTCTGGAGCCACATTAATGGTAACTACTGGTCGACCAAGCTTTCTTAAACACCAGTCAATAAATTCCGCTCTATTATTAATAATATTACTTGGCATTTTTTAAAAAATTATTGAAGTACAACTGCTGTACCAGTTTGAGGTGTTACAAAAGTAATAGTAGCCGTATTTAAATTAACTAATTGGATAGATCCTTGTATTTGGTTTCCATTAGAATCATAAGTAACAATAACAATATTTAACGTGTTCAGATTATGATTAATTGTCCAAGTTGATTGTGGTGTATTAAATATAAAATTCATAGTTGGTGATAATGTTTCATCCGAAGGAATAAAAGTGTATTTACCTCTAGTATTGATTCCAGGAATAACTCGAATCAAACCAGTTAATATTTGATATGTATTTGTACCATTTGTTATCATTACCTCATAATAATAATTATCCAAAGCTAATAATAATGTTTGGTTTGAACCTAATGATAAAGTAATATTACCTGTTGTGGGATTAGAATTTACTGTAACTACAAAATTTAAAGGATTTTCATTTGGATCTGTATAACTTCGTATTAAGGATGCAGAAACAGTATATCCGGTTAAATTAAATACACTTCCATTTGCATTCTTAATAATATAGTTTAAAGAAACTTTTTCTCCCTGAACTATGGTAAAATTAGAATATCGTGCCATTTAATTTTAACTAACTACTGCATCTTTTAATCCATATACTACAATAGAGAGATTATTAGTGTCACTTTGGATATAGATATTATCTCCTGCCTGTAGAGGTACACCAGGAATCATCAATCGATCTTTTGGTAGCACTGGTGTATCATATTCAACCCACCATGAGTCATCAAATGTTCCAGAAGGAGGAAAAGCCACTCTAACGTGTGCCTCCTGACTTGCATTTCTATTCACAATGTTAATGGTTAATGTAACTTGAAATGAATCAGGTACTTGGTAGATAAATACTTTTGAATTGGTAGTTTGTAAATCTAAATTAGCTAAAATCATATTAATATAACGTATTATTTAAATTAGAGAAAAAGAATGTTCTAGAATTAAAAGTATTTTGTCCTGCTGTTGCGGCTATTTCTGCCTCGATTGAAGCCAAACTTACATTAGAAAATACTTGACCGGCGCTATTATAAATTAAAATATCCTGATTATTTATTGGTTGATTCAAAGAAAAAATAATTTGAGGGCTTGGATTTTGACTAAAAAAATTATTTAATAAGGTCACAATTGCATTAATTTTTTGTCGTTCAATATCGAAATTATCTTGAGTATTAACTGGTAGTAGTGCCGACATTTATTTTTTCCTGAAGTAAAATTTTAATTTCTTTCATTTCTTGCCTTAGTTGGTTTACATCATAAGTCAATTTACTAATTACCTGTTGCCTTAATCTATTTTGTTGATATTCATTTTTGTCCACATTTATTACAGCAAATGATTTTGGATCTCTTTTATATTTTTTGTGACCATGAATATCAATCATAAAAATTCCTTATTTACTTAATGTTACAATTCTAAACGTTTTTATTTGAGGTACTTGCGTTGAATCACTAGATCGGAAAGCAATTTTTACTTGAATTTGTGTAAAATTATCTATATTATTTACTTCATAAACCAAATCATTAAATGTAGTATTTGATGAATTATCAACATAACCAGGAGATAATTCTAATTTAGTGTACTGTAACGAATCAAGTGTTCCAGTGAATGAAACTGGTAAAACTCTATAATATACATCTACTTTTGCTTGAGAAGGTCTTAATAATTCAAAATAAACACGTAATGAATTCGCAGGTGAAGATAATGTAATAGATTTTTCAATATATTGTGATGGATTTGTACAATTTCCTGCTGCCAGATCGGAAACAAAACCATTATAATAATTAATTGTGATTGTGTCACCTGCGGTATGTGTACCTAAAGTAATGTCATTAGTATCTAAAATAATTTTTTTGTTGATTAAATCTATAGAGGCAATTCGAATGAGATTTGGATAAGCCTTATTATTACCTGTAACACTAGATCCTGATATTGAAATATATCGATCAGGTAAATAATTATTAAAATTAGAAGAGGTCCAATTAATGGAATTATCTGTATTATTAAAGGAAATATCCGTACCAATAACCTTATTTTCTAATTTATTATCAAAACCATCAATATTCACTGATGATGGAATACAATTATTAATTTTATTAGAAATAGCTATTGTACCAATTCTTGTTAAATCAATTACAGGACTAACATTGGTATTATTAGATGTTAAAACAGCCTTTAAAACCAATGATTTTTTATCTAATACTGTAATACCACTAATATTATTTTGTTCATTTAATGTAGAGGCTATTACCTTTGGTGATTTTTGTACAATATTTTGATTTACATTAATATTTGAAAAATTAATATCTTTAATATAAGGTACTTGATCACCATCAACACTTTTTGTTGAAGTTGTTTGGATTGACCATGTAATATCGGTATCACGTGGTACAATTTGATCTATATAAGGATATAATAAATCATAAGGGACATTTTTTGTAATTTGGATTGCATTTGTTGGTCCAGTTAATCCAGAAGCATATGCGGAGGTATTAGGAATTTGGATTGTAATCCAATCATTACCAATATTTTGTACCTGATAATTTTGAGAACCAAGTAAAACTGGTGAAATATTAGGTGTAATTGATTGAGCAGGAATACCATTATATAAAGATGTATATTCAGATGATGGAATAGTAATATTAACTGTAGATCCAATAGTTAAACCATGTGAATAAGTATTCAAATTCATATCACCAGTTTTTCTAAAATATATTTTTAAAAGATTACTATTTTTTGAAGTTTCAAAGGGTAATTCACCTAATGGCCATAATAATTCTCCTCCTAATAATGCTCTTTGGACATCATCATTAGTAAAATATAATGTAGCTGAAGATGAAAATTGAGCATAATCAAGGGTTAAATAAAGAAATTCATCATCAACAGGTATCCATTGTGTAAAATTGGTTGGTTTATATAAACTACCAAGATTTGCAGCTTTATATGCAACAGTTTGGACATTTGTTGCTGTTTGACCTACAACCGCAGTGGCAATTTGATATTGATTAGAATTAGTTATGAATGAAATTGCGTAAGATGTATTATTTTGTAAATAAATTGGTTGTTTAAAAACAATTCTTGAAATAGTAGGTAAAACATATGCAAAATTAACCGAAGGATTACCTGATGTGATACTAGGGTATAAAACTACCTCAGATCCAGGAATAATTGTAGAACTTGGAATACCATTTTGCAATTCTCTCAATTGAACGATAACTGGAAATGTAGTATCTACATTTGTAAATGCTACGTTCATCGCTGTTAAGAATATTCCACCTGGCTTATTTTGTACAGAAAAAATTTGGCTTAATGGATTAGATCCTTCATTTCGAATAATATTAGATTCTTGCGTACTAACTATGTTTTGTTGGTTAGAATCTAGTAAACCAGCCATTGTGTAATAAGAATTGGCCGCGGTAGATGGTAAAGTTAAACTGTCAGTTAATTGGAATAATTTTTTACCAGTTTTAATATTCATTTTTTCATTCACATATAAGTAACCAGAATATTGTCCTAATGGGTTTGTAATTAATACATTAGTGGTATTGGGTGCTAATGCTTTTGGTAAAGCAGTCACCCTATAATTAACTAATAATCCACAAGGACCAGAATTTGATCCAGTATTAGTCAATACAAAATCTAAAGTATTCAAACCAAATTTAAAAGCTGAGGTATTTTGTAAATTAATAATAACAAAATTTTCTATATTTACCGCAAAAAATCCACCTTGGGTTGCGATTTGTTCACCATTCAAATTAATTTGTGTAATATTGTCCGAACCTATTCTAATAGAAAGAATAGCTGTAGCAGCTTCAAAATTTGTTAAATCAAAAGTAGTTCTGAAAGTAAAAGTACCGGCGCTTGTTAACCCAGCAGGACTAGGTGAAATCCATCTCCAAGTTCCATCCTCAGGTGCCCATGGAGGATTACCAAAAACAACGGCAGGATTTATTACATATGCTGATGGACCTGGATGCAAAACATCTGTACTAGATGTTATTGTAAATGTCTGATCAATTGATAGATACGGTAATAATGTACCATCACTCTTAGTTCCAGTTGCTCCTGATTTAACTAATGAAGAAATCCATTGTGTAACATCAGTATTATCCAAAAATGCACGGATTGGGGTATAAGGTTTTAATCCATCTGCTTGAATTCTAATAAGCTGTTTATCAGGAAAAGGAATATAATCAATACCAATACTATTATTATTAACTATATGAGTAATAGAATTTGAATTAACTGGTATACTATTGACAGGAGTACCAAACCATTCAGTTTGCCATTCGTTCCAAACAGTTGATATTGCTTTTGTTTGATCTGGGGTATTTACCACACCATCAAACATATTATTTTGATTATAAACAATGTTTGGTCTAATATCGGTATTTTTCCAATAATCACTATATTTGGAAAGCCAACATGTACCAATATATGATTTTAAATTAAATGGATTTAAATTTTCACTATTTGTAATAAATGGACTATTTAAATATGGTACTGAATTATAATCAATTGTTACTAAATTATTATCATTCATACCAGTATCAAATTGACCGGCTATAACTGGTTGATGTAATTTATAACCCGAACTAAAATTTTCTTGGATAACTAAAGGAACATTAGTAGATTCATAGCTTGGTCTACAAATTTTATAATTTGGATCAATCGAAACTTTGTAATCTCCATTTTGAGTATCAGCGATATTGGTACCATTAAACGGATCAACAATGAAACCGTTTTTAAATAATTCCAATCCACTTTCATTATCCGTAATAACTAAATTCGCTGTTTCTTGTTCTAATAAATTTAGGGAAGCATAATATTCTAATGTCGAGACTCGCCGTTCTATGGAACCAATTTCTCTAAATGTATATCTTTTATTTTCAATGAAGGTTACCTGGACATCACTTGGTGAAAAAGTATAAGGTGGTATATTAAGGACATATAATACCATTCCATCATCTGGATCTGCTGGAGAAATAGGATTATCTGCAGATAATCCTTTAATAACATTAAATTTCCCAGTTCCATCTAATGAAATTTTATCAATTCTACCTAAATAATATTGGTAATCTAAAATAATATTAGTATTAAAATCAATGTAATTAATTAAATTAGAACCAGGACTCCAAGTGTCATCAATATCTGGTCTAAAATCTAAACAATCTCGTAAATTAAAATCTTGAAAAGAAGGAATATTTTCATACCATTCTGATGTACCATCAAAATTGGTATAAGAGTCTACACTAAAATAATCACCATTTCCAGTATGGGAAAAATAAGAAAAGGTAATTTTGATACTAGAAGTAGAAGCAGGTGATTGTTGGTTTGGTGATAAAGTAATTTTACCTTTTGTATATCTAGTATCTCTCTGACCATTATCCAAAATATATCGTGTTGTAATATCTTGTTGTAAACCAGAGACAGGTACCTCTATGACACTAATTAATTTATAAATATCAAATTGATCCAAAGAAATTTCATTTGAAGGTGATGCTGTAATTGTTGTATTTGTTAATGTTTTAGTTTTCTCGGCCGATGTTTTGAAAATAGTTGCACTTAATTTAACAATGTGGTTTCCTGCTGGAATATTAAAAGTTACAGTAGTTTCACCGTTTGATATTTGAAAACTAGCTGTAGATAAATCTAAAATTTCTCCCGTATCATCAAGAGAAGCAATATAATCATTTACTGAAAATGGAACAAATGTTTCATTTGTTCCACAATTAAATGAAACATTTGTTCCATTTGTGTTTGTAGTAAACGTTCTACGAATAAAATAGGCGGTATCAGTTAAGCCATTATCCGAACGTAAGGTACTAATTCCAGTGCGATCTAGAGAATAAATCATAGAATTTTCACTAGAATTAAAAACATTAACATATCCTACGATTGTGGTTGTTGAACCACTTCCAGTTGTGGCTACTGCACCTGGAAAAAATCGTCCGGAAGTCGGTTCAACTAAAATTTGAGATTTATTTGCATCATAAGTGATAACCCTATGGCTTACACTGTTTAAAGTAAGAATATCACCTGTATTAATGGGTCCGACAGTGTTTCTCACATTCATAGCTAAAACCATATTAGCAGTACATGAAACTGTACCAATTAAAGCATTTTGGACAAAAATGGATCCAGCGTTAGCAGGATTACTGGAAGGACCAGGAGGAAAAGATATATTTTTAACATATAATTTATAAACAGGATAAGGAAATGAATCAGAACCTATTGTACCACTAACATATTCACAACCAATAACATTTGCAGTTCCCATAGCTATACCTGAAGCAACACCGTCTGAAGATATCAAATTATTATAAAAAGTTAAAATTGGTGTTTTTTCAAAGGAAGGAAATGAAAATAATCTATCAACCAAAATATAAGGAGCATCAGGTATAGAAACTAATGAGTTTTGAATTTGTTTTGTATCTCTGGCTTTATCTACCGATACAAATTGGGTAGCGATAGTTTGAATACGTTTACCATCTACATAAGCAGTAGATGGTTCTAATCCAACAGCTAATTTTGTAGGATCACCTCCTTGTGATAATGTAAATATTCCATCAGGAGTTTCATCAGATAATAAATGTTCTCTAATATCAATTTTAAAAGGATTTAAAGTGAAATTTCCATTAGTTTCAAAAGTTCTTTGATCGATTTGGTCTTCAATAACATTAAACTGAGTTTGTGTTACTTGTGATTGAATAGCACCATTAACAACCTGCATTAATTGGACAAATTTTGATCCATCAATTGTTGTATTTGGTAATTCTTTGGATAAAACTAAATCAATTTGGTATCTATCTGCACCAGGTGCTAAAAAATTTGTAGTACCTGAAGCATTATCAAATAATGAATTATCTTCATCCACGGTAATAATATTTTCATTTACAGCCAAACCAACAATATAATTTGAAATATTTGTATATTTGTCTAAAATAATTGTTTGGGCATCAAAATAAACAAAATAACCGTTAATATAAATTACACCTGAATCAATAGAGGCGGCCGAGCCATTTCCTACTACACTTGTTGTTCCAATTGAAGGTGTGGTAGAAACATTTGCTACTAAGGCATTTGTATTAACTAATGTTAAACTATCACCAGTATTAAAAGTTTGAGAGAAATCTGAACCAGATGCAGCATATTTAACAAATATAGTATCTAAATCATTTCCTAATGCACGTGTAGCATTAACAATAGTAGCCGAAACTCCTAATGAATTAACTAAAGTTAGTTGTTTACCAATATTAGAAGCATCATTTGGATTAATTACAGCAAATTGTGTATCCGTTAAAGATGCTAATTGTACATAAGAATATTTGGTATCTAAAGTAATATGACCAGGGACAATTATTGATCCATTAACAAAAATATTATTACCAAATCTTTTAATTTGATTAGCAATAATTGATTGAAGTTGGTTTAATTCTCTTACTTGTACTGATACTCCAGGTTTAAATAAGATTTGGAAAAACTTCTTATTTTCCTGATAATCATCAAAATAAGGATTTACACTAAATGGCTGTAAAGACATAGTTTGTATAATAATATTTAATTAAAATTGTACGGTAATAGCAAAGGATTCCGCTTGATTTTCTGAACGAATGATTGGTTGACGATTTTCCACTGTTAAAAATGAACCTGAATTCTTTTTTAATTCAGGAGTAAAAATATTAGCAATAGAATAAACACTAGTTGTATCTAAAGGAATTTGCCAATCTGAATCTACCGTAACTATTTTTGTAGTTGCATCATTCGCTAAAATTGTTTTTTGTTGATTTACACCAGTTCCACCAACAATTCTAATTTGATATCCAACATATTGATTAGTAGAAGCAGGATCAATACCTGAAATACGGACTTGAGAAAAGCCAGTATCCATAACTAAACCTGAAGAAGTTTCTAATTTACCCATATGGCTTGTATCAGAATTAGCAATTAATTCACCAGGAACAAAACCAGATCCACTTACAGAAATAACTCTTAATATAAAATTCACACTGTCATAATCCAAAACAATACCTTGCGTACCTGTAGTTAAACCCGAAACATGTTCATCCTGAGAAAAAATACCAGTAACGTTGGTAGAAAGTTGTAATGTATATGCTTGGGTATAAATAGTTTTTAAAGCTATTTGATTAGTTTTAACATCAATAGGATTTAATAATAAACCAATTCTTCGAAAATCGTTATTTACAGTAAATACCTTATTTTCATCATAAAGAAATTTACCTGTAAACATTCCAGTAAATCCACCTAATTCATATACAGGATTTGATCCATGACCACCAGGAGGAGAAATAATAGCTGTAAGACTTGCACCTCCAGAAATTATAGGATTGCCTTTGGCAGTAATACCTGAATTTGGATCACTTATTATTACTGTTGGTGTTGAAGTGTAATCCTGACCAACATTAGTCATTTGAATAGACGTAACAGATCCATTAGTGATATTAGAAACCGCGGTGGCTCCAGATCCACCACCACCGGTTATAGTTACTGTAGGAGGTGAAATGTATCCTGATCCTGGATTAGTCACTTGAATACCTGTTATTTGACCTGAAGATACAGAAACATTAGCAAAAGTATAATTTTCACCACTATTTACCAAAATTATTGATTTAATAGATCCATTTTGAATTGTACAAATAGCAGATGCATTTTGACCATCTCCGGTAATTGTAATTGTTGGTGGAGTTATATAACCAAATCCACTATTTTCAACATTAATAACACTTAATGCTCCAGGAATTGCTGCCTGTTGAACAGACCATTGAGGAGAATTATCAGCAATAGTTAATGTTTTTACTGGAATCCATTCATTAGTAACAAATTTTTCAATATCCTGAGATGATATATTATACATGAATTTCCATATATAACCATCACTTGTTCTAACTGAATTAATAAACGTTCCTGTAGGTTTAACAAAACTTGGTTGATTAAAATTATTGTATAAACACTTATATACATTAAATTCATCGGTAACTACATACATAGGAACTAATGAAATTAAAGGGTCAAAAAAATCTATACTTGTATCATATTGGCGATAAACTTGATTTTTTGTCCAATTATATCTTTTAATAGCTAAGGTACAATCGGTTGGAGAAATCTTTTTTACATGAAACATTTCTTTCCAAACATTGTAGATTAAAGCATCATCATCAGTAGAAAACGGTGGCGAATTATCATTTACTATTTGATTTTCGTTTACATCATCTTGAGGAATCCATGAGGTAGTTCTAGCAATATAACAATACAGATTTCTAACAGGATTTGCTTGGCTTAATCCATCCAAATATGCCTTTGCCGCATCACATCTTAGCCTATTTGTTGAAATTCCTGGCACGTTTTAGACTTTCATTCCTCTGGATGATAATTTGGATTGAACATATCGAAAGGTATTATTATAATCATTATCCAATAGATATTTATTCCAAAACATTACATAAGCTATTTCTCCAAAAAAAGCATTTGTTGTTATTTCTGGCGTAAAAACCAAAGGATTACCTAAATAAGGATCTGTATTGAATGTATTTTTACCAAATAATGTATTGGATTGATAAGATGTGGAAGGAATGGGTCTTAAATGACCATAAGGTGTTCTACCATAAAATGAAGTATCATATAAAGAACTAACACTATAAGGTACAATTTTACCTTGATTTCCTAAATAATATCCGGAAGAATTATTTAAAATTCCAATTTGTGAAATGTCGAATCCATAAGAAATATTTAAATCTAATGAAAGATTTAAATTTCCAATTAGGGTATTATCTACAAATCGTAAACAAGCAATATAATAAGTATTTTCTATTATTGAGCCTAATGGAGTAGTTATTGTTAAATTAAAAGTTTGGGTTGAATTTCGCTTTTGTGAACGAAATTCAACCTGACCATGTTCTAATATACTAATTGTATATCCTGTAATGATACCATCTTTTTTGAAATCAATACAACCTACTATACTCTGTTTGGTACCTATTTGATATGTTTTGAATGCAACTAAAATTGTTTGTTCTAAAGGATTAACTGGAATTTGTGAAATATCAATAAATTCATTACTATTATTAAATTTAATATCTAATCCTCTAATATACGTCGGATAATTATTTTGATAACCACCAAATACACCATCATATTTTGGTCCTGGTGTTGTTTTAACATCTTTTAAAATATTAGAAGATGTTTCATCACTAATTGTTATATTTGAAGATTGTCTATAATAATAATTTCTATATTGAGAAATACCATATAATGCGCCAAGTGTTCCTGTATAATTTATAGTACTTAAACAATCATATTCTGCTAATATTTCTGCAGGTGTACCACCGGACACAATATTGGATTTAATATATGCATCTGGTATTTGTTTTAATAATCTATATGGATATTGTTGAATATCACCAATAATCAAATTATCAAAACCAAATAATTGAGTATTTGGAAATGATCCATTTATAGAATCTGGAGTAAATCCTTCATAAGGAGGAAAGAAAAATTTATTTCTTTCTAAATTTCTATTTTGTGATCCAATGATATAATTTAAAAAGAAATCCACTTGACCAAAGAAAATCATTCCTGCAGGATGAACTAATTGTTTTACAATATCTTTATATAAAGAAATGGATTCTTGTGCATGAATAACATATGAATAATCTTGCCAAAATGTACCATCAGGTAAAACATTCACAGAACTTAAAAATCCTTTAGTATTTGAGAAGTAGCCAGGATATTCACCAACTACACCTAATTCCACTGTTGCTGTAGCATTTCCATCACCAGATTGTGAAAAGTTCGGAACTGGTAGATTATTTTGTGTATATCCTATACCAAAATCTTGAATTACTAATTTTCGAATTTCTCCTAAAGAAATAGAAAAATTATTTCCGGGTTGTGGTAATACATTCCAATCGGAATTCACCGTAGCAGTTCTAGACGCACCATTGTATGCAATTATTGTTTTTACATCATTTAAAGCTGGTCCATTTCTCAATAAAATTTGCATACCGGTATAAAAATCATCAGTTGCACTTGCAGTTTGGTCTAAAACAATATTAGGTAAAATAGTAAATTCGTTTGATTGACCAGGATTTACAATTGTAATATTTGAAGAATCTACTACAATACCATATACATTACCAAATGTAGATTGAATTTTTGCGGTTGCGTTGATTCCATTTGTAGCTACAATAGGTATTAAATCATTTACATTATACCTAGTTCCTGGGTTAATTATATTAATCTTGGTAATCAACGTAAAAAGGTTTTCCTGTAAATAGGTATTATTTACCGGATCAACCAATACTTTAACAGATTCACCAATTTTAAAATTTCCTTTTATGTGACTAATATAAATTTCAGAAACGTTATTATTACCCAAATTTAATTGAAGAACATTCTCTACAATTGCTGATGCATTAGATTCAATTCCCGTTATTACATTACCAATAAATTGGAAAGTATCATTATTAGTAGTTGTTCGTAATACAAAATTTTGATTCCATGTACCGTCAGAAGGTTTTAAAAGATTTTCTTTTGGATAGGTAATTTCAATGTCATCATTATAAAGAATTCGGAATAAAAACTTAAAAGATTCTTCCGTTCCGCGGGTTTTGTAAAAATCACGGATATGTTTTATAAGTAATTTTTTATTACATAAAACTGATTCTGGAATATTTTTAATAAATGTATTTTGAAAATGAGAAATAAATGAATCTAATGTAGTATCAATATCACGATTGGATAAAAAATTATTAACATTTGCAATTACCTGGCCATTTGTTTCCAAATATTCAAAATATGCCTTTAAAAATGCAATAAAATTAGGATATTGATAGGAGATTACACCAGGTAACCGAGACGTAATAAAAGGCGATGAATATTTGATTAAGGACATTTATTAATTATTTACAACCGTTTGCATAACAATATTAATATCCGAAGGATCAATAGTAACAATGGTATTTCTAACTGGTATTACATCCAAATTAACCGGATTAGCTATTATTCTAATTTCGTTTGTACCATCCAAAATTTGAGATGGGGAAAGAGCATTGATAGTAATGAATCCATTATCATAATTGACTTTACCGATATTGGATACAACTTTGGTAGTAGATGTTCCAGATACTCGATTTAAATTAATATTACCTACACCATCATCACTTATATAATTATAATCCCCTTGGCCAAGTACAAATCCAACTTGTAAAGAAATAAAATTATTACTTCTGATACTACCAGGTACCAAAGGATTATCATTAGAAAAATCAAAACTAAAAGATTGTTGTATTCCTAATGTTGGAACGGCCCTTTTTTCTAATTGAATTGTAGTGATATTACTGATAACTGATCGATCGGCATGATTAATTGCTTCCAACAATGTTGAATAATATAAAGATGAGTCAAATTTTGATAGATTTAAAACAGAAAAATCAACAATTGCATTATTAATAATAAATTTAATCTGATCTACAGTTAAAGTGGTTATTTGTGGATTGAATTTAATATTACTATTAATCTTCACATAAAGATAATCTGGATCAATGATGATTGGTTTAACAGTCAATACATTTTTCCTAGATAAAATTGTATCTATAATTTGTTGCTTTTGAGTATTTGTTAAAACAAATCCATTCGAAGGCTTAATAGAAATGAAAATACTGCCGTAAACAGGCGGAACATTATCTTGACCTCCCCAAACATTTAAAGATCCGATGTTTGGAAAATTTTCTTTTAAAATAGTTTTATAATCTGATTCTGTGACACATCTATTTTGTGCCTCATATGCTAATGGTGCTTCAAATCTTATTGAATCTGTATCCTGGCGCTCTGTACCTCCAGCCGCATTGGATAGAGTTTCTACTGAAATATTACCATATCCATTTATTGTTTGTGAACATGTAAAAGAATTAGCAAAGTTGGCAGCATCAGCAGAAGATACTATATAATCAACGATAATGATATTTCCATTAATAACATCCTGACCTAATATTCCATCACCAAAATAAATTTCATAGTGAGTATTTTCAACTTCTTGAATAAAATAAGCTGGTGTAGTAGGTGTTAATAAATTAATATCATCAGGTACAGAAAATGTGGTAACTGTAGTATCGTTTTCAGAATTTTGTACTCTAACCGTAATTGTGGATATGTCTACACTGGAATTAGGAATAATGAATCTTTGATTAGATAAGGAAGAATCAACCACAAAATTGAAAGTATATGGTAAACCTTCAATTAAAGTAACATTTGGAAATGAATAATTACCTAATGTAGGATTAAAATTCGCAACATAAGTTTGATCAGAACAGAAAGTGTAAGTGTTACCACCTATGGAAGTTGAAAACTTAGTATTTTTTGGTAGAGTAATAACAGGTGGTGCAATAGCAATATCATCAGGAATAACGGTTATATTAACTATGGATCTTGCTGAATATCTGGACCTTGGTACATATCCTAATTCTTTAACAATAGAAACTAAATTGTCACGAATTTGGGCAGAATCCAAATATGCTTCCGATGATGCGGCTGATATTTGATATGACATATAAGCGCCGAATCCAGCCAGTAAATCGGCTAAGATATTTAAAGCATCACCGGTAAAATTAAAGCTAGTAAAAGTATTTTGAGATTGCAACCACTGTAAAAAAGATTGTTTAATACCATCTTTTGTCAATGGTGTTACTGTAGGTAAAGTATTGGGTAAATTTGCCATTTTATCGGACTCGGGCAAGAATCATAGAAAAAACCTGTTCATTTGCGGAATTTACAATATAATATTTGATATTAATGGAAATACTATTATCATTGAGTATTTCCACATCCAATTTAGATAATTGGACTCTTGGTTCGAAATTTCTAATACAATTTTCAACCTGTTGTTGGATAATAGATGTTTCTCCGATTGTATTTAAACCAAAAAGTAAATTACCAACATTTCCACCAACCAAGGGATCAAAAGATCGTTCGAAGAAATTAGTTTGGAGTAAAACTGTCAAAGCTTGGTTAATATCATCAATTCCTTCCAGAGGAATTAAATTTCCAGAAACTGGATGTGGAGTAAGGCTCAAATCTAATGTTTTGAATTTTAATCCATTTTGGTTGGAAGGCATTCTCATTTATTTATCATTAAATAATGGTGAATGAATGTAAATCCAAACACATTAGGTGTTTTAAATCAGCAACCAAAAACTTTTAATCTTTCACAAGCCGGATTAAAATTTAGAGTATTAATTGATAGATTACCAAATACCGTTTTCTTTTGCCAAAATGTAACACTACCTGGTATGAGATTACATATTGCTACTCAACAAACACCTTTTCAACCAATACCGCATCCTGGTACCAGTTTGGAATATGATGAATTTCAAATGGAATTCATGGTGGATGAATTATTTCAAAATTACATGGAAATTTGGACATGGATGAATGGTTTAGGTGCACCAGCGGACAGAAGTCAATATGCATCTTTAAAAAATGAAAATTTGGAATTAACTAGTCAATTTGGTGGAATTAAATCACCAGTCACTTTATTAATGTTGGATTCTCAGTACAATCCAATTGTAAAATTTACTTACACAGATGCATTTCCAGTATTTTTGAGTAATTTGGATTTAGATACCAAAAAAACTGATAGTGGATATTTAATGTGTTCTGCATCTTTTGCCTATACCTTACAAGAAGTTGACAACCAAGGTCCTTTTTAGTATAATAAAAGAGTATTAATAGCATTGTTTCCAAGATCGAAAGTCGGAGTTTAACCTTTACACGACTACACGAACGTACGGTTCATAATATTGGCAGGTACTTTAATAGGTAGAAGGACGGTCTGTTAAACCGTTAGTTGTAGGTTCGATTCCTACCCTGCCAGCCAATTTTTTTTATGACATTAGATCAAATCTTTGATGAAATCAAAAAAGACTTAGGTAAATTAGATTTATCACGTCTAGCTGAATATTCCGCAGAAAATACCTATCTATTTAATAAATATCACAAAACCTACCGAATTGCTCGAAAAAAATTAAGACAATTACAAAAGCAAGAAATCATACTATTATCAGAATTGGATCAATATTATGAAGGGACGGCGGATGAAGAAGTTGTCAAGAGAAAAGGTATTCTTGATAAAAGATTCAAATTTAAAGATGGTCGAGATAAAGCCATAAAAAGTGATAATGAATACATAGATTTATCTGATAAAATACATGACCAGGAGGAGATTGTAGAGACTCTAAAAGAGACCATGCAAGCAATCCGAGATAGGCAATGGAACATCCGAAATGCAAATGAATCCTTGAAGTTTACTCAAGGAAATGTTTAGATTTTTACTTGACAATTTTACCATAACAATCTAAAATGTGTTCATGAGTATTGAAGATTTATCAAAATTAACTCTAGAAGAAGTGTATCCAAACCCACATCTGGAAGATTTAGATGATGATTTGGATTTACCACCTATTAATGATGATTCACAATATTTTGATTTGTGGATTCAAGAGGATGAATATGCCAGTAGCGAATCAAGTTTTTAAACTTTTTCATGAATGGAAAGTATATTATCAAGGTAGAGTCTGTTGTCCATCTTTCAATTCAAAAGGTGCGGCACAGGTTTATCTTGATATGATTCTAAATGGTCAACGTAAGCCAGAGTACGGTATTTCAAGCAAGGAAGCTTTAGCCATGGCAAATAAAACCATGGTTGATATAAAAAGTGGTATTTGAACCATTTTTGTTGGTTTTAGATATTGACAAATTTACCATTTGGTGTTTCAATTGATATATGAGATACCCAAAAAGTTATGTTATACCGTTTGAAGGAATTGATTATTATACCCGGAGACCTTTGCAAATCTTGGAACGAAGGCCCAAGACCCCTCTAGATGAAAAATGGATCGACGCAATCGTGAAGTTAGGGCCTACTGCCTCATTCACCGTCAATGTGATCGAACTTTTGAGCGGCTGGTTTAATTCGCATATGATTCGAATTACGATTCAACTTGCTCGCCAAACCAGCCGCTCATTGGAATACCATCAATACGCGTTCTATACGCATAGGGATATACGGAAAACCTTAGATAAAATGATCGCTGGTCTTTGAAATTTCACAGAACAGGACCACAGTTTTGCGGAATATTAAATTAGTAAAAGTTTAAAAAAATTGGTTTTAGGTATTGACAAATTTACCAGTTTAGATTATATTGGATACATGATGAACGAAACACCAAAACATGAATTTGAAAAAGCTGGTCTTGGTCAGTATCCATATGTATTTCGTGGCATACAAGAAAAGAAATTCCAAGCGGTTCCTGGAGACAAGGATTGTCCAATTCAACCAGGTTCTTCATGTGATTATTGCGGAACCGCCATCATGTATGAATTTTGGTTGGAATCTGCTGATGGAAAACGGTTCAAAGTTGGCTGTGATTGTGTATGTAGAACAAACTCCGATCCAGCATTGAAAGCCCAAGCAAAAGCGGAACAAAAGCGAATTGCAAAAGAAAATCGTGTAAATAAAGCAATTGCCCGACGGAATATTCAAAGAGCAAAATGGCAAGAAGAAAAAAAGGCGGCTCAAGAAAATTTTGTTAAAGACAATGCGGAATTGATTGAAAATCTTCAAAAATATTCTGAAACTAATTATTTCCTGAAAAACCTACTGTTCAATTTCAATAAGTATGGTTCATTGACCGAAAAACAGGTTTCTGCGGCGGTGATTGCTATTGACAAAATGAAAATGGAATTAAACAAAAAACCGTCAGAACATGTTGGAAATATTGATCAACGAACAACGTTTACTTTAACTGTTAAAAATGTTATACCGTTTGAAGGAATTGATTATTATACCCGGAGACCTTGCACACAGTATATTACGATTCTTGAAGATGAAAGTTACAATGTATTTGTTTACAAATCATTTCTTGAAAAAAAGGGTACTGTATTAGAAGTTACGGCAACCGTTAAGGATCATACAGAATATAAGGGTGTAAAGCAAACGATTATCCAAAGACCAAAAGTGGTAAAGATAATCAAGGAGGAAGAATGATTGCATCTTGTTATTCAATGGATTTATATTGCAGACACTGGGAAAATATAAAACATCCTTATAATTATTTTCCACACCAATTTACCGGTGAAACGTTGTCAGAATGCAAGAAACAAGCAATTAAAAAGGGCTGGATTTTTCATAAAGATGGTGAAGTAACCTGTCCATTATGTGCAAAAAATCATAAAAAGGAAAAGATAGGATTTAAACCAAAGAAAATTGACAACCAAACATTTGGTTGGACTGATGTCATAAAAAGGAATTAAAAAAAATGAAATTATTAGAAGCCTTACAGAACGCTTTAGAATTTATGGAAGCAAATGGATATAAAAATGGTGGTGATATCCATGATGATTTACAGTTGGCTATTCACACTATTCAAAACAAATTTCTTAAAGTAGGAAATGAAGAAATTTTATCCAATTATGAAAAAGAACAACCTACCAACTATATAGGTGAAATGAAACATAGATTTTTACCAAGAGCAAATAGTTGGAATTTCAAATCTGATAAACAAAATTGTATATTATGTGGTTACCGAAAAACAGATGCAATTCATGATTTAAATGATCCATTATAAATCTGTTAATGGATAGTTTTTCTATGTTTTCGATCAATAGGAACAGTCAAATTATCATCTGGCTCATTAATAATTTTTAATAGTTCATCCTGTTCCTTTTTCTTTTTTTCAGCCTCTTCTATTTCTTTTTTAGATTCGTCATCCAACTGTTGCATTTTGGCAACATAAGAATCCAATAATTCATCATTTGGAAATGCGGTGGTTAAAATATGTTGACGATGGAGGACATAACATTCATCGTCAGACATTTCTACCAAAGGATGGAAGCAAGGAAATATTTTTTTACCAAACAAATTGTATTGGATATCAGTGGCTAATTCCAAATGAAACATATATGGATCAAAAACTGTTAATAAATTTATTTTTTCGTCCATAAAAGCCATAAAATCGTCTTCATCAATATGTCCGATTACATTTGTACCATTTGATAAAACTAATACCATTGGTATATACTTATAATCTGGTTCTTCAATTTGTTGTATTTCTTTTTCTTCCAACTTCTTTAAAACCTCATTTCTTGTATAAATTACTATTATACTATTTCGGAACCTTATTGTCAATTTTTACCTTATGAAAGGTAATTTTATATTTCTCTTGAAAGTAAATCTTAACACAATACAGAAAATGCTTATAGGTAGTATTGGACTTTTTCTTATAAACTAAATTATCACCAATATGGTAAATAGTGGCAGTAGTTTTGGTTTCAGAAATTCTTCCAGTTCTACCTAAGGATTGCTTTAACCGAATCAACGATTTTACCGGATGAACCAAAATTAAATTGTGAAGATTACGGATCGATACTCCTGCTTGAAATACTTGAAAAATAGCTAAGATGATGGCATCTTTTTCGGTTTCTACAATCTCACGAATTTGATTTCTAATATCTGCTTTTGTTTTACCATTCACTAAAAATACATTTTGCTTACCAGATTTCTTGACAATTTCATCATGCAAATACTTACCATGTGAAAGCCTACCAAATAAAATCAATGTATTACCAGATTCTTTACATACTTTCAAAGTTAAATTCCGGATAAATTGATTTCTACTTTTGTGTGCAATTAACCAATTGATTTCATCCGCATATTTTATTCCTTGGAGTTTTTTACATGTTTCTTCGGGATATTGTAATTCAAGAGTTTTAATAGTGGTATCAGCTACTTCACCACGATCCATTAATTCTTTCGTAGTACTGAATACCTTTGCCTTACCTAATACCGCTTCAATGGCTAAAGAATGTGCTTTAGCTTCCTGGAGTGATCCAGTGGTACCAATTCTATATCTAGCATTCACACATTTATTAGCAATACCTTGCAGGCTTTTAGCTGCCGCGGTCTGTACTTCATCAATAATCAAACAATCAAAATTCTTAAACCAAATTGGTTTTAAATTGTATAATGATTGCCATGTAGAAATTACCACTTTTTTATTAGTGTTTTTTTCTTTACCAGAATAAATTTGATGGCAATACTTTTCAACCTTAAATCCATTATGAGATGAATAATCCTGAAAATCGGTATACATTTGACCAACTAAGGATATTGTTGGTACAATCAAAAGAATATTTGCATTCTCTTTTTCAAGTAATCTTCTGGTAATCATATATAAAACTAAGGATTTACCGGAAGATGTTGATGATACAATAACACCTCTTTTATTTTCTACTATATAATGAGTAGAGGATATTTGATAATCTCTAGGAGTAATTGCTTTCTTTTTTGAATGTACATTAAGAGAATTACAATATGTTTCAATTTCTTGTAAAGTAATTTTATTTGGTTTTAAAGTGTTTTCAATGTCAAGAGAATATCCATTCTCTTGACAAAAGGACTCTAGGTAAGAAATTAAACCATTTGGAAACTGTAATGTTTTTCTTTGGAATAAATGAATATTACCATCCCAAACACCCAATCTGTACTGCGGCATGAATTGGTAATTTGGAACACGGAAGGTAAATTGAGAATCTATTTCATAAAGAATACCTTCATTAGACACATGAAGTTTGGAATATACTTCATTAATCTTTTCCAATCTTATGGTATCTTTATCCAATTCATAAAGTATTTAAAGATACTTTAGAGATATGATAGAATAATGATTGAAAAAGAATAAAAATACACATTAATACAGACATTAATTAGTATAGCAACCTGAATCCCAGAAGTCAAGTAGGGTATCCAAGATTTTTAAAAATATGTTTTCAATAAAATCAATGACTTATAAAAAATTTGTTTGATTTATAGGTTTAAAAAATGTTAAAATAGACTCTGACAAAACTTGACAAGGAGATAATTTGTTGGAATTTACAGAGATTTATAAAAAAGATTTGGATTTTAGATATAAAAAACCATCAAAATATGCTTTTAAATCTTTATTTGAGGTTTTTAAAATAGAAACCAAAATAGAAAATGGTTGTTATGTTTGGTATGGTGAAACTATTAATAGTGGATATGGAAGAGTTTATATTCCAACTATAAAAAAGAGATTATTAACTCATAGAGTATCTTATGCTTTTCATAATGGTTATTGTCCAGGAGATATGTTAGTTTGCCATAGATGTGATAATCCACCATGTATTAATCATGATCATTTATTTTTAGGTACCGTTAAAGATAATTTAGATGATTATCATCAAAAACAAAATTTAAAAATAAAAAAAGAATTAGAAAAATTTGAATTAATTAAAAATGTGTATGGTAATGATTCTTTAATCAGTAAAGTTGTTTATGATTTTTACCATAATAAAATTACTTTAAATGAATTAGCCAAAAAATATCATACTACGGTACTTGAAATTAGTAAAATGATACGTATGGAATATAACAATATTATTTCAGATCCAAAACCTTGGACGGTTCGTGATCTTAATAAATTATATGATAAGGTTAAAGAGTAAAAGATTTGACATTAGAAATGAAATTTAGTATACTGTATTTGTATGCTTAAAATTGGTGATAAGGTTAAATTAAGAACTACCAAAGCTAGAGAAACACATGATTATAAAATGTCTACAGTAACCGAATTATATAAGGATATTCCTGGTGGGGTGAAATTAAAAGACAAGATTGGTGGATTTTATAGTTGGAATGAAAAAGATTTACAATTGATAAAACAGGATTAAAAAAACAAATTTAAGGAGAAATACAATATGAATTATATGATCCAATATGGTTAATGGCATCTAAAAGAAATTATATTGATAATGATAAACTGGATAAAGAATTAATTCAATATGTAAATCAATGTAATTTGGCTAAATCTCAAGGTATTGTAGCACATTCTGATAATTGGCCAAGAATTAACGATTATTTAGCAGATTCAATAAACAAATTGGTAACTCATATGAGTTACAATGGTTCTTTCATTTCTTACACCTATAAAGAAGAAATGATTGGTAATGCCATTATCAATGTTTTAAAATATCTCCATACCTATGATTATACCAGAGTAGGAAAAGAAGGTCAACCTCGCCGCGCATTCGCGTGGCTCTCTATGATTGTTTGGAGGTCATTTTTACAAACAATCGATGAAGAAAAAACCCAAACCTATATTAAATTTAAATTGATTGATGAAGGATCCTATTTGGATGAATATTCCACACAGGATACCGATTCTGGTAATTATAATAATACCTATATTGATTTTTTGAGAGATAATAAAACCGATATTATCTCTAATTTTGAGAAAAAGAAACGAGAAAAGAAACAAAAGGTATTAGAAGCAATTAATAAGAAAAAAGAAAAGAATATTTTGGACAATTATTTTGATGATTCGGAGAAATAATGTTAGTTGCTATATTAGCGGATTCACATTTTAATGTCCGAAATGGATCTATCCAATTTCAAACATATTTTGAGAAATTCATAACTAATCATATTATTCCAACTCTTGATAAAATGAATATTAAAAAGATTATTCATTTGGGAGATTTTACGGATAATAGAAAATATGTGAATACTCAAATTATGTCCAGAATTCGTGAAACATTTATTGAACCAATTGTAGCCAGAGAAATTGAAACTGATTTCATTCTTGGTAATCATGATGTATATCTAAAAAATACCAATAAAATTAGTAGTCCAAATGAATTTTTACGAACATATCCAAAATTTCGGATTTTTGATGAAACGACTCATATAAAAATTGATAATTTGGATTGTTTATATATTCCATGGATTAATTCAGAAAACCAAGAAAAAAGTTTAAATACCATTAAAAATTCTTATGCTTCTGTTGTATTTGGACATTTAGAATTACAATCATTTTTAATGTATCCTGGTGTTTATTGTGAACACGGTTTAGATAAGACATTATTTAAGAAATTTAAACAAGTTTGGTCAGGACATTTTCATACATCATCTTTTCAAGATAATATTTTTTATTGTGGTAATCTTTGGCAATTAACCTTTGCGGATATGTTTGGTGATAAAGGTTTTTATATTTTGGATACAGAAACATTGGAACGAACATTTGTTAAAAATCCCTATAAAATGTTTAATCGTATTGAATATAATGATAAGGATAGAAATTTATCCGATGTAATGCAAATGGATTTTTCAATACTCAAAGATTCTTATGTCAAAATTGTGGTAAATTCAAAAACAAATCCTTATTATTTTGATAGATTTATTGATGCTATCCAAAAATGTGAACCTTTTAATTATAGCGTAATTGACAATACTCAACTTGGTATTACCGAAGATGATGTGGCATTAGAAACAGAAGATACCATTACCATTTTAAATAAGTCGATTGATAATTTGGATACTGAATTAGATAAGAATAAGTTAAAACAAATGATCCAGAGACTTTATACGGAAGCTAGTGGAATGGAGAATTAAAAATTGATACCAATTAACCAAATTTATAATATGGATTGTTTGGAAGGAATGAAACAAATTGATGATAAATCTGTGGATATGATTCTTTGTGATTTACCATATGGTGTTACTGGTATGAATTGGGATTGTCTCATACCTTTAGAAATGCTTTGGAAAAATTATAAACGTATTATTAAACCTTATTGTCCAATTATTTTAACTTCAACTCAACCATTTACTACTATACTAATAAATTCTAATTTCAATTGGTTCAAATATAGTTGGATTTGGATTAAATCGATTCCTGGGGATTACTTAAATGCAAAAAATAAACCAATGAGAAAACATGAAGATGTTTTATGTTTTTCTTTAGGAAATACAGCTAATGGATCAAAAAATAAAATACCATATTATCCTCAAGGAATTATTCAAATTGATCGCAAAAGCCATACTGATACTAAATTTAGAGCATTTTTTCAACCGAGACCAAGTCATCAACAAACATTTATTCAAACACATACGAATTATCCAACAACTATTTTAGATTTTGCAAATGATCAAGATACTTTCCATCCAACTCAAAAACCAGTTGCTCTTTTTGAATATCTAATCAGAACATATTCCAATGAAAATGATTTAATATTGGATAATTGTATGGGCTCCGGTACCACTGCGGTAGCAGCAATCCAATCTAAACGTAATTTTATTGGTTTTGAAATGAATAAAGAATATTATGATAAAGCGGTGGAAAGAATTGAGGTAGCAAAAGAAAAATCCAAAAATTCAGTGGAGAATTGGTTTTAATGACTATCTTTAAAAAAATTCGATATAAGAATTTTTTTTCTGTAGGTAATAATTTTATTGAAATTGATTTCCAGAGAAATCCAACCACTATTATATTTGGAAAAAATGGATCTGGGAAATCAATATTTGTAGAGGCTCTTTCATTTGTTTTGTTTGGTAAACCTTACAGAAATACAAATAAACCATCATTATTAAATTCTATTAATGATAAGGATTGTTTGGTAGAAGTTGAATTTGAAATTGGTAAAAATAAGTATTTGGTTAGACGCGGAATTAAACCAAATATTTTTGAAATTTATAAGAATAAGAAATTAGTAAATCAAGAAGCAAAAAGTAAAGATTACCAAAAATACCTAGAAGAAGATATTTTAAAATTTACTTGGAAGGTATTTCGTCAAATTATTGTACTTGGATCTGCTACATATACTCCATTCATGCAATTAACCGCTGCTGATAGGAGATTTGTAATTGAAAATCTTTTGGATATTCAGATATTTTCATCTATGAATGTTCTTTTAAAACAGCAAGTTTCGGACAATAAAGAACAGGAATTATTAGTTAATAATAAATTGATTTTAATTGAGGAAAAAATTAAATTACAACAGAAGTATTTGGATGAATTGAAAAAGGATGTTAACTTACGAATCCAAACGTTGAAAAAACAAACTAATGATACCATAGAAAAAAAGAAAAAATATATTGAAGATGTAATACAATTAAGAAATAAGATTAACGAATTAGAAACAGGTTCTACGGATTTACCAACCAGAATCATGAAAGCCAATTCATTACTTTCTCAATTTGAGAGTAAATTGGTAAAAATGAATAGTGAAATTGATTTTTTTAAGGAAACATCTAATTGTCCAACATGTAGACAAAACATTACTGAAAACCATAAATGCCAAATGGTTGATAGTAAAAAACAAAAGATTGATGAAACTATTAAGGCAAAAGGAGAATTGGAAGAAAAACTTAGTAATCTGAATAAAGATTTGGAAGTTTATCAGAATAAACAAACAGAAGTTACCAGATTACAAAAGAATATTACCAAAATTCAATCTCAAATATTGGCTTGTGATAATTTACAAACCAATTATCAAAATGAAATTTCAACCTTAGAAAATCAAACTGATGATACTGGAGAAAAAACCAAAGAATTAAAAGTATTTGAGAAGGACAAAAAGAAATATACTAAAGAATTAAATGAATACCAGAATAAGAAACATTATTTTGATATTCTATCCATAATGTTAAAGGATAGTGGTATTAAAACAAATATCATCCGGCAATATTTACCAATTATTAATAAACAAATCAACAAATATTTGGCAGATATGAACTTCTTTGTGGATTTTAAACTAGACGAAAATTTCAAAGAATGTATAAAATCGCGTGGTGTGGATGAATTTACCTATGAAAGTTTTTCAGAAGGTGAAAAATTGAGAATGGATTTATCTATTTTGATGACTTGGAGAGAAATTACCAAGTTGAAAAATAGTGTAAATACCAATCTTATTGTAGCGGATGAAATATTTGAAAAAGCTTTAGACCAAGAAGGAATTGATGATTTAGTTAGAATTATGAAAAGTGTTTGGAAAAATTATAACGTATTTATTCTCAGCCCTCGGGGAGAAACAATGTTGGATAAGTTCGATGAATATATTAAATTTGAGAAAATAAATGGATTTACAAGGATGATAGATGAATAATTATCAAACTACATCTTGGTATAATATTACTCATAAGGATAGAAATGGTAAATATAAAAACAAAATTATATATGGGAGATTCTTGGTATTTAATGAGTTATTTTACTATAAAAATTATAGCCGTTAAAAAAATGTATGAGTATCAAAGAAAATTTCATTTGTCTTGTATCATAGATTAAAAGTATGACAACAGCTAATTACAAATTATTAAATGGTTTAATCCATACCCAATTTGGATTTGACAAGGAGGTGAAGATTTGACATGATTTCTTTGAGAGAAAAAGAACAGTTTCTTAAACGTCCATGGTGTCAAAATTGCGGTGCATATTTAATGGATGTTACTTTAGATATTTTATATCTAAATGTGGTAGGTATACATCCAAATAAGGGAAATATTTCTAATGGTTTTCCTTGTGCTTATCGAAATAAACATTTAATTTTTAATTATTATAATTTAGAACAAAAAGAATTTAAAAATGGCTAGATGGTGGACATCCGATACTCATTTTGGACATTCTAGGATTATTCAATATTGTAATCGTCCATTTGCAAATCATGAAGAAATGGATGAGGAGATTTTAAAACGATTTAATGAGGTAATTAAACCTGGGGATGAATTATATCATCTTGGTGATTTATCTTGGTCATCCTATGATCTAAATAAATTTTTCTCAAGATTAAACACTAAACAAGTCCATTTGATTTATGGTAATCATGATACAAAGAAAACAAAACATCCAAATATTGTCAGTTATTCTGATATCAAATCAGTAACAATAGATGGACAAACAATGATTCTTTGTCATTATCCAATGCGGAGTTGGAAAAACCAATCTCATGGATCTTTTCAATTATATGGTCATTGCCATGGTACATTATCAGGTATTGGTAGACAAATGGATATCGGAGTAGATACAAATAATTTTTATCCCTATTCATTTGAACAAATAAGAGATACTTTAAAAGAAAAACCAATTTATATTAAGGAGAAAGAAAAGATTGCATTGGAATAGTTATTTTTTAAATATGTTGGATCAAATTGCTTCCAAAAGTAAGGATCCAAATACTAAGGTTGGTTGTATTATTGTAGACCAAGATCATATTATCCAATCTACTGGTTATAATTCCTTTCCACGTGGTTTAAAGGATAATGTTCCCGAACGTTTAATAAGACCAGAAAAGTATAGTTGGATTGAACATGCAGAAAGAAATGCAATTTATCAAGCAGCAAGAAATGGTAAATCATTGCGTAATTGTAGAATTTATTTGCCATTCTTTCCATGTTTAGATTGTGCTAGAGGTATTATCCAATCTGGTATTAAAGAGATTATTTTAAATGAAAAAACTTATGTAGAACGATTGAAAAATACAGATACTATCTATAATACCGAAATTGGAAAAGTTGCTATCATGTTGGATGAATGTGATGTAGCAATTTCCACTTGGGATTTAAAAACAGAAAAATTGGAGTGGTTATAGATGGAACGTTTAGGAAAATTGATTGTATTTGAAGGTATTGATGGAACTGGTAAAGGTAGTCTAATACAACGTTTAGCGATTGAATTAGTAAA
>Ga0134125_10000942_pt1 | contig 37145 bp, 39 predicted proteins | sample KB31751_FD_96464 | JGI IMG/M metagenome (GOLD analysis project Ga0134125, IMG submission 96464) | Terrestrial soil microbial communities with excess Nitrogen fertilizer from Kellogg Biological Station, Michigan, USA - KB3-175-1 | ecosystem: Environmental > Terrestrial > Soil > Unclassified ...
ACAGCGGCTTCAGCGGCGGCCACCACCATCACGAAGAAGGTGAACAGGTGGCCGGCGACCTGCTTGTGCTGGTTCGCAAAAGTCACAAAGCTGAGGTTGACGGCATTGAGCATCAGCTCAATGCACATGAAAACCGTAATAATATTGCGGCGGAAAACAAATCCGGCGACGCCGATCACAAACAGGACGGCGCTCAGCGCGAGATAGAAAGACTCCGGCACACCATTGGGAATCGGCGGCATGGGATTAATCCAACTCCTTTCGTGCCAGGACGACGGCGCCCAGAATGGCGATCAGGATCAGAACGGAAGTGACCTCGAACGGCAGCAGGTACTCCGTGAAGAGCGCATAGCCGATCTGCTGCGGGCCGCCGCCGTTGAAATCGCCGAACTTGATGACCGGCGAACTCGGGAACCAGCGGGCCAGGAGGCAGGCGAGAACGCCCAGAAGCCCCAGCAGCGCCGGCGCGCCTAAAATAGTGGCGGTCCATGAACGGCCGCGGCGCACTTCGACTCCGGCGTTCAGCAGCATAATGACGAAGACAAACAAGACCATCACCGCGCCCGCGTAGACAATGATCTGCGCCATGGCGATGAATTCGCCGCCGAGCATCAGATACAGGACCGCGAGCGACGCCATTACGCCCACAAGTGAGAGCGCGCTCGAAATGGGATGCGTCTGCACCACCACGTTAATGGCGCAGAGCACGGCTACGAGCGCGAAAATGCCAAAAAAGAGAAGGTCCACCATCTTACGAGAACAAAGCCACCAGAAAGCCGGTGAGCAGCAGATTTACCAGCGCGACAGGGAAAAGGAACTTCCACGCGAAGCTCATCAGCTGGTCATAACGAAAACGCGGGAGAGTCGCGCGAATCCAGATGAAAACAAAAAGCAGAAAACAGACTTTCGCCAGGAACCAGAAAATCGGAGTAAGTGCGGCTGGAACGGCCCCGAGGATCGGCACGCCGGACGGGATGAGGAACAATCCGGCACAGCCCAGGAAAACGGCGCCGATCACCGGCAGGGTAATGCGATCGAACGGCCGGACATAGTTGATGCCGTGATAAATGCACAGCGCCGCGGCAAGCAGAAAGACCGCGGGCGCAGCGAAATTGGAACCCCATTTCACCGGCCACAGCGGATGCCATCCGCCGAGGAAGAGCAGCGTCGCTACCGAGCAGACGGTCACCATATTGGCGTATTCCGCGGTCGAGAACGCCGCGAAGCCCAGGCTGCTGTATTCCACGTGGAAGCCCGCCACCAGTTCGTTCTCCGCTTCCGGAAGATCGAACGGGATACGGTTCGTTTCCGCGAACGCCGCGATCATGAAAATGATGAAACTGAAAATCTGCGGCGCGGGGAAGGCGAAGATCGCCCAGTGCGGAATCCCATGCCAGGAACCGTGCTGCGCCTGCACGATGTTACGGAGGCTGAGAGACCCGTCGCTCAGCAACGGCGCGGCAATCGCGAGGCTCATCGGCAATTCATAACTGATCATCTGCGCTGAACTGCGCAGGCCTCCGAGGAGACTGTACTTGCTGTTGGATGCCCATCCGCCCAGCGCAATGCCATACACGCCCAGCGAGCTAACCGCCAGAATCAGGAGGACGCCGACGTTGACGTCCGCCAATTCCATCATTGTCTTGTGGCCGAACACTGTAATGCTGGTTCCGAACGGAATCACCGAAATCGAAATCAGGGCCATGAAGACGGAAAGGAGCGGCGCCGCCAGATACAACGGCTTATTCACGTCCGCCGGAATCACGCCTTCCTTGGCGATCAGTTTGACCAGATCGGCCAGCGGCTGCAGCAGGCCGTGCGGCCCCACGCGCGAAGGCCCCATGCGCACCTGCACGTGCGCAATGACCTTGCGTTCCACCCACACGATGTAGGCCACCCCCGTCAGAAGGACGAAAGCGATCAGAGCCAGCTTGATAACGGTCGCGATCAGAAACACGATGGAGGGGCTCACGTGTGCGTCAGCTCCTCCTCTTTGTACCTGCTCATTCGGGCTTCCATCACGGAATTCAGTACCTTAGAATAACGTCCCAGTGTGCCTGACTCGAACAAACCGTTGTGCGAGCTGTGAATCAGGTCGGGGCGGGCTTCCACGGGCACGCGGCCGTTGACGGGCATGGATTGCTGCGCCTGCACCGAAAGCATCGCGAGCGGGATGTTGTAGCCCTTGACGGTCTTGCGGATCTCGTTATACACCGTCTCGGGATGCCACGGTCCGACTACGGGCGCGAGTCCCATTTCCTTGGCAATCAGGCCGATGATTTCGAGGTCGCTCTTCACGCCCAGGGCGGCAACCGCGCGCGTCAGGCGCTGCACTTCGCCGCAGACGTTAGTGACGGTGCCGTTCTTCTCGTAGGCGTTCGCGGAAGGCAGAATGACATCCGCGCGTTGCGCCGTTTCCGTGAGGAACATGTCCTGTACGACGACGAAGGTTTTCTTCGACGCCATCGGCGCATCTTTCAGCGGATTGGCGCCGACGATCCACAGCGCTTCGAGTTGGTCCGACGCCAGCATGTCCTGAACGGAAAGCCCCGGCGTATTCGACGGATGATATCCCGGCAGCAGTTCAGGTACGAGACCCATGTCGATTGCGCCGCGCGAGTTCGAATAATCGACCAGCGCACAGTATTTAACCGGAATCCCGAGCGACTGGCCGAATTCGACGAGGCGCCGCACGCCATCGCCCTTGACCGCGTCACTGAACACGATGACGAGTTCCGGTTCCGCCGCGAGCGCGCCGCGCAGTTCTTCGAGCGCTTCCAGTTCCTGGCCATGCGGCCGGCGAATGGACCGCGTCGCGTACTTGTCTTCGCGGACATCCATCGGCGTGATCGTATAAATCTTCGAGCCGTGCAAACGCTGACCGGTGCGGATCTGGAACGCGAGGAACGGATGCTCCAGTGAAAGATCGCAGCCGATCACGAGGAACGCCTTCCGTTCGGCCAGATCCTGCGTGGTGGCGAGCTGACCGGATGTACCGCTTAATGCGTCGATCAGCGTGACCACGTCACCGGTGCGGTGGTGATCGATATTGTTCGTATTGAGCCCGGCGCGCGCGAACTTCTGGAGATAGAAATTCTCTTCGTTGGTCGTGTGGTTCGAGCCGATCACGCCAAACTGGCCCGAGTGCGAACGGATCGCGCCGAATTTATTGGCGACCAGTTCGAGAGCCTTCGACCAGGAGACCGGCTCCAGCTTCCCGCCCACGCGAATCATCGGCGATTGCAGGCGTTCGGCGTGATTGTAGAAATCGTAAGCGTAGCGGCCCTTGGCGCAGAGGAATTCACCGTTGACGCCGGAACGGTCGCGGTTATTGCCGCGCATAATTTCGTCGTTGCGGACACCCAGCGTCGTCTTGCAGCCGTCAGCGCAATGCGTGCAGATGGTGCCGATGTGCTCCATCTCCCACGGCCGCGTCTGGTAGCGGTAAGCGCCGCTCGTCAGGGCGCCCACGGGGCAGATATCGATGCACTGACCGCACTCGTCGCATTCGAGATGATCACCGTGATTCGGGGCAATCAGCGAAGACGAACCACGATTGATCACGCCCAGCGCGCCAACCCCCATCCCTTCATCGCAGGCGCGAACGCAGCGGAAACAGAGGATGCAGCGGGGGCCGTCATAGAACACCACCGGCGACCACTGCTGCTCATCCACATGCAGCTTGGTTTCGGTGAAGCGGCTTTCGCCCGCGCCGTAGCGGAACGCCATGTCCTGCAGTTCGCACTCGCCGCCCTTGTCGCAAACGGGACAATCGAGCGGGTGATTGCCAAGCAGAAATTCCAGCATGGATTTGCGGGCCTTGCGAACCGGTTCGGTGTCGGTCTTAATGACCATGCCCTGGGCGACCGGCAGCGTGCACGCCACCTGCATCTTGGGCATCTTTTCCACTTCCACCAGACACATGCGGCAGGCGGCCTGCAGGGAATAGCCTTCGTAATAGCAGAACGAAGGGATTTCGATGCCGTTGCGTTTCGCCGCTTCAATCGCCAGCGTGCCCGCGGGCGCCTCGAGCTCGCGGCCGTCGATTGTGAATTTAACCAGATCAGCCATTATGCGGCCACCAGTTTCTTTTCGTACGGACAGGGCTTTCCATCGAGGTGCGCCTCGAACTCGTCCCGGAATTTCTCGACGAAGGCGATGGTCGGCATCGCGGCCGCGTCGCCCAGCGGGCAGAACGTGCGGCCCAGCATGTTCTTCGAAAGATCGCCGATCAGGATGATGTCGCTGCGGGTGCCCATGCCTTCGTGGAAGCGCGTGAGCAGCTTGCGCAGCCAGGTAGTACCTTCGCGGCACGGGATGCACCAGCCGCAGCTTTCGTGCGCGTAGAAACGCATGATGCGAAGCGCCGCGTTGACCATGCAGGTGTCTTCATCCATCACGACCACGCCGCCGGAACCCAGCATCGACTTCGCCGCGGCCACCGAATCGAAATCCATCGCGACATCGCACTCATCGGCCTTCAGGACCGGGCACGAAGAGCCGCCGGGAATCACCGCCTTGAGTTTCTTGCCGCCGCGCATGCCGCCGCCGACCTCATTGATCATCCGCATGAGGTTAAAGCCCATCGGGAGTTCGTAAACGCCGGGCTTGTTAATGTGACCGGAGAGGCAGAACAGACGCGTGCCGCCGTTTTTCGGCGTTCCGAGACCGGCGAAGTACGCGCCCCCGTTCAGAATGATCGACGGCACCGCGCAATAGGTTTCGACGTTATTGAGCACCGTGGGGCACTGATATGCGCCCGCCACCGCCGGGAACGGAGGACGAATTCTCGGATTGCCGCGCTTGCCTTCGAACGATTCGAGCAGGGCCGATTCTTCGCCGCATTCGTAAGCACCCGCGCCCGAATGCGTCGCCAGATGGAACTTCACGCCGCGGCCCAGGATATTGTCGCCGAGCATGCCTTTGGCATAAGCTTCGTCGATGGCCCGGTCCATCACTTCGATCAGATAGCGGTATTCGCCGCGGATATAAACGTAACCCTGCTGCGCGCCGACCGCGAGGCCGGCAATCAGAACGCCTTCAATGAGCTGATGCGGATCGTATTCGATCAGCAGGCGGTCCTTGCAGGTGCCCGGCTCGGATTCATCCGCGTTGACGACGATGTACTTGGGCTTGGGCGATTGACGCGGCACGAAGCCCCACTTCATACCGGTGGGGAAGCCCGCGCCACCGCGGCCGCGCAGACCGGACGCCTTCACTTCGTCGATGATCTGCTCCTGGGTCATGCCCAGCGCTTTTTCAAACGCCTTGTAACCATCGCTTGCGAGATAGGTCTCGATCGAGTGCGAATTTGGCAGGCCAAACCGCCGCGTCAGCACGCGTACTTCGAGCGGATTGGGTTGGTTGTACAGCATTAAGGATTCACCTTCGGAACTTCCGCGATTTCTTCGGGCTTCTTGCCGGCAGCGAGGCCGTCGATGAGTTTATCGAGCTGCGCCGGAGTCACATCGTGATAGAAGTCGTAATTTACCTGAATGGCCGGCGCCCAGGAACAGGCGCCCATGCACTCTACTTCTTCGAGCGAAATCCGGCCGTCCGCGGTTACCTGCTTGTGTCCGATTCCGAGCTTGTGGCAGGCCTGCTCCCATAGCTCCGCGCCACCCACCAGCAGACAGGAGATGTTCGTGCAAACCTGCACGTGATACTTGCCCTGCGGCTTGCGGTGAAGCATCGAATAGAAGCCCACCACTTCGGTGACCTGCAGCGGTGTTACGCCCACGCGCTTTGCAATTTCGTTGATCAGCTCATCGGTCACCGCGCCCAATTCATCCTGCCCATAGATCAGCATCGGGATCACGGCCGAGCGCTTGCGGTCCGCGGGATACTTCGCGAGGAACTTTGCGAAGCGGGCTTCTGTTTCGGGGGAAAAGGTCATGTTTACCGGTCCGTGTCTCCCAGCACGAAGTCCATACTACCGAGCGCGGCAATCACATCGGCGATCAGAGTTCCTTCAATCAGCCGCGGGATCGACTGCAGATTGCCAAAGCTCGGTCCGCGCCAGTGCACGCGGTAGGGTTTCTGCGTCCCGTCGCTCACCATATAACAGCCGACCTCGCCGCGCGGCGATTCAATCGCCTGATAAACCTCGCCGGCCGGCACACGGAAGCCTTCGGTCACGATCTTGAAGTGATAGATGAGCGACTCCATCTGAGTCTTCATCTTTTCGCGTTCCGGCAGCACGATGCCCGGCGCGTCCGCCTGATGCGAACCGCTCGGCATACCTTCGAGCGCCTGGCGGATGATCTTCGTCGATTCGCGCATTTCCGCGAGGCGCATCTGATAGCGCGAGAACACATCGTTGCCGGTGCTCGTCGGGACTTTGAAATCAAATTTTTCGTAGCTCGAGTAAGGCGCGTCCTTACGGATATCGAGCGGCAGACCGGCGGCGCGCAGCATGGGACCGGTCACGCCGAGATCGATCATGTCATCGAGGGAAATGTAGCCGACGCCTTTTGTGCGGCCCGTCCAGATCGCATTGCCGGTGAGCAGTTCTTCGTACTCGTCTATGCGGGAGGGAAAGATATCGATGAAATCCTTCACGCGCTTCTGCCAGCCGCGCGGATGCGGCAGCGCGAGACCGCCGATGCGGATATAACTGGTCATCATCCGCTGCCCCGAGAACATTTCGAAGATACGGAGAATGTCTTCGCGCTCGCGGAAGCAGTACAGGAAGACCGTCATCGCGCCAATATCGATGGCGTGCGTTCCCAGCCACACCAGATGGCTGTTGAGGCGCGTCAGCTCAGCCAGCATCACGCGCGTCCACTGCGCGAGCGGTGGAATTTCCAGACCCAGCAGCTTTTCAGCCGCGAGGCAGTACACCAGATTGTTCGAAAGCGGCGCCAGATAATCGATGCGGTCCGTCAGGGTCACGCCCTGCTGATATGTCTTCGCCTCGAATTCCTTTTCAATGCCGGTGTGGAGATAACCGATATCCGGAGCGGCCTTGAGGATGGTTTCGCCGTCCAGTTCGAGCAGCAGGCGCAGCACGCCATGGGTCGAAGGATGCTGCGGACCCATATTGAGCACCATCGTGCGATGGGCTTTCGGGTCGTTGATGTGCTTTTCGTAGTCCAGCTCGACGTCGAGCACGCGGGTTGGACCGGTTTCGATCGCCATATCTTTAATACCTCAACCCGGTGACCGGGAAGTCTTTGCGGAGCGGATTGCCCTCAAAATCGTCCGGCATCATGATGCGCTTCAAATCGGGATGATTCAGGAAGCGGATCCCGAAAAAGTCAAAAGTTTCGCGTTCGTACCAGTTCGCGGCCGGATAAACGGAACAGGCCGATTCGAGTTCGGGATTGTCGCCCGAAACGCGGGTCTTGATACGAAGACGTTCGCGAGTCGCGATAGACTGCACGTGGTAAATCACCGCGAAGCGCGGCTCGGCGGGATAGAGATCCACGCCCGTGATGGTGCTGAGCCGGTTGAATCCGAGCGTATTGCGAATGCGGTCCAGCGCAGCGTGGATGTTCCCCGGCTCAACCTCAATGGTGAGCTCGCCAAATTCGAAATTGCCGTCCGCTGCCAGATCGGCCAGCGCGGCGGCTGTAGGGTTCTCGCGTAAGGAATCGGGAAGCATCGTATTTTTAACGAGGCGCTAGCGTCCTTCCTCGCGGTTACGGGCGAGATTCGGTGGAAGGGCGTCGCGTTGGATGCTCGCCCAGTCCAGCACGCCCTTTTTCCAGACGAAAAAGAAGCCCGCCATCACCAGGGCCACGAACACCAGCATCTCAAGGAACGCAAACATCTTCAGGTCCTTGTAGACAACGGCCCAAGGATACAGGAAGATCGCTTCGATATCGAACAGGATGAACAGCATCGCCACCAGATAGAACTTCACGCTGAAGCGCTCGCGCGCGTCGCCCGTAGGAGCGATACCGCACTCGTACGGCATGTCTTTCACGCGGTTCTTGACCTTGCGGCCAATCACGTAGGACAGCGCGACGAGCGCGCAGGCAATCACCAGGGCGAGCGCGGCCTGCATCAGTACCGGCAGCCATTGTTCTGGCATTGAAGTTGGCATTTATGAATTCGGAAATCGGCCCTGGGAACGGAGGCAGTTTTTCCCTAAGGAACTATAATAGAGCACGGGTCCCTCTGACGAAAAGATGACGAGCGACATGCACATCCGCCTTAACGGCGAACCCCGTTCCTTCCCCGCCGGCACCACACTGTATGGGCTGGTACAGACGCTGGATCTCGCGCCGGAACGCGTGGCGGTTGAGCTGAATCGCGAAATTGTGAAACGGGATTTTTGGGAATCAACGGCCGTGGAGAATGGCGCGGAAATCGAGATCGTGATGTTCGTCGGCGGGGGCTAACTCACAGCCCGACAACCTGGAGACCGGGGATGCGTTCAGAGTGACGCCGGTTGAGCGTCGCGACCTCGAAACCGAGATGGAGAGCCGTGGCGCCGATGAATGAGATCCTCGAACGCGATAATATTGCCGACTGCCGCCTGCTCACCCTCGATGCGGCCGGCAAGCTGAGCAATCTCCAGCGTCAGCGGGTAGACGAATAAGTATGGCAAAGATTTCGGTCGCAAACGCAAGTCTACGCTCGCGATGAGCTCAACCGCGCTCACTGTCGAGATGCCCAAATCAGGATCCTGGTGATTCGCGCGTATCCGGCTTAGTGCGGCGTGGGCGGACTCGTCACGTCGTTCCATTTGGATGATAAGACTGGTATCGAGGATCAATCCCAACAGATCAATCCCACACCGATCGATCAGCAGGCTTACGATTGCGGATGATCTCTTCGAGATCCGCGGCAAAGTCTGCGTCTATCACAGGCACGTAACCCAGATGTTTGGTGTAGGCCTCATCGAGCGCGATGGATTCAGAGGCACTGCGTCGCGGCAGGTCCCGGCGACCTGATCACCGCCACTGGACGATCATTGCTCTCGATAACGATTTCAGCGCCATCGCGAACCCGCGCCAGGCCGCCGGCGAAATCCCGGGCCGCTTCGGCCTCCGACATGTGAATCACTGCCATAGTCTAAGAGCCCGGCTTTGAACTCCAGCTGCCGGCCCACAGTCAAGCAGTCACTGGCACACCAAACCGCTGCGTCTCCTGATCAAAAACCGTCACCACACCCGGCCCGATGTGATAAACCCAGCCCTGCAGCGCCAGGCTGCCGTCCTTCAGACGCTCCGCCACCGCCGGATGCGATCTCAGATTCTTCAACTGCGCCACCACGTTGTGTTCCGCCAGTTCCAGGAGGAATTCCGGGCTCGGGGACGGGTCGCGGCGCGGCGCATCCACGTAGCGGAGCCAGTTCACCACATTCGGGCGCTCCACCAGCGCGTCGGGATTCAGCGCGCCGCGCATCACACCGCAATCCGTGTGGCCGCAGATAATCACCGCCGGCACTTCGAGTACGCCCACCGCGTATTCAATCGTCGCGGAAACGCCGCCGATCGCATCCGGGTACGGCGGCACTACATTCCCGATCACCCGGCAGATGAACAGTTCGCCGGGCTTTGTCTGCGTCAGAAGGCAGGGATCGATGCGGGAATCCGCGCAGGTAATGAACAGCGCATCGGGCCGCTGGCTGTAGGCCAGCTTTTCAAACAAAGCCTGATGCTTCGGATAAACGTCTTTCTGGAAACGTGAGATACCGCCGAGTAGCTTGTCAACGCCCACAGCTTCAGTCTCTCACCAGGCCACTGTTCAGGGAGCCACGCGCCGGCGCCCCCACGCGACGACGATACAGAGCACTCCGGTCACAATGGGCAGAGCTACGAGCGGTCCAGCCGCGAGGGTATTCACCGCAGCGCCGATCATGATGATCACGAGCAGCGCGGCCGCGAGCGGGGTCAGCCACACAGCGGTTTTGAGCAGCCGCGGAAGCACCAGCGCCAGGGCCCCGAGAATCTCGCACACGGCAATGAAGTGCAGGAATCCGCCTGATAGCCCCGGCATCTGCTGCCCTAATTGCTCCGACGACATCATCAGCTTCGATGTACCGGTGAACAGGAAAAGCAGCGCCAGCAGGATCTGAATCACCCAAAGAAAACGGTTCATGTGGCCTCCCGGCCTGGCAGCGGCATCTGTGGAACTGGAATGGAGACAAACGCAAAATGCCGGGTCCGCTGTGAGCGGACCCGGCGCGCGTTCAAAAGGAGGGACTGGCTCTACGCGAAGCTGCGAACTGCGTGCGCTTCTTCTTCGTGCACGTCAAACACGGTGTAGAGCTTGGTGATCTGCAGGAGGTCCTTGACTCGCTTCGTCAGGCCATACAGTTTCAGGGTGCCGCCGGCATTCGCCACCGTGGTGAATCCGGAGACCAGTTCGCCGATTCCCGAGCTATCGATGTAGGTAACGTCGCTCAGGTTCAGCAATACTTTTTTCTTGCCGGACGCCACCAGTTCACGCAGGACGTCGCGCAGCGCGCTCGACCCCTCGCCGAGTGTAATTCGGCCGGAAACATCGACTACAGTTACGTCACCCACCTCGCGGGTATTCAGTTTTGCGCTCACAGCTTTCCTCTCCTCACTCAATTTCCCGACCGCACAGGGCGGTCAAAATCCCTTCTTCACTGAAGCCGCCGGCGCCCATCCGTTGCCTACGACGCCAGTTTCTTGCTCAGCGTCACCTCGGTACCGCGGGGCGACGCTTTTTCCACCTTCACGTCGTCCATGAAGGCGCCCATCAGGAACAGCCCTCTCCCGGAATGCCGCAGGACATTCGAATCATCCAGCGGATCAGGTACCTGACTGCGATCGAAGCCCTCACCTTCATCCCGAATCCGGACTTCGAAATCGCCCGCCGACTTCCTCACATTGACGTGGACGTGTTTGTTCCTGTTATACCGGTTGCCATGGACGACGGCATTCACCATGCACTCCCGGACCGCCATCCCAATCCCCTGCTGCTCATCCTCGCCGAAACCGGCGTCCACCGCCGCCTTCAGGATGTCCGCCTCGACGATATCCACGCTTTCGAGCGTTGAAGGGTAATCCTGATCGAGTATTCCGATGGAGCCTGTATCCGATGACATTGTGCGAAACAGCGTGGAACTGAAACCTTAACACAAAATGCCCGCGCAGTGGAAGCCGGAGATTGAAAACAAGGGAGATCGCCGACGGCGGCACGTATTTTCAAATAGTTAACGTGCTCACACCAGGCACGCCCAGGTACGCCGGCTATGGCACTCCTGGACCTTTGGTACCGTAGTCCCCCGAGGAGAGGCCAATTGGCGGAACATCTGATAGACTCCGGTATTAGTCTGCCTGTCTTTGGGGACTATCACCGTTGTAGCCAGAAGTTGTCTGGTGCCACAATCCTGGGCGGTGAACGCGATCACTGGCGCGACTCTGATCGCATTCAAGCCGGGTGGTTCCAAGCGAACCCCGGCCGTGTCAGTCACAACGGCGCGAAACGCCGGCACTGCGAGGCGAGCCTGATGGCCATTCCGGAAAGGAACGGCCGGGAGGACTTCGCGGACCAGCCGGCTACGTTTGACCTGCCCGATTGGACGGTCACCGTCGAGCGCATCCATGCCGGCGACCCCGCCGCCATGGCCGAGCTCTATTCCATTTTTACCCGTGGCATCCGCTACCTGCTGCTCCGCTCACTCGGCTTGCAGGATATCGACGACCGCGTCCACGATTGCTTCGTTATCGTCACGGAAGCCATTCGCTCGGGCGAACTGCGTGAGCCGGCGCGGTTAATGGGATACGTCCGGACCGTGGTGCGCCGTCACATCGCCGCCAGTATTGGGAACGCGGTGCTCCGCCGCCGCAATGTCGTGGAGTTCGAAGACGCCGTCCTTGACGTTTCCGACTGGAAGAACAACCCCGAGCAGGATCTCCTCGCCCGCCAGCGCGCCGAAATCGCACGCCGCGTTTTCAACGGCGTCTCGTGCCGCGAACGCGAGATTCTCCGCCGCTTTTATCTTCTCGAACAATCCCAGGAACGGATTTGTTCCGAAATGGGACTCAGCTACAATCAGTTTCGGCTGCTGAAATCACGGGCTAAGGCGCGATTCGGCAAGCTCGGGCAGCGACTGGCGGGGTCCAAAGGAAAAAAACCTGGGAAAGTTCAGGGAGGCGGACACTAACGGGGAGGATGCGCCGAAGGGGGCGCACGCGATTCCTCAACAGACCGCGACTTCCCACCAGACAGACGAGCGACTCGAGCTCTACGCGCTCGGCCGCCTGACAGAGCAGGAACAGGCCGTCATTGAAGAACATCTGCTGATTTGCGAGCCGTGCCGTCAGGGGCTGGATGCAGCGGAGGCGTATGCAAAGGCAATGCGGCGGGCGCTTGCGGATGCTCCCGCTACTGAATGACTTCGCCCGTCACCGTGCTGGGTCCGTTTGAATCCGGCGGCGGCTGCCAGGCCCGCGCAGGCGCGAGAGCCGCCGCGATGCGCGCGGCATATGCCGGCGATTTCGCCAAAGCGAGGCCCCAGAGAATGTGTCCGAGCTGGACTTCGCGCAGCGGCGCATAATCCGCGATCAGCGGATTGGCATGCGGCCAGATGAAATCCCAGAACAGGTAATAGACCACCATCCCCATAATGGCGCCCGCGAAGGAGAACAGCGGCGGCCGCCGCCCTCGCCAGAGCATTCCCCAGAGAGCGCCGATCGTCCCATAAATGACGACGATAAGAGCGATCCCCGCCCACGTGCTTTTGAAGAACTCGTTCTGATACGCATATTCCCCGTGGAAGAGCGTCGAGAACAGGTTGGGAACGGACCAGATGCCGCTGCCGGTCCAGACTGCACCCGCGAAAAAGCAAAGGAACATCCAGAGGGCGCCCACAATGCCCGCCTGCAATCCTGCAAACGCAAACACCAGAATGCCGGGCCGATACGGCGCGGGCGGCGCCGGAACGGCGTAAGAAGTGGGATCACGCGGTTCCGCGTCATCGGCCATCGAGGGGGGCGCGTCGGCAGAATGAATTTCGCTGGGGAATGGCCCGTCGTCGGGAGGAAAGTCCACTACTTTCAGACTACTACTGAAAGGCGGCCCCTTCTCATGTTGAGCCGGGACCGCCTCTGCTTCACAGCAGGCTTCAGACGAAGTATGAGAACAACTGCCTTGATTGTGCGGGAATTTTCCCCTGGGCGCAACGCTGGCAATAGTAGATAAACGTTATGTTATCGGCCCGAGTTACCCTTTAAAATACGGTTCTGAAGAGTCTCCCTTTTCCATTATGAAAACCCTTCTGGCGGCCCCGGCGCTGCTTTTCACCCTGGGCGCATGCGCACACGGCCAGGCTCCCGCACCTGCCGGTGCTGCCGCGATCATCGAAAGTCCGGCTTCCGCGCTCAACGAGTCGCTCCCCACCTGGCTCCGATTCGGCGGCGAATATCGCGCGCGCTTCGAAGGTTACTCCGGCGGAAGCTTCAAAGACAATACCTCAGACGACTACCTGCTGAGCCGCCTCAAGCTCCAGATGACGATCCAGCCCTCGAAGTGGCTGAAGTTGTTCGCCGAAGGGATGGACGCGCGCGCGCTCGAAAAGAACCCCGCGCTTCCGCCCTACCAAAACACCTGGGACGTGCGCCAGGCTTACGCGGAAGTCGGCAGTTTCACCAAAGGAATCGGCCTGCGCGTCGGGCGTCAGGAACTGAATTACGGCGAGCAGCGTCTCATCGGCAGTTCCGCGTGGACCGACGTCGAGCGCGTCTTTGACGCCGCCGTGGTCGGCATCCACCATAACGGCCTTCGCGCCGATCTGTTCACCAGCTCGGTCGTCGTTCCCGTCACCGGCACGTGGGATCACCACCAGCAGAGCCATAATCTGCATGGCATCTATGCCGGTATCGACCGTTTTGGTCCGCGCCTTGTGATCGAGCCCTATTTAATGTGGCATCTGCAGCACGGTCTCCGGGATGAGACGGGCACAATTGGAAAGCTGGATCAGAAAATCGGGGGCTTTCGTATCGCGGGCACAAAGCTGCCGGGCGGGTTCGATTATTCGGTCGAGGAGGTAAAGGAATGGGGCTCGCTGGGTTCCGACAAAATCTCGACCTGGGCAGGGCACTGGAATACCGGTAAAACCTTCCAGGCGACTCTCACCCCGCGCGTCTTCATCGAATACAACTACGCGGCAGGCGATAAGAATCCCACCGACGGCACGCGCGGCACTTTCGATCAGCTCTTCCCCTCCGGCCATGGCAAGTACGGCCTTTCCGATCAGGTAGGCTGGAAAAACATGAAAAACCTCCGCGGGGGCCTCGAAACAAAGCCGCGAAAAAACATGACCCTCGCATTCGAATACGATGACTGGCATCTGGCAAGCGCTACCGACGCGCTCTATGCCTCGTCAGGCGCGGCCTTGTTCCGTTCGCCCACCGGTTCAGCGGGAACGCACGTCGGCCAGGAACTGGATGTCACCGGAACGTGGATCTTCGCGAAGGCTTTCAACACCGCTGTGGGCCTTGCCCACATCTTCCCGGGCGAATTTCTGAAAACCGTGACGCCCGGCCACTCCTATACGTCACCTTATGTGATGTTCACGTATCGGTTCTAATGAGACATGAAGCTTCGCATTCAGGACGACTCGTTGCGCCTGCGGCTCACGCGCGGTGAAGTGGAAGACCTGAACCGGGGCGGCGCCGTTGAGCGCGCCGTTCATTTTCCCGGAGGGAGAGCCCTGCAATACATCGTGACCGGCTCCGCCGCGGCCGCTAGCCCGCGGGCGGCGTATTCCGGCGATGCCATCCGGGTGAGTCTGCCCGAGACTCGCGTGAAAGCCTGGGCCGCCGGCGATGAGGTAGGAATCGAAGGGCAGGACGGTCCGGTCCGCATCCTGGTGGAGAAGGATTTTGAGTGCCTCCACCGCGATGGCGCTGCGCAGCCGGACGCCTTTCCGAATCCACAGGGCCAATAGCAAAAAAAAACGGCAGGCGCTCGGAGGAGTGCGCCTGCCGTCTCACCAAAAGCCAGCAAGCGCTCGGAGGAGTGCACCTGTCGGCTGGGTCGCTACATCTTTGCGGATGCGCAACACCTTTAGGCAAAAATCCGTGGCCGTTACAGAAGTATAGCGGCCTGAGATCACAATAGCACTTTTAGCCTATAAACGCCATGATCGGACCACGATTCGTGGCCTTCATTACACTCAGATTTTCCTGGTATCGGGGTCGGGTTGTTCCTACCCCACGTAGAAAAGGCTGAGACGAGGCAGCCGAGCGGTTTCGAGCAGAGTCCGTTCGAGGAATTGTGCCTCCAGCATGGCAATCTGTGGGGCCGTCATCTTACTTTTGTAGGGGCCGATCTGGGCAGCCAGGCGTTCCCTGAGTTCCAGAGCTTGCTGGTCTGACTGGCGTCCGCGGGCGAGCGCGATCAGTTTCTGTTCGAGGACGGTCAGCCGCTCCTCCAGCTTTTCCGGATCTTTTGCCAGCTCCGTGAGTTCGTCGAGGATCTGATCGAGCGACGACGCGACAGGCTCGAAATCGGCGATGCCAGTACCACGGATCGCCGCGGCATTTCCTTCAATGAAGGATCGAAGCGCTTCCGGGGCAAACGGCTGTTCTTCCTGGGGCGTGGATTCCTGACGCCCCCCGGTCCCCGCGTCCGCCATACGCTGCGCTTCCACCATCACCGCCTGCGAACAAAATGCAAGCGAATTCACCATCTGGGTGCGGGAACGGCGCGCGCGCCATTTCTCAAAAGCGATGTCAATACCTCGCAGCACCGCTTCGAGCGGGACGCCCGAATTCTTCCACGATTCGATCAGCGCCCAATCGAGCGGCGAAAGCAGGAACAGGCTCGTCCCGCGCGCCTTCTGGAAATGCTCTTCGATTTCGGTGAAGTAATTAAAGTAGGTGGACCAGGGTCTCGGTCCCTCGCCGCTCGACACACTCAATGGTTCCGTTCCCAGATAAGGCGAAGCCCTTCGAGTGTCAGGTTCTCATCCACATTGCGGATGAAGCGCGATTCACCCGCGATGAGGCTCGCCTGTCCGCCCGTCGCCACTGTCCTCGTGTCTTCTCCCAGTTCCGCCACCAGGCGTTCGATAATGCCGTCGATTGCGCCCAGCGCGCCGAAGTAGAGACCGGCCTGCATGCTCGCGACCGTGTTCGCGCCGATCAGATCTTTGGGCCGCCGGAAATCGACCAGCGGCAACCGCGCCGTGCGGCTGAACAACGCATCCGCCGAAATGCCGACCCCAGCCGCGATGATTCCCCCCAGATATTCGGCCTGGGCGGAGATCGCGTCGAACGTGATGGCGGTACCCATATCCACGACCACACACGGCCCACCGTATTTGTGGAAAGCCGCCACTCCGTTCACCAGCCGGTCCGCCCCGACTTCCGACGGATTCTGATAACGAATCGCGAGACCGGTGTCAGTCTGAGCGGTCACGAACATCGCCTCGGTCCCGAAGTAGCGCTTTGACATTTCCGCCAGCGCGGCATTCAGCGGAGGCACCACAGAGGAAATAATGATGCCGTCAATCGCGCCGGCCTCAATACCCGCATAGCGAAGCAGGTTGAGAAGAAGGATGCCCCATTCATCCGAGGTCTGTTCGCGAACCGTGCGCAGGCGCCGATGGTCCCGCAGCGCCCCATCCTCAAAAATCCCGATCGTGATGTTGGTGTTTCCGGCGTCCAGCGCGAGCAGCATAAATCACATGTAGGCGGGGACCGCAATCCCCAGCACAGCCAGCGTGCGCTCCAGTTGATCCGCCAGATAGCCATTCAGCCAGAGCAGGAATACCTTGCGCTCCGGATCGGGTTCGGCGAGCACCGGGTACTGGTGATAAAAGAGATTGAACGTCTGGGCCAGCTGGAAAACGTATTTCGCGACGTGAGCGGGTTCGCCCGCGGCCACGGCGCGCTCCACCACGGTGTCAACCTTTGCGGCCGAGACCAGAATCTGCCAGAGTTCGTCGGTGGCGAGTTGCCGCCTCATCGCCTCCGCGCTGAGCACGCCGCGAAAGTCCGGGATCGTTTCGCCCCGCTCTTCGAGCTTGCGGAAGATGCTGCGTGATCGAACGGCCGAATACTGCGCATACGGACCGGTCTCGCCTTCGAAGCTGAGCGCTTCCTGGAAATCGAACGCAATCACCGTGTTGCGCGTGAACTTCAGCAGGAAATAGCGCAGCGCTCCCATGGCGATTTCGGTCGCGATGGCGAGTTGTGCCGCCTCGTTGTCTTCCGGATGCCGGCTGGCCACTTCCTTCAGGGCGGTTTCGACGAGCTTATCCATCAGATCGTCGGCCTTCACGCCGAGACCCTTGCGGCCGGAAACTTCCACATAGGGCCGCTTCGCATCTTCATCGGAAAGCTCAATCCCGAGATCCGCACAGCAGCGCGGGGAGAGCGCCACCATTTCGTAGGAGAAGTGGATGGAGCGCTCGGCCTGATCTTCAAACCCGAGTGCGCGAAGACCGGCCACGACAACATCCTGGAGATACGACTGGCGCGTGTCGATGACGTTGTATACGGTTTGCGCATGTCCGAAATCCGGAGCGTCGCCCCCGCCAGGCTCATCGGTCGAAACCCACACCTTTTTTCCATCCGTATATTCGGTCAGGACGCGGTAGTGAAAATCCTTGCCCAGCAGCCCGAATTTCCAAAGCTGATATGCAATATCTTTTCCGACATACGTGACCGTGCCATTCGAGCGAACGATCACTTTGCTGTCCTCATTCGCTTCGTCCGCGCCGCGGAAGGCTGAGGACGGCATCACCCAGCAGCCTTTGTTTTTACCTTCTTCCTCGAAGTAAATGGCCTTGCGCTCCTTCAGCAGCTCGAACGCCGATGCCCAGAACTTCAGATGGAGGATCTCGCTTTCGCGCGGGAGAACATCATAAGTAATGTTCAGCCGCAGCATGGTCGCCAGATGCAGATTCACGATCGCATCCGCCACCCGATGCCCGAGTTCCGATAATTCGCCTCTGCCGGCTTCAACGCCGTGCAGAACTTCGGCGCGCCAGGCCAGCGATTCCGGATGATCTTTATAATGCTGCGAAACGCGGGCGTAGAGTTCCCAGCAGACGTAATCGAAACGCGGCGCGGCAATCAGTTCGGCAACATCCGCGAGCGTCTTTTTTTCGAGGAAATGAAATCCGGCGACAACGTCGGCGACCTGCACGCCGGTGTTGTCAATGTAGTTTTGCACCTCGACGCGCTGGCCGGAGACCCGCAGCATCCGGACAAAAGTATCCCCGAGGACCGAATTTCGCAGGTGGCCAATGTGCGCGGCTTTATTCGGGTTGATGTTCGTGTGCTCGACGATGGTTTTGCCGGGCCGTTCTTCCCGCACGGAGGCGGATGCGTCGGCATGGAGCAAGCTGACCGCGAGCGCGGCGCGATCCAGCCGCAGGTTGATATAGCCGTTGCCTGCAACCTCCATGGAGGCGACGCCGGCAATCTCACCCACGGCTTCCACGAGCGCCGCCGCAATATTCTTCGGCGCCTGCTTCAGCGATTTCGCCAACTGGAAGGCAACCGGGACTGCCAGCTCACCGAACGACGCCTGGCGGGGCTGTTCGAGGGTAATCTCCGATTCGATGCCAAAGCGGACGGCAAGGGCCTCGCGAAAGGCATTCTGGATATGTTTTTCGAGCTTCAGTAACACGGAAATCTGAGTATAGCGGGGTGAGAATGGTACAGCGCGGCCCCACGTGAGGGATCCCGATAAGCCCGGGCAACCTGCTCTGGGCCTTAGAGGTACCGGTACTTACGAGGGGGACATCCCCCGGCCGATCTTGCTATTTTGATCAAAAAGGGATTGTCTGATCCTGGAGGAACCAGAAGTGAAGAAAATTGCTTTAATAGTCGGCTCAATTCTGTGCGCTGGAGTTGCGAATGCCAGCGTCATTTACAACAGCATCATTAACCCGCTCCCCTATGCCAGCCCCAGCGAGGGATATGAGTGCTGCCAATATGCCAACCTTGGCAACGCAGTCACCTTCGCGGGTACGGATCGGCAATTGGGTGACGTGACAGTCGTCGCGACCAACTGGGCCTACGAGTCCGAGTGGTCAAATCTGGTGGGTACCTCGGATAACTACACTGCCGCTGGGTTCTATCTGCCGATGACGCTCAACCTTTACGTTGACAATGGCGGATCGGAAGGCTCGCTCATTGGCAGCCAGACGGTCAATGCGTTTATCGCCTGGCGGCCGGAACCGGACCCTGTAAACTGCCCGGTCAGCGACCAGAGCAACCTCAACAACGATTGGCAGGCGCCCAACGGTCAGTGCTATAACGGCTCAAACTCCACCGTCACATTTAACTTCGCCGGTCTCACGGTTCCGGACAACCTGATCTACACCCTGGCATACAATACGCAGTCTCAGGGCGCGAACCCGACAGGTACGCCCGGCCCTTACAATAGCCTGAATTTCGGCCTAACCACGGTTGGACCGACGGTCGGAACCGACACGCATCCCGGCACGCTCATCGGCAATGATCAGCCGGAAGGCGATTGGGCTCCTTACACGCCTCAGGTTGAGTTCGACGCCTCCACCGCCACGCCCGAGCCCGGAACGTGGGTCCTGATGCTGGGCAGCCTCGCGGCGTTGACCTTTATGGGCCGCCGACGGGTGAAAGCCTGAAACTAAATCGGAACAAAGCATTTCAGTCAGCCGCGCGGGCGAAAGTTCGGGCGGCTTTTTCTTGTCGTTGCGCTGTTACTTTAAGTACAGTCCATCAACGGTACCGGTACGGTGGACTAGTCCCCGGTACCTTTACGAGGGTACCCTGGTCCTGCTACCGTGAGTAAGTATCTAAATGTAGGGTTTCGTACCCGGAGGAATTAATGAAGCTTTTGAAAAATTTCGCAATCGCGGGCAGTCTCGGTTTAATCGCATTCGCTGGTCTTGGCAGCGCTTCGACAATTGCGTACAATCAGACGCTCGCGTCTGTGGGTGACAAGGCGGGTAGCCCGGGGACACCCGCTCCCGGTTTCTATAACGGAAGTGGCAACTTCGCCGATAATTTCGCCACTCTTACGGACGGCAATCTGCAGTTGGCATTGAGAGCCAACAACCGGAGTGTCGGGCCTGACATTCCCGAGGTCGGTGACAATTACGATTTCAACGACAACCAGGGCTCAACACATCAGTGGGATTTCTACTATTCCATCAACACAGAATTCGGTGGGGGAACCGGAACAATCGGGGATTACACTTACCGACTGATTATCACCGATGTGAACACGTCATCCACGGTCAGCTATAACCCGCTCCAGATCGATGACGCCTACTATGACGGCACGGGCGTCCATGGCGGAAACTCTAACAGCAACTCCCTCGCCACTCAGAACGACTTCTATGGCATCCAGAACGCGGGTTATCCTGGCTTCGGCTTCATCTTTGGACCCAGCGTTAATCTGCATGACACCTACAGCATCACCCTTCAGGCCCTCGCCAATACCCAAGGCGCTGTAGCTGACGATCTCACGATCCGCGTGAATGGCACCCCGGAACCGGGCACGATCATGACGATGCTGGGCAGCCTCGGCGCGCTCGGACTTTTGATCCGCCGCCGCAAAGCCTAAGCTACGCGCTTCGGGTTCAGTAACGCCGCCGGGGTTAATCCTCCGGCGGCGTTTCCTTTTCTGCTATACTGAAGTTGCAGCGGTCGGACTCAGGCAGTGGGCGAAAGCCCACTTTTTTATTGGAATCGAGCATGAATCGAGCGGAAGTGGTGGCAAAAATCCGGGAAATCGCCGAGCGGGCCACGCAACCCGAGGGAATCGAAGTCGTTGAGGTCGATCTCAAGGGTGGCGGCCGCCATCAGGTGCTTCTGATCGTCATCGACAAACTATCCGGCGTTACCCACGGAGATTGCGAATTTGTCTCGCAGCAGGTGGGGACGATTCTGGATGTCGAAAATGTCATTCCGGGTACTTACCAGCTCGAAGTCAGCTCCCCTGGGGTGGAGCGCAAGCTGGTGCGCTGGAAAGATTGGGTTCGTTTTGTCGGGGAGAAGGCCAAAATCGTCCTCCGCGAGCCGGTGGAGGTGGCGAGTGGCACCCTGAAGTACTTCGACGGGGTCATCGCACGCGCCGAAGAGGCGGACCATATCGTGACTGTCCGGCTTCCGGATGACACCGAGGTCAGCTTTCCGGTCGAGCAGGTTGACCGGGCCAATCTGAAGTTCGAGTGGTAGAGCCGCCGGAGCCGGAAAAGCAATCAGGATCGGGGAATTATCGTGGACAGCATTTATCAATCGATTGAACTGCTCAGCAAAGAAAAGGGCATCGATACACAAATCGTTCTGGATGCCGTGAAAGACGCCATGCTTCTGGCTGCGCGCAAGCATTTCCGCACGAACGAGAACTACGAGGTCGATTTCGACGACCGCTCGGGCGGCCTCAAGCTTTATGCCGTCAAAACCGTGGTGGAGTCCGTGACCGACCCGGCCATCGAGATGACTCTCGCGGAAGCGCAGCGGACCGAGCCGAATGCGGAAATCGGTTCCACGGTGCGTTTTGCCAAGCCGGGGGAGGCGCTCGGCCGCATTTCCGCGCAGACCGCCAAGCAGGTGATTTTTCAGAAAGTTCGGGAGGCGGAGCGCGAAACCATCTACCGGGAGTATGCCGATCGCGTGGGCGAGCTGATCAATACAGCCGTCAAACGGATCGAGGGTCTCGATCTGGTGGTCGATCTCGGCAAGACGGAAGCACGCCTGCCCAAGCGCGAGCAGTCACGTCTCGAAAGCTTCAGTGTGGGCGACCGGATCCGCTGCGTGATCAAACTCGTGGACAAGTCCTCAAAAGGCCCCGGCGTGGTGGTGTCGCGCGCCGATGCCGAGCTGGTGAAGCGGCTGTTCGAGCAGGAAGTACCGGAGATCTACGATGGCACCGTCGTCATCAAAGGCTGCGCGCGCGAAGCGGGCGAGCGAACCAAGATCGCCGTCTCCAGCCGCGACCGCGACGTGGACAGCGTGGGCGCCTGCGTCGGCATGAAAGGCATGCGCGTGCAGTCGATTATCCGCGAGCTCCGCGGTGAAAAAATCGACATTATTGAATACTCCGACGAGCCGGTGACGTTCGCGACGCACGCTCTGAGCCCGGCCAAAATCACCCGTGTCACGATTCTGAATCCGGAAGAACACCACATGGAAGTGATCGTCGACGATTCGCAACTGTCGCTGGCGATAGGCAAGAAGGGCCAGAATGTTCGACTGGCCGCGAAACTGCTCGGCTGGAAGATCGATATTAAGAGCGAGGAAGAGAAGCGCCAGGAAGTGCAGGGCGCGATTGACCTGCTTGCAATGGGGGCGCCGGTTTCGGCTCTCATCGATTACGGGCTGGCGGAAGCGACAGTGGATGCGCTGGTCGCCGGCGGGATCGGAACCATTGAAAAGCTGGGCAGTATGACTCCGGAGTTACTGGAAGCTCTGGAAGGAATTGACGAAAACGCGGTGAGCCTGATCCAGCAGGCGATTAACAGGTACTACGGCCAGGAATATGCGGAAGAAGCCCCGGCTGAGCCGGAAGCCCCTGCCGCAGTAGGTGATACGGCGCTGGAGGGTTCTGCTACGATGAGTGAATCGGTCGAAGCAGGCGCTGAAGCGGAAGCCGAAGGAGAAGGAACACCTTCGCCGGAAGCAAAAGAGTCGTAGCGCGGCGGTTCCCCGTAGTTGAAAGCAGAGTGGTTGGCGCGGCAAAGATGGTTTTTACTGCGCTGTAAGTAAGAGTGAAACGCCTTAGACATGAGTAAGATCCGAATCAATGAGCTGGCACGGCAGCTCGAGGTCAAGTCGCGTGAGGTCATCGATAAACTTCACGAACTCGGTATTACCGAGGCGCTGACCCATTCCAGTTCGATCGACGACGATAACGCCGAGAAGCTGCGGCGCTATTTCGGTGGCGACACATCCGTGCTTGAAGCGGCGAAAGCGCCGAAGCCCGCGGAAACGCCAGCGCCGGCAGAGACGACTGCCCCGGCCAGGAACAAACCTGCCGCGGAGGCGAAGCCCGTGGAGCCGCCGAGACGCGGAGTTCCGATTGCCCCTCCGGCGCGGCCACCTGCCGGAGTGCCGGCCGAGCCCGAGGCGAAAGCCGCGGCGCCCGCTGCTTCCTCAGCGGCTGCCGCCGAACAGAAGAAGCCGGAGACTACGGCCGAAGACAAGCCGCGCGCGATTCCGCTGCGCCCGCCCATGCTGGGCCGCGGGGCGCCGATTCATCCTCCGGTCGGCCCCCGGACCTCGGGGTCGGCGCACACCTCCTCCGCACCGGCGCCCCATCCGCCGGCAGCGCCGTTAACGCCGCCACCACCACTGCGTCCGCTTTCGCCGCCCGCGCGGCCGATTCCTTCGGGCGGAACCCGCCCCGGACAGATTCTTTCAGGCCCGCGCCAGCCGCTTCCGAGCGCGCCGCCGGCCGCCGCGCCGCGATCCATGGCGCCCACGCCACCTCCTGCCCCGAGCACAGCCCCCGGAGCTCCGCCATCGCCTGGCGCGGCGGCTCCGCCTGTCGCCCAGTCCGTACGGCCGGGAGTGCCGATTGCGCCGCCACCGCGGCCTGCGGCCGCTCCGGGTCAACCTCGTCCGGCCGCGGCGCCGCGTCCTGCCGCGGGCCAGCCGATCGCAGGCCAACCGCTGGCAGGTCAGCCTGCGGTACGTCCCATTGTGCCGCCGCGCGCCGATCTGGCAGCGCGTCTGGGTGCCCGGCCGGCTCCGGCCGGTCCGGGAGCGCCACCTCCTCCCCGCCCCGGCGTGCCGCTGCGTCCAACCTCGCCGCGTCCGGGCCAACCGCTTTATCAGGGACCCCCGCGTCCCGGCCAACCCTCGATTCAGGCGCGCGGAGTGCGTCCTGGAATGCCCGGACCGGGAGGACGTCCTGGCGGCCCTCGCCCCATGCACCCGACGTCGCGCGGAGGTCCGCTGCTGGGCCCCGGTTCGCCGCCGCCCCCGGATCATACGGCTCGCCGCGCACCTGGCGGTAACAAGAGGCCCGGTGGCCGAGGTCCACGCGACCGCAATCGCGAGACAGAAGAGAAGATCCTTCGCCCGCAATCGCGTCGTGAGCAGGCCGCTCCGCCGCCGATCAATCGCGACATCACGATCTCTGAAGGCATCACGGTCAAGGAGCTCTCCGAAAAGCTCGACGTGAAAGCCAATCTGGTGATCAAGAAGCTGGTGGATCGCGGCATCTTCGCGACCATCAACCAGACACTCGACAGCAAGATGGCCACCGAGCTGTCGCGCGAATTCGGCGCCTCCACATCATCGGTTTCCTACGAAGAAGAAGCGATGCTCGACATCGAGCTTGCCGAAGAAGCTTCCGACCGCTTCCTGCGTCCGCCCGTGGTGACCATCATGGGCCACGTCGATCACGGTAAGACATCGCTTCTCGATGCGATCCGCACCGCGAACGTCGCGGAACGGGAAGCCGGCGGCATTACGCAGCATATCGGCGCTTATCACGTGGATCACAATGGCAAGACCATCGTCTTCATCGATACCCCGGGCCATGAAGCGTTCACGCGTATGCGCGCCCGCGGCGCGAAGGTCACCGACATTGTAGTGCTGGTGGTCGCGGCCGACGACGGCGTAATGCCCCAGACGCTTGAGGCGATCGACCACGCGCGCGCCGCGAAGGTGCCGATCATCGTGGCGATCAACAAGATCGATAAGCCGGAAGCCCAGCCGGACCGCATCAAGCAGCAGCTTGCCGACCGCGGTCTGAACCCCGAAGAATGGGGCGGCGACACGGTGATGGTGCCGGTTTCGGCCCGGCAGAAGACCAATCTCAATCTGCTGCTCGAAATGATCCTGCTGGTTTCGGAAATCGCCGATCTGCGCGCCAATCCTGGACGGCCCGGCATGGCCAGCGTTCTCGAAGCAAAGCTCGACCGCGGCCGCGGCCCGGTGGCGACAATTCTCGTCCGCAACGGTACGATCCGGGTGGGCGATGAATTTATCTGCGGCACCGTTTTCGGGCGCGTTCGCGCCATGATCGGTGACCGCGGCGAACAGGTGAAGGAAGCGGGTCCGTCGATGCCGGTCGAAGTGCTCGGCCTCGAACGCCTGCCGGAAGCAGGCGACAACTTCCAGGTGGTCACCGATACCGCCAAGGCGAAACAGATCGTTCTCTATCGCGCCGAGAAAGAGCGCGCGGTTCAGCTGGCGAAAACCGGCCGCCTGACGCTCGATCAGTTGCATCGCAAGATGGCGGAAGGCGAAGTCCACGAACTGCCGCTCATCCTCAAGGCGGACGTCAGCGGTTCCGCCGAAGTGTTGCGCGACACGCTCGAAAAGCTGTCCACCGACAAGGTGACGGTGCGCGTGCTGCGCGCGGGCGTGGGAGCCATCAACGAATCCGATGTGCTGCTGGCAGCGGCGTCGAATGCGATTGTGCTCGGCTTCAATGTGCGGCCGGAGCGTAATGCTGCGGCGGCAGCCGAACAGGAGAAGGTTGACATCCAGCTCCACACAATCATCTACGAGGTGGTTGATCAGATCAAGAAGGCGATGTCCGGTCTGCTGGCTCCGGTTTACAAGGAAGTTTATCGGGGCAAGGCCGAGGTTCGCGAAATCTTCAAGGTTTCGAAGATCGGCACCGTGGCCGGCAGCTTAATTCAGGACGGCACGTTCACGCGCGACGCTAACGTTCGCGTGCTGCGCGACAACGTGGTGGTGCATACGGGCAAAGTGGGCTCGCTGCGGCGTTTCAAGGACGACGTCAGCGAAGTCCGCAACGGCATGGAATGCGGCATCACACTGCACAGCTTCAATGACATGCACCCCGGCGATATTATCGAAGCCTACGCGCTGCAACGGGTTGCCGTCGAGGTATAGCCCGGGCGCGGTGGGACGCGCGGATACATGGCGATAGTGGGAGTTCTCACGATGGAGCTGCGGATTGACCATGCGCACTCGCTCAAAGAGAAGCGCCACGTCGTCAAGAGCCTGAAGGAACGGCTGCGCGGCAAATTCAACGTGTCGGTTTCCGAGATTGAAGACCAGGAACTGCACAACAGCGCGGTGATCGCGGCGGCGGTTGTATCCCCCAGCCGCGATTTCGCATCACAGATATTGCGGGCCGTGGAGGATGAGGCCGAAAGCCAGCTCGGCCCGATGCTGGTACGTTCGAACGTCGAATGGCTGTAGAGGTATTGATGATATGGATGAGCATCGCACGCGGAGGGTATCGGAAGCGGTTCGGGAGGAACTGGCGGAGCTGATCGGGTTCGAGATGGACGACCCGAGACTGAGCTCCGTGAGCGTCACCAGCGCGGAGGTTTCGCCGGACATGCGGCACGCGCACGTAAAGGTCGCAGTGGATACCGAGCGCGAGCGCGCGGTACTGGCCGGGCTGGAACACGCGAAATCGTTTCTGAAGCATGAGCTCGCGGCGAGGCTGAACCTGCGGCACATGCCGGACCTGCACTTCGTGGTTGACTCACATCCGGATGCCGACAGCCGGATTGAGTTTTTGCTCCGCCGCGCGAAACGGAATCAAGCCAGGGGGTAGTCGCATCGAACGGCTCAGGCGTATCGATCCTGTCGTTCCATTTGTCCTGCTGGTATTCCTGATCGCTTACACGATCGGCTACGGTCTGTTGTGGCTGCGGCCGTCATCACCTGGTCTGCTGGGGCAATATCTGCCGAGGATCGGGGTTACTTATGCGCCGGCGATTGCGGCGCTGCTGGTTATCGGGCGAGGCCGGATAGGCGGCCTGCTGCGAAAGTTGAATCCGCGCGGGCACTGGATCTGGGCGCCGGTTCTCGTGGTTGCGGGCGTGATTTGCACGGCGTTGGCTGCGCTGATCACTGGAGTTAAGCCCGTGTGGCCGCCCTTGTTTGCCGCTCATCTGCTGTTACAGTTCGTGTTCGTCGGTTGCGGCGAAGAGCTGGGATGGCGCGGATGGCTGCTCCCGGAACTGATGACCCGCTACCGCCCCATCGTCGCGACCGCAATCGTAGCGGCAATCTGGGGTTGCTGGCATGTTTTCATCCTTCTCAGCGGCTGGCGTACCGCGATTGCTTTTCTGTTCGGCGTATTTGGGTTGTCATTTCTCTTCACCGCGTTGTGGCTGCGCGTGAAAGGGAATATCTTCGTGCTGGCCGTCGCGCATGCCAGCGTGAACGCGCCGCTTTCGCTGCTGAATAACCAGAGTGTAACGGACGCGGTGTTCGTCCTCTACGGCGCACTGGGGCTGGCCGCGGCTATACTGATCGGCAAGAGGGACCGATGAAAGCCGCCTGGCCGAAGACGTCCGTCTATCGGGTTGTAGCGGACGGCGTCACTGTGTTCTATCGTGAGGCCGGTCCGGCGGACGCTCCGGTGATCCTGCTGCTGCATGGATACCCGGCGTCGTCCTTTCAATTTCGCGATCTCATGCCTCGGCTGGCGGACAGGTGGCGGGTGATCGCGCCGGACCTGCCCGGCTTCGGGTTTACGGAAGTACCCGGCGAGCGCCACTATCGCTACACGTTTGCCGCCCTGGCGCAGACCATCATCCATTTCACCGAAGCTCTTCATCTGACGCGCTACGCGATGTATGTCTTCGACTACGGCGCTCCCGCCGGTTTCCGCGTCGCGATGGCTCACCCGGAGCGCGTCACGGCAATCGTTTCGCAGAACGGCAACGCGTATGAGGAAGGACTGGGCGACGCGTGGGCGCCGGTGCAGCGCTATTGGGCCAACCCCACCCCGGAGAACCGTGACGCAATTCGCCGTGGACTGAACGCCGAGGCGATGCGGAAAAAATACGAATTCGCGGTTGCCGACCCCAGTGCCATTCCGCCCGAGAGTTATACGCTCGATTCTGTACTGCTGGCTCGTCCCGGGAACGTCGAGATTCAACTGGACCTGTTTCTCGACTACGCCAACAATGTTAAGCTCTATCCCGCTTTCCAGGACTATTTCAGGACGTGGAAGCCACCGCTGCTCGCCATTTGGGGAAACCGCGATCCTTACTTCATACCTCCGGGAGCGGAGGCTTTCCGGCGTGACATTCCGGAGGCGGTCGTTCAGTTCCTCGACACCGGGCACTTTGCGCTCGAAACTCATGTGGACGAAATCGCCGATTCGATGAGGCAATTCCTCGCCGGCAATGCAGACCGCGGGACTGAAGGAATCATCGAGATTCATGCCCGGCATTCTGTCGATCAGACTGTCGAGAAGCTCAAGGCTGTTCTTCAGGCCAAAGGCGTCACACTTTTTGCGGTGGTGGATCACAGCGGAGAAGCCGAAAAGGCCGGTCTGAAGATGCCGCCGACGAAGCTCCTGATCTTTGGGAATCCGAAAGCCGGAACGCCTCTGATGCTGGCATCACCCAGTATTGCGATTGACTTGCCGTTGAAGATTCTGGTTCGTGAGGACCAGGCAGGTCAGGTGTGGATTTCTTACAATGATCCGCGCTATCTGGGAGCGCGGCATCGTCTGCCCGATCACCTCCTCAACAACATCGCCGTGATCGAGTCCCTGGCTATCACGGCTGGCGTTCCGTGACGATCAGTTTGTCGACCGTCAACTCGCCGATGCTGAGCTTCTCGATACGCCCCTGACGGATGGCGAGCCGCCCGATTGCAAGCGCTCCGATTGCCAGCGCGCCCACCGCTGTGGCGGCGATGGCTGCGCCCACTACCGCAATTCCGGTAAAGCGGGCGGCGTTCTTCGACTTCGGAATGATTTCCATGAGCCCGATTCTACGTCTTCCGGGACCGGAAGGCGCGCCACTCCTGATCGGATGCTCAGGCCTGCGCGGCCAGCAGAAGCGCGCCGGCGATTGCGACTGCGTCTTCGATAAACGCGATCGGCCGGTCTTTGCCGAGCGCGGTGGCCAGGCGGGTTCTCGCTTCGTAGCCGCCGAACGTACCGGCGACTGCACCCGCGACTCCGGCAACAGCCCCCACTGCGAGCGACCCGCCGGCTACACCAAACGCCGCGCCGGAGAGACCACCCGTCAGAATTCGCGCGATCAGGCCGGGCGGTGATTTGCGGCTGGGCGTGGCGGGAAGCTGATCGGTCACCAGTTCGGCGAGAGCCAGAATGGTGAAAATCCAGGGCGTGACCGCGGCGCCGAAGAATGCGAGCGGCGAGTGATTGAGGTGAATCCAGCCGAGCCGCGCGGCCCAGCTCACGGCCGCCGGCGCGGTCAGCGAACGAAGGCCGGCGATGAAGCCGATCAGAAACGCGAAGACGATGAAGTACGACATTGGCTTCCCTTTCAGAGTTTCAGGAGTTTCGGGGCTCGAGAGGTTTCAGTTCGCCGAGCATAGTCGGGATGAGTTCACTGACCGTGGGATGAATATGGACCGCGCGCTGCATGACCGTATAGGGCGCTTTGGCGTACATGATATCGAGAATCGAATGGATGACCTCGTCGCCGCCCACGCCCAGAATCGCCGCACCCAGGATTTCTTTAGTCGTGGCGTCGATCAGGATTTTCATAAACCCGCGCGGATCGCCCTTTTCGACGGCTCGCGCAACGCGCGTCATCGGACGAATGCCAAGCAGCGCCGCGCGCCCGCTCTTTCGCACCTCGTCTTCCGACATGCCGGCGCGGCCGAGCGGCGGATCAATGTAAAGCGCCCAGGCTGGAATGCGGTCGCTGACGCGGCGGGGATCGTTATCGAGCAGGTTCGCGGCGACGATCTCAAAATCGTTGTAAGAGGTGTGCGTGAACGCGCCTCTGCCGTTGCAATCGCCGAGCGCCCAGATGCCTGGTACGTTAGTGCGCAACTGATCGTCAACCCTGATGTAGCCATGCTCATCGAGTGCAACACCAGCCTTTTCGAGACCGAGATCGTCTGTATTCGGGCGGCGTCCGACGGCAAGCAGCACGTGAGATCCCATGACCTGTGGCGCGCCATCGGTGCACTCCACACGCGCCACGATCTCGCTTCCGGAACGCGAAAACGCAATGCACTTCGCATTCAGGCGGATGTGAATCCCTTCGCCTTCCAGAATCTCGCGGATTGACCCCGAGACATCTTCATCCTCGCGGCGCACCAGACGTGGACCCATTTCGAGAATCGTCACCTCGCTGCCGAAACGCCGGAACATCTGGCCGAACTCCAGGCCGACGTAGCTCCCGCCGACCACGATCAGATGGCGCGGCAGGAAATCCACCTGCATCATCGAGCTGTTCGTGAGATAAGGAATCTCCTGAACACCTGGCAGATCCGGCACGATCGCGCGCCCACCCACATTAATAAAGATCTGAGGAGCCGAAAGGCGTTCGCCGCCGACGGTCATCTCGGTGGGCGACTCGAACCGCGCATGACCGCGATAGACGGTGGCGTTTTCGAGATTGCCGAGCGAGCTTTCCAGGCCTTCGCGGGACTTCGCGGAAACGGCGTCTTTGCGCGCCTTCACCCGCTTCATATCCACGGAAACCGTGCCGCTGATATCGACGCCATACTCCGCGGCGCGCCGCGCCGTCTGTGCGGCATACGCACTGGCGATCATTGTTTTGGTGGGGATGCAGCCTGTGTTGACGCAGGTGCCACCGAACAGCTTTCGCTCGATGATCGCCACCTTGCGCCCGGCGCCGGCGAGCCGCCGTGCGAGTCCAGGACCGGCCTGGCCCGTGCCGATCACGACCGCGTCATAATTCCGGGTCACGTTACCCTCCTCTCGCCGCCTTTGACGCCCGCAATTTATTATAAACAAAACACTTAAAGAAAATCCGACATTAAGCCAACAGTTTGTGTTAGTTTTGTTTTTGTTGAGGTGCGTCCGCGAGCCTAGCGACCACGCGCTTTTCCACAGGACCAGGAGAGTTTTAGAAAACAGATGCGTGTGGCTCCCATGACGAGTCGGTTTCTGGACGCCTGCCGGCGCCGGCCGACCGATGTACGTCCAGTCTGGTTTATGCGTCAGGCGGGACGATACATGAAGTCGTATCGCGACGTACGCGCGAAAAATTCGCTGCTCGAGATCTGCAAGCGGCCGGATCTGGCCGCGGCCGTCACTCTGCAGCCCGTGGAAACGCTCGACGTGGATGCCGCCATCATTTTTGCGGACCTCCTGCTGCCCGTGGAGCCGATGGGGCTGAAGCTGAAGTATGTGACCGGGGAAGGCCCGGTCATCGCGAATCCGGTGATTTCCAGCGAAGACGTGGATGCGCTTTCCACTTCGAATACGGACGATCTCGGTTACGTGGGTGAAGCGATTCAGCAGGCGGTGCGGTCGCTGGCCGGCCGGGTACCGCTGATCGGTTTCTGCGCCGCGCCGTTTACCCTCGCCAGCTACATGATTGAAGGCGGAGCATCGCGCAATTTCCTTCGCACCAAGCGAATGATGTACGGCGATGAAACGCTCTGGCGGCGGCTGATGGGCAAGATTGTGGACGTGCTGGCTCCCTTCGCGACCATGCAGGTAGCGCAGGGCGCGCGTGCGATTCAGGTTTTCGATAGCTGGGTGGGCGCGCTCGCGGCGGACGATTATGTCCGCAGCGCGCAGCCGTATTCGCGGGCGCTGATCGAACGGATCAAGTCGACGGGTGTTCCGGTGATCCACTTCGGCACGGGCGCTTCCGGCTACTTCCGCGAGCTGCACGCCGCGGGCGGCGACGTGATGGGCTGCGACTGGCGCATCAATATCGACCAGGCCTGGATGGATATTTCCTACCGCTCGGCAATTCAGGGCAATCTCGATCCGGTGGCGTTATTTGCGCCGCTGCCCGAGCTTCGCAACAAGGTGCACGATCTGCTGCGCCGCACCGGCACGCGTCCCGGCCACATCTTCAACCTGGGTCACGGCATTCTGCCGGAAACGCCGGTGGAGAACGTGAAGGCCGTGGTGCAAATGGTTCGCGAATTCCGCCCGTAGCGGGAACGCGGGCTCGCGTCCATGAAAATCGCGATCATTGGCGGCGGCATCTCCGGTCTTTCGTGCGCTTTCTATCTGAATCAGGCAGGGCATGAGCCCGTTGTATTCGATCCGCATCCTGGCGGTTCGATCGGCACTATAACTATTGAAGACTGCATTCTCGAAACCGGGCCGGAGAGCTGGCTGGCTTCGAAACCATGGGCGGAGCAACTGATTCGGGAACTGGGGCTGGGAGACCAGATCGCCGGTTCGAATGATGCCGCGCGCCGTACCTACGTGCTGCGCCACGGGCATTTCGTGACGCTGCCGGAAGGACTGCAGATGGTGGCGCCGACAAAGGTCTGGCCGGTGATCGAATCGCAGTTATTTTCATGGCGGACCAAGCTGCGGATGGGGACGGAGATTTTCCGCAGTCCAAAGGCTCTGCCGGATCGTTCGGTTTCGCAGTTTGTGGCGGAGCATTTCGGGGAAGAGGCCGTCGCGTATCTGGCAGAGCCGCTGCTGGCAGGCGTCTACGGCGGCTCGCCCGATGAGTTAAGCGCGCCGGCTGTACTGCCGAAGTTCGTGGAATACGAGCAGCGCTACGGCAGCATCGTGGTGGGGACGATGCGCGATAAGCGTCCCTCAGCGGGGCAATCGATCTTCAAGACGCTGCGGCGGGGAATGGGGACGCTGATCGAGGCGCTGGTGGAGCGCGCGGCGGTGGTTCCGGAACGCGTGGAATCTGTGGCACCCGGCGAGGCGGGGTGGATGCTTTTCGCGGGTGGCGAGTGGATCGCGTTCGATCATGTGGTGCTGGCGTGCGGCGCGAACCATGCTGCGCCGCTGGTTGCGCCTCTTGAGGAACGGCTTGCTGAACTGCTGGCATCCGTATCGTATTCGAGCAGCGCGATCTGGACGTTTGGATTCCGGCGCGAGGACGTGCCTCATCCGCTCGACGCTTTTGGTTTCCTGGTGCCGCGCGCGGAGCGGCAGGCGATCATGGCGTGCACGTGGCTTGGCACGAAGTGGGCGGAGCGAGTGCCGGGGGATAAGGCTGTGTTCCGGTGCTTCTCGACTAACGCCGAGGTATCGCGAGAAGCCATGCTGGACGACCTGAACCGCCTGATGGGTATCAGCTCGGCTCCGATTTTTGAGACCGCCCATCGCTGGCCGGATTCGATGCCGCAGTATTCGGTGGGGCACATCGCACGCGTGGCGGAGATGGATGCGCGCGCGGCGGCGATCCCGGCGTTTTCGCTGATAGGGAATGCATTTCACGGGGTGGGCATTCCGGATTGCGTCCGGCTGGCGAAGGAAGCAGCGGCGCGAATCGGCGCGGGCTAGTCGGCGGCCGTTGCGAGCGCCTCAGCAGGCAGTTGGTGTGACATCGCCGGCTGCTCCTCGAAGCGCAGTAGAAATGCTGCCGGCGCGCTGGCCAGTATCACGATGCCGAGAATCAGGAAGGCCTGCGACCAGGTCAGGCTGGCGGTTTTGAAAAGGAAGCCGGCGAGGACTGCTCCCGCGTTCCCGCCTGCTCCGACAATACCCGCGACCCCTCCGAGAGCGCGGCGGTTGATGAAGGGCACGATCGAATAGTTTGCGCCGTTCGATATCTTCACAAACAGCCCCATCAGCATCATGGCAGCGATCGCGAGGGGGAGCGCCCGCATCTTCGAAAAGACCATCATGGCGACGCCTTCGGCGGCGATGGTGAAACCAAGGAGTGTCGCGCGGCCACGCAGACCCCAGCGGCGGTTGCAGCGATCGCTCACGATGCCGCCGAGCGCGCGGGCGAAGAGATTCATCATGCCAAAGAGGCTGGCCACGAGTCCCGCCATCTTCAGTGAAAGATGGAAATTGTCGGTGTAGTAGAGGGCGGCGAAATTGTCCACGGTCAGTTCGATCCCGAATGACATACCGTAGAGCAACGCCAGCGCCCAGACGCGCGGATCGCGGCAGGCTTCGAGGAAGGCGCTCTTTGTCTTCACGCGGTCGAGGGTCCGCCAATCGCCGTCGGGTGTATCCTGCGTGAGCAGATAGTACACGATGCCAGTGAGCAGCAGGGCAATGCCTGTGGTCAGCATCGCGAGACGCCAGCTCATGAATAGAGTAAAGAGCAGCGGCATCGCGAACTGGGTCACACCGCCGCCGAGGTTGCCCCAGCCGGCGACCGTCGCGTTCGCGGTTCCGACGATTTCCGGCGCGAACATCACCGACGTGTGGAATTGCGTGATGACGAACGATGCGCCGATGGCGCCGATCGCGAGGCGGAAGAACAGAAACGTTTGATAGTCATGCGCGAGGCCGACAGCCATAACTGGCAGCGACCCAAGGATCAGCAATCCGGCATATGCGCGGCGCGGCCCGATGCGGTCGCAGAGCCAGCCCATCAGAATGCGCACCAGGATAGTGACGGCGACGGCTGCGATGGCGGAATTGCCGATCTGCTCCTTCGTGAGATGAAGCTCCGAGCGGATGACCGGCATGAGCGGCGCGATTCCGAACCATCCGAAGAAGCACAGGAAAAACGCGAACCACGACATGTGGAACGCCCGCATCGGGACGCTCCTGAAATCGAGCAGCCGGATGGATGTGGCTTTGTTTCGGATGGTCATGATTCGCGCCGCAGCACCACGTTCCGCGCCTCATCCAGGCTGACGGGATACGTCTTCAGCCCGCAATCGCCGAAGAGCGCCCGGCCGGTCTTCAGATCGAATTTCCAGCCGTGCAGCGGGCAGATTACGGTCCCGCCACCGACGAGGCCATCCGCCAGCGGTCCGCGCTTGTGAGGACAGTCCGCCTGCACCGCATAAACCTCCTGCGCGCGGGTGCGGAAGACAGCGATTCTTTCGCCCTCGATCTGGTACACGCGTCCCTCGCCCGGAGGAATGTCGCTGGCCGGGCCCAGTTTGATTTCGGTGAGGTTCATAGTTATTGAATGATGGGGAGGAGAGAAGCGAACTGCTTGTCGTTCTCCGGCAGCCACGCGTCCTTCCAGGGATCTTTCCAGGCGGCTTTCGATTCGGCAATCTCGCGGTCGAGCCGCTCGGCGATGCCTTCGCTGTCTTCCACCACGACGGCGCGAACCCGGTCAATACCGAGCCGGCCCACAAAACCGTGCGTACGCTCCAGGTACTTCGCGTTTTCGCGGTAGTACTGAATGAAGCGGCCCATATACTTCAGGACATCTTCATGCGAGCCGACCGTGCAGAGAACGTCGCCTTTGCGAACGGAAGAACCGGCCGCTCCGCCGATGTAAATCTCCCACTTGCCGCCCTCTACCGCCACCGCGCCGACATCTTTCACCATCGCCTCGGAACAATTGCGGGGGCATCCGGCGGTCGCGAGCTTCAGTTTGTGCGGACTATCGAAGCCCTGGAATTCCTTTTCGATCTTCAGAGCGAGATCGATACTGTCTCCCAGACCGAAGCGGCAGAAATCCGAACCGACACAACTTTTGCAGGTGCGGTAGCTTTTGCCGTAGGCGTAACCGGACGGCATATCGAGATCGTGCCAGACTTTCGGCAGATCGTCTTTGCGGATGCCCAGGAGATCGATGCGCTGCCCGCCGGTCAGCTTCACCAGCGGGACATGATACTTCTCCGCAACGAATGCGATGCGACGTAACTGCTCGGGACTGGTGATGCCGCCAGGGATCTGCGGAACCACGGAGAACGTGCCGTCCTTTTGGATATTGGCGTGGACCCGCTCATTGATGAAGCGAGCATCCTTCTCGTCCTCGTACTCGCCTTTCCACAGCGTCTTGAGCAGTGAAGCGAGGCCGGGCTTGCTGGCGGCGTCTTCTTTGCCGCCGGCGAGCACGTCGAATACGGCCGAGACCGATTTCAGATTGTGCTGCATGATGGCGCGAATCAGCTCCGGCTTCGTCAGCGGCACGCCTGGCACGTAGTAGTGGATCGACGGATCTTCCTCCGTCTCGCCGCCGCAGGCCCACTCCACCAGTTCCGTCACCATCGCCTTGCACGAGCCGCAGCCCATACCGGCCCGCGTCGCATCCATCACGGCCTTCGGGCTGCGCTTGCCCGCGTTGACGCAGGCTACAATTGCGCCCTTGCTCACGCCGTTGCAGTTACAGATCTGAGTATTCGCCGCCATTTCGGCGAAGGTCACCTGCTTCGGCGGATCGCCGATATCGAACAACAGATGCAGGCGTTCCTCCGGCAGCGGCGTGTTGCGATCGAAGGCCTGAATCAGATAAGCGGCCTTGCTGATATCGCCGAGCAGAATGCCACCCACGAGGCGGCCATCGCGAATGATGAGCTTCTTGTAAGTGCCGCGTTTCGGCTCGGAGAACTGCACCACTTCGTCTTCCGGCGTCTGGGGCTCCACAATTCCCATGGAAGCGACGTCGACGCCCATTACCTTGAGCTTGGTGGCCACTTTCGAGCCTGTGTACTCAGCGTTCGGATTGCGGCCGGTGATGTGATCCGCCAGAACCTTCGCCTGTTCCCAGAGCGGGGCCACCAGTCCGTACATGTGGCCGCGATGCTGCGCGCATTCGCCGACAGCATAGATATCGGGATCGTCCGGGCAGCGCATCTGATCGTCGACGATGATGCCGCGCTCCACGTGGAGGCCGCATCCGGCGGCGATTTCCCAATTCGCTTTGATGCCGGCGGAGATGATGACCATGTCGCACTCAAGCGTTCCGCCATCCGCGAACCGAAGGCCGAGCACATGCTCCGGACCAATAACTGTGGCGGTATTTTTCTTCAGGTGTACGTGCAGACCCATCGCTTCCATGCTGGTTCGGAGGATGGCGCCCGCGCCCGCATCGAGCTGCTGCTGCATCAGATGGCCGGAGTTGTGAACCACGTGCACGTCCAGGCCGAAGTTCTGCAGCCCGCGCGCGGCCTCGAGTCCCAGCAGCCCACCGCCGATAACCGCCGCCGTCTTCTTTCCTCTGGCCCAGGCGGCGATGTTGCGGCAATCCTCCAGCGTGCGGAAAACGAACACGCCGGGCTTCAGGCTGCCGTCAATCATGGTCACGCCTTCAATGGGAGGAACGAACGCACGGCTGCCGGTGGCGATGATCAGCTTGTCGTACGGCTCGGGAACGCCGTCCTCACCATAGGCCAGCTTCGCGCGGCGCAGCAGGCCAGAAGCGCGCTTGCCCGCGAGTAGCCGGATGTTGTTCTCTTCATACCAGGCCAGCGGATTCAGGAAGATGTCATCTTCGCTGTACGATCCATTCAGAACGTTGGAAAGAAGAATGCGATTGTAGTTTCCGGCGGGCTCCTCGCCGAACATCGTGATCTGGAACTGCTCCGCACCACCACGCGCGAGAATTTCCTCGACCGTACGCGCCCCGGCCATTCCGTTGCCGATAACCACCAGCTTCTTCTTATTCGTTTTCATGAGTGGATCTCCCCGCTCTTTTCAATGCGGACCGCACAAACTTTGAATTC
>Ga0134125_10000943_pt1 | contig 37134 bp, 28 predicted proteins | sample KB31751_FD_96464 | JGI IMG/M metagenome (GOLD analysis project Ga0134125, IMG submission 96464) | Terrestrial soil microbial communities with excess Nitrogen fertilizer from Kellogg Biological Station, Michigan, USA - KB3-175-1 | ecosystem: Environmental > Terrestrial > Soil > Unclassified ...
GAAGATTTTTCCGGGTTTCTCTCCGGGCAGTGAGATGGGATGGGACTTGTTGGCCTGGGCGGAGCCTATTGCGGATCCGGTCGGCGCTTTCAAATATGTGGTGTTCAACAATCCGGCCTGGGACTGGACCACCTTGAATTTCGATGGCGACGTGGCTGCGCTTGAGAAAGCCTACGAGCCGGCGGTGGATTCGAACCGGCCAGATCTGCGGGCGTTTGCAGGGCGGGGCGGAAAGCTGATTATGTATCACGGCTGGAACGACCACCTCATTGCGCCGGGGAACACCGTCGATTACTACAATGCGGTCCTCTATACGATGGGCGTGACGCGGACGAACGAATCGGTGCGGCTGTTCATGGTACCGGGAATGATGCATTGCCGCGGTGGAGATGGGACGCCGGACTTCGACATGATTCCGGAACTGGACAATTGGGTGGAGCAAGGGAAGGCACCGGACCGGGTGGTGGCGTCCCGAACCAATCCGGATCGGACGCACCCCTTGTGCCCATATCCCCTGGTGGCGGTCTATAAGGGGACTGGGAGCACGGACGCGGCGGAAAGTTTCGTCTGCGGGAGGCTGAGGTAGGAGAGAGTATGAAGATGCCGGTTTCGCCCGAACCCATCCACGTTGCGGTCGAAATGCTGTGGTCCGAAAGAAACGGATCAACGGTTCAGGCGTACCGGGATCAAACAGGATGCGCATTTACCGGCCCATGGTTCAGCGCTGGAGCACCCGGGCTTTGCCCCACGGACTCGAGAACCACCTGATCGCGGGTTACGTCGAACCAGTCCACGATCTCCTCGATCGTTGCACCGGATTCCAGGTGCTCAAAACCGTCCGCGTTCAGCGGCCGGTTGCGCCACGTCCGCCCCGGCTTCCACGGGCTGCCGGGGCGGGCTGGCGGAGAGGCGGTTCGGTTGGGGCGGCGGCTGGCGGGATCTTGCCGCCGATTTTGAAGGCCCAGAGGGTGTCGCCGTGCTGGGAGAGGTTGAAGGAGCTGCCGCCCGCGATGATGGCGACGTACTGCTGGCCCTTCACTTCGTAGGTAATGGCCGGGGCGTCGGCTCCCGCGCCGGTCTGGAATGACCAGAGCTCGTTGCCGTTTTTGATGTCGTACGCGACCAGGCGGCCGTCGGGTTCGCCGTGGAAGATCAGTCCGGATGCTGTGCTCAGTAAGCCGCTACCGGCTGCGATTGGGAACTTCATGCGTTTCTGCCACACGATCTTGTTGGTGGTGGGATTGATTGCTGTGAGCGTTCCGGAGCGCGGCTCGTTGGTGGGGCGGACGAAGCCGCCGCCGAGGGTGAACAGCGCGTTGGTGATTGCGCCGGGAACGTAGACGAGGCCTGTGCGTGGGCTGAAGCTCATCGGCGCCCAGGAGATGCCGCCGAGTGTGCCTGGCGCTATGACGACAGGCGCATCCCAGTACGCGCCGAAGACGCAGGCTTCTTTCATGCCGGGGGGAACGCTGTCTGGCTCGGGGCAGGTGGGGACGAAAGAATCGCCGACGGGATACGGCTGCGTCTTCGCTGTCTTCATGCGCTCCTCCTGCGGGACCGGCTTTTCGTCGATGCCGACGAGAGGCTTGCCGTTGGTGCGGTCGAGGATGTAGGTGAAGCCTGTTTTGCCGGCGTGGATCAGGATCTTGCGGGGGCGGCCCTGATAGGTGATGTCGGCCAGGACCGGTGAGGCAGCGTTGTCGTAGTCCCAGACGTCATGATGGACTTCCTGGAAGTGCCAGCGGTAGGCGCCGGTTTTGAGATCGAGGGCGACGACGGAGGCGGTGTAGAGGTTGTCGCCGCCACGCTTCGAGCCGTCGGTATCGGGCCAGGCGTTGCCGACCGGCACATAGATCATGCCGAGATCGGGATCGATGGCGGATTTGGTCCAGACGGGGCCGCCACCGCGTTCCCAGGAATCGCCTTCCCATGTTTCGTTGCCTTTTTCGCCGGGGCCGGGGATGGTCCAGAAGCCCCAGACCTGTTTGCCGTCTTTGGCGTCGAACGCGCCGAAGAAGCCGCGGATGCCGCCTTCGCCACCGGAGGTGCCCATGTACACCAGGCCGTCGTAGTAGAGGGCAGGCGCGACGGTGGTGCCGCGGTCGCCGACTTTGGCGGTCCAGAGAAGGCCGCCGGTTTTCTGGTCGAGGGCGATGAGGGTGTTGCCGCCGCCAGTGGAGAAAACTTTGCCTTCTCCGACCGCGACGCCGCGGTTGGTGCCGCCGCGCGGACCTCCGGGCTGCGGTTTGTATTTCCATTTCAGCTCGCCGGTGGCGGCGTCGAGCGCGAGAATCGTGCCGGCCGAACCGGGCAGATACATCACGCCATCGACGACGACGGGCGTGGCTTCCAGATTGGCATTGGCGAGGCCGTCTGCCACGTGGAAGGTCCATGCACCGCCGAGTTTCGAGATGTTGGCGGGCGTGAGGCCGGTGAGGGTGGAATAGCGCTGGTTCTTCGGATCCGTTTGCGAGAACGCGGTGGCGCAGGCGAGAACGAGGAGGAAGAGATGACGAAGCATGGCGGAAACGATCTTATCGAACCAGCAGGAGAACGCAAAGTGAGCCGGAGAGCATCAGACCGCCGGCGGCGGTAAAAGCGATACCCGGCGAGACCACGGTCCACAGAGTACCGACGAGCGCGCTCGATACGAAGTCGCCGATGCCGTTGACCGCGCCGAGGGAGCCGTAGACGGTGCCGCGGATTTCGGGGTCGGTGAGGTCGGGCGGGAGAGCTTTCTCCAGGGTGTCCTGCGCGGCGGCGAAGATGCCGGCGATGACGAATGTGGCGGCGAGCGTGGGGACGCTGGCCGATCCGGACGCGAACATCCACGCGGCGAGGGCCGCGGTGAGGGCGCCGCAGAAGTATCCCGCGGCGAGGAGGGGAGCTTTGCGCCGGCGATCGGCGAGCCAGCCGATTGGATAAGAAGCGGCCGCGTAGATCGTGTTGCGGACGGCGTAGAGCAGGGCCGCGATTTCGGCGGCGCGGACGGCGCCGTATTGCGGACGCAGCAGCGTGGCAGCGGCGAGGATGAGGAGGGCAGGGGAGAAATCGCCGCTGCCGAAGAGGCCGACCGCAACCAGCATGCGCCGGAATGCGGGCGGCAACTGGCCGATTGAGTGGAGAAAGTTCAGCCATGGGCGCGGCTGCCTGCGGGTTTCGCGCACCATGAAGAGAAACGCGAGCGGGGCCGCGATGCCGGGAATCAGCGAGAGCAGAAAGATCGTGCGAAAGGGCGCGTCCGGCAGAGCGTTGATCCGCAGGCGGGAAAGGAGCGCGAGGCCGAGAAGCGGGCCTATGATGGCGCCGAGCGTATCGCCGGTGCGATGAAAGCCGATGGCGCGGCCGCGAAATTCGGGAGCGACCGATTCCGAGAGCATGGCGTCGCGAAGCGTGCCGCGCAGTCCGCGTCCGAACCAGCTCACCATGCGGCCGATCAGAATCATGCCCCAGCCGTTGGCAAAGGCGAACAAGGAGAGGCCGGCGCCAGTGAAGAACTGGCCTGTGACGATCATGCGCTTACGGTGGCCGATCTTATCCGAATACCAGCCGGCGAATAACTTCAGGAAGCTTGCGACGGCGTCGGACGATCCTTCGATCCAGCCGAGCGCGGCGGCGGCGACGTGGATGATCGGCAAGAAGCCAGGCAGAACCGCCATCACCATTTCGTGCGAGGCGTCAGAGAGAAAACTGGTGACGGTCATCCCCCAGATGTTGCGGTTGAGCCAGGCTTTCATGACAGTAATGCTTAATTGAGGGCGATCGTGAGATCCATGCCGCGTTGGGAGAGTTGCGGACAGTGCGACGCGACATCGTCAAAGAAGCGAGCCTGATCCGCGGGCGCGATCAGGACTTTGCCACCGGCATACTCAATCACAACGCGATCTGTGGAGAGCACCAGTGAAATTCCGGGTTCTTCGGAGGCGCTCACCCTGGTAATGGACCGCCATGGAATGGTGCGGGTCATCAGCCCCGAGCGAATCCGCAGGGAATCGCCGCTGGCTTCATACTTTTGCGGATAGACAAAAACCAGCATGAACAGCGGGAGAATGAGCGACGGAGCAGCGAGCGATGGCATGTGCTGCGTCATTGCGGACATGGCCGGAAGCGCGATGCCGGCGAGAATCGCCAGAGCAATCCACCAATCCACTTTGGCCTTGTAGGTCACTGCAGATCCTTACCAGTCAGAAGACGCGCCAGCACGGGCAGCGGGACTCCACCCTCCTTCAGCGCGGCGTCATGGAAATCTTTCAGGGAGAACGATGCGCCCTTGGTGCTTTTCACGAGCTCGCGCACGCGCAGCCAGTCGCGCCAGCCGGTGAAGTAGGTGGGGAGCTGCGTCGATGACAGCTTGGCGCGCTGGAGCTTAGCGACGGCCTCTTCGTGTTCCTGGAAGGTCTGCTTCTCCATGAGGTCCATGGCCTGATCGTCGGTCATGCGATTGGTCTGGAGGCGGATATCCATGATGGCGTTGGCGTCGACGCGAAGCTCCTGCTTGAGCAGCGTGAGGCGCAGCTCAGGGGCGCTGTTCATGTAGCCTTCGTCGAGCATGACCTGCGTGATGTATTGCGCCCAGCCCTCGACGTATGGGCCGTTGCTGAAGAGCGCGCGCAGCACGCCGCGAATCTTCGGCTGCACCTGATTGGCGAATTCGCCCTGCACGTAATGGCCGGGCATCGCTTCGTGGATGGTCAGGAGTTGCAGGTTGTAGAAGTTGTATTCGCGCAGCTTCGATTCGACGCGGTCCTTCGGCCAGTCAGGCGGGATGGGAGTGATCCAGAAGTAAGCACCCAGCTGCGGCTGGAAAACGGGTGCGGGATTGAAGCCACCGACGGCATAGATGCCGCGCTCGAATTCCGGCGTGGGGATGACCTGCAGGTTGCTGCCGGCGGGCAGGGTGAGCAGGTTCTTTTCGCGAGTGAAATTGCGCGCCTGGTCGAGATCTTTGCGGGCGTCATCCATGTAGCTGGCGGGGGTGGAATGATCCTGCGCGATGTGGTTGAGGACTTCGCTGATCACGGTGTTCTGGCGCGTCTCGCCGGTCTGATCGGCGTGATCTTTGTGATCGGCGAACCACTTCGCGTGCAGCGGGAGGGAGAGCTGGAGCATCTGGGCGCGAACCGCCTTCAGACGCGCTTCGGCATCGGCCAGTACCTGATCGGGCGTGCGGTCGGTGGCGAGGGCGAGGCGGAACTTGGTGGCGTAGCGGTCGGGGCCAAGACGCCAGTCTGGACCGGGATCGTTCGGGTTGCGAATGAAATGGGCGTCGTCATTATTCAGGAAGTGGTTAAAGGCGCGAAGCGCTTCGATGGCGGGTGCGGCGGCGGCTTCGTATTTGTCTTTAAGTGGCGGCGGGACCTGGGCGCGGAGATTCTTATCGATCAGATCAATGTTGCCGTCATTTTCCTGCACGGCCACTTTTTTCCAGATCTCGGGCATGGCGCGAAGCTGATGCTCGGCGGTCGTGATGAAGTGCGGTACCTGGCTCATGCGGGCGATGATGTGCTCGAAGCGCTTGTCCTTCGGGGCGTATTCGAGGACCAGCGGATTGTAGAGCGCGGTTCCCAGCAGCTCGACGTAGGACTGGGGGCTCCGCTGATAGCTGTGGGCAATATCGATATCGAACAGCGAAAGGCCGAGTTGGGACTCGATGATGTCGTAGTCGGCCTTGTCCTCGGGTGAGAGGGAGTCCCTGTTCAGAGCTTCGAGGCGCTTGTGGAATGCCGCGTAGAAATCGCGCTGTTTCTGAATGGCCTGACCGCTGACGTCGTCGAGTTGTGTATCGAACGAGACATTGTGATATTCGTGGAGTCCCTGGCCCGAGGCGAAGACGGGTGAAAACGAGAGGGTTGTATAGACGAACTCTTCGGTCATCTTCGAAAAATCCGCCGGGGAGGTGCGATGCGAGCAGGAGGCCGCGCAGAGGCTCGCGAGGATGACAAGGGGAAGGATACGCATCGCCTGAATTATACGAGAGTTGGGGACGGGGCCGCCGGGTAAAAGCCGTAGTTTGGCCACGCAGCCAGTCTTGTTGACCACCTACAGGAACAGTTTTGCGTGAATTCATGGCAGAATGTCCGTATGAAGATCTTCCGACTGGCACTGACCGGCGCGGCGCTTTCCGCCGCCGCTTTCGCGCAGACGGCAGCCGCACCCGCCGAACCGGTCCAGAAAGACGCTAAAGTTTTCGATCCCGGCGCGATTGACCGGAGCGCGGATCCGTGCACCGACTTTTATCAGTACGCCTGCGGGGCGTGGCTGAAGAACAATCCGATTCCGGCAGATCAGGCGAGCTGGGGCCGGTTCAGTGAGCTGAACGAGCGCAATCGCGTTATCCTGCGCGACATTCTGGACGCCGCGGCGGCGGCGAAGAACCGCGATGCCGACACGCAGAAGATTGGAGATTACTATGCTTCGTGCCTCGATCAGAAGACGATTGACTCGCGGGGGCTGCAGTCGCTGAAGAAGGAGCTGGACGCGATTGACGCCATGAAATCGCCGCACGATCTGGCGCCGGTGCTGGCGCATCTGCATCGTCTTGGCGTGAATGTGCTGTTCAATATATCGTCGGGGCAGGATTTCAAGGATTCGACGGCGGAGATTGGCAATGCGGATCAGGGCGGGCTCGGGTTGCCGGAGCGCGATTTTTACTTCCGCGACGATGCGCGCACGGTGGCGACGCGCAAGGAATACGTGGCGCATCTGACGCGGCTGCTGAAGCTGATGGGCGTGCCGGAGGCGCAGGCGGACGAGCAGGCGGCAGCGGTGATGAAGCTGGAGACGGCGATGGCGAAGGCGTCGGCGGATGTGACGTCGCGGCGCGATCCCGCGTCGCTGTACCACATGATGACGATGGCGCAGTTCGAGGCGCTTTCCGATTCGTTCGCGTGGACTCAATATTGGGCGGGTCTGAAGGCGCCGAAGATGGACAGGATCAACGTGGTGGAGCCGGAGTTTTTCAAGGCGCAGGAGGAACTGATCAAGAGCGAGCCTCTGGCGGCGTGGAAGACGTATCTGAAGCTGCATCTGGTGAGCGCGCAGGCGCAGGTGCTGCCGGAAGCGTTCGATAAGGAAGTGTTCGCGTTCGAAGGGACGTTCCTCGAAGGCATGAAGGAGCAGAAGGCGCGCTGGAAGCGGTGCGTGCGCGCGACCGATGCCGATCTGGGCGAAGCGCTGGGTAAAGCTTACGTGGAAAAAACATTCGGCGCGGACGGTAAGGCCCGGACGCTCGAGATGGTGAAGAAGATTGAAGCCGCCATGGGCCAGGATCTCAATCAGCTCACCTGGATGACGCCGGAAACCAAGAAGAAGGCCGAGGAAAAGCTGGCGGCGATTACGAACAAGATCGGGTATCCGGATAAGTGGCGCGACTATTCGGCGCTGACGATTGTGCGGGGCGATGCGCTGGGAAATTCGCTGCGGGCGAATGAATTCGAAGTTAACCGGCAACTGCAGAAGATCGGGAAGCCCGTGGACAGGCAGGAGTGGCAGATGACGCCGCCGACGATCAACGCTTATTACGATCCGCAGATGAATAACATCAATTTCCCGGCCGGCATTCTGCAGCCGCCGTTCTTCGATAAGAAGGCGGACGATGCGGAGAATCTGGGGTCGATCGGCGCGATTATCGGGCATGAGCTGACGCACGGGTTCGATGACGAAGGGCGGCAGTTCGACGCGAAGGGAAATCTGGAGGATTGGTGGACGGAGGCCGACGCCAAGGCGTTCGAAAGCAAGGCCGACTGCCTGGTGAAGGAGTATTCGGACTTTGTGGTGGGCAATGGCGTTCACCTGAATGGCAAGCTGACGCTGGGTGAGAATACCGCGGATAACGGCGGGGTCCGGCTGGCATACATGGCGCTGATGAATACGCTGGCCGGCCGTACGCTGCCGGCGCAGGATGGGTTCACGACCGACCAGCGGTTCTTCCTCTCTTTCGCCCAGGCGTGGTGCACCAATGCGACGCCTGAAGTGGAGCAGTTACAGGCACAGACCGATCCGCATGCGATCGACCGCGACCGTGCGAATGGCGTGGTGAAGAATATGCCGGAGTTTCAGAAGGCGTTCAGCTGCCCGGCGAGTAAGCCGATGGTTTCGGCGAATGCTTGCCGGGTCTGGTAGGGGGATATAGGGGCGGTTAGAGTTCCCAGGGATTCAATACAGGAACTCGTGCGTTGTCAAAATTGCGCCGATCGCGCGTCACGACAGTATGGCTGTGCTGCCAGGCGGTGGCCGCGATCAGCAAGTCTGGCTGAGAAAATGGGCGACCAGTCTTGCGGCCTTCCTCCATAAGAATGCGCCAGCGGAGAATGATGTCTTCAGTGACAGGTAACACCCGGTCGCTGAACATGGGTCGAATTGTCTGCGTGAGCCACTCGGTCAGGTCGGCTCGTTGGACATTATCCTCATTCAACCGGTCAATGCCAAAGCGAAGCTCGGCCACCGTCACGACACTGATATAGAACTCCTCCAATGGATTACCGGCAATAAACGCCAGGACCTTTGGCTCTGGTTTCGGCTTGCGGATTTCCGAAAGAATATTTGTGTCGAGAAGCCAGGCCATCAGAACGTCACATCACGAGCCGGCATGGCTTCGAGGATGCGGGGAGGCTCGATGTCCAACTCCCGATGGGGTGAAGCCTGAAGGGCAGCGATCAGATCAGCTCCGGTACGCCGATCAGTGTCTTTCGGTTGCCCGGTGGCTGGCGCCTCTCTGGAGGCCAGGGCATCCAAAGCCTTTTCGAGCAATTCATCCGTATTCTGATATCGGCCACTCCGGATAGTTGCGATTACCCGTTCTGCAAGGTCAGGTTTCTGAATCTCGATGTTCATCGGAAGCTCTCTTTTTAGGTTATCGCAACGAGGAAAAAGCGATGGGGTAATCTACTCCGAAACAGAAGATTTGTTCTCCATACGCGCGGCTGAGGGGATACTCGCCTTTGACCGTCAGCTTTCGCAGCAGATAAACGGTGTTCGGATCTCCCAATGGGGGGCGGCTGTCCTGACCAGGAGCGCTCAGGTTGCTCCGGGGAAATCCGCAACGCGTTTCACGCGTTTGACGCTGCAGAGGAGGCAAGGAAGACGTCACCGTATTGGGGCTCGAGCGGGGATTTCTGCTCCGAGAGTGCGGGGATTCCCGCGAGGAGTATGACCGCGGTTCATTCCATGCCCATGCGATCAGACGTATCATTCCATGCCCGAGCAAATCGGTCAATCCTGCTGTTTTGGTGCCAGTGAGATGGTCTCACGCGATCCTGGCAGCTTTGGCGACGCTCGCTCCTTCGCTCGGACGCGCGGAAACCATCGACTATCACCAGCATCTCTTCAGTCCGGAGGCGGGAGCGCGATCCAGCCAGGGCCGAAGGGTACTGGACCAGCGCGCAGGTTGGTAAGTATCCTCGTCGTCTGATCGGGTTTTGCAGCGCTGCTGCCGGAAGCGCGGGATGTCGTCGTGCAGGTCGCGCATGTGGCTGGTGGCGGGGCTATGACGATCCGGCAACGGATGCCGCTGTTCCGGTCTTTGTGGAAGCGATTACGCACAAGGATCCGCGTATGAAGAACGTCTATTTCGATGTCAGCGGGATCGCCATCCCTTGTATTTGGGAAAAGAACGCCGCGCTCGTTGCCAAACGGATTCGCCAGATCGGGACGAGCCGGCTGCTCTATGGCAGCGCCTTATCTTCGGAACCCTGCAACGCCGGGCCGGGGGTGTGCGGACCCGGGGTCCGCCCTCCAGTGAGAGTTCATGGGTAAGTCAAGCTGGGTGGTCTGAACGGCTGCCGGGTCGTCGGTGCCGTCGTCCTGCGGTTCATTGAGCCAGGTGTAATAGGTGACGGCGCCGGCGGCGATCATGACGAGGATCAGGGCTGCCACGTACCTCGCGACGCGACGTGAGAAGTGGCGCGGGGCAGCGCGGAGGAGTTCCACGGTCAGCCCGACCGTGAGTCCGGCGGCCGCCAGAATCAGGCCGAATTTCCACGCCCAAAACATCAGGTCGAGGTCATACTGGCCGCCCACTTCGCTCCAGAAGGTCAGCCAGACCTCGATCGCGACCAGAAATTCCAGCGCGAGGAGGGGACGGATGAGGCGGTTGGACGTTTCAGGGGACATTCCGTGAACAAAAAGCCGGAGAGATTCGTAGGTACCTAAGGATATCCTGAAACTATGACGGGCGCCAACGCCGCCGTAATCGCGCGCACTCACGGGAAAGTGTCCTTTTCGTATCAGCTTACGAGCGCGCTGTCGCTCGCCTGGGACTCGATCCGCGGCCATAAGCTGCGCAGTTTTCTCACCCTGCTCGGGGTGATCATCGGGGTTGCCAGCGTGATTCTGGTGGGTTCGGCGATCGACGGACTCGGGCTCTACGCCGAGGAGAGCACCGCCAAGGCGTTCGGCAGCGAGTCTTATCTTGTTGCGCAGGTGGCAGGCGCCGGCGGCATGACCCGCAAGGAATACCAGAACAAGCTGCAGTACAACCGGCAGATCACGCTGCATGACGACCGTTATCTGCAATCGGCCAACGGCGATACCACAATGTATTCGCCTTACCGGCAGAACACTACAGATACGAAGCGCGAGGGCATCACGCTCGAAGAAACGTCGATTCTCGGTGTTTCGGCTGACATGGCCGATATTCGCGATATCAACGTGGTGCAAGGCCGCTTTTTCACGCCACCCGAAGAGATGAGCGGGTCGAATGTCGCGGTGATCGGCGACGATCTGAAGACAACGCTGTTTCCCGGGAATGATTCGCCGCTCGGCCTGACGTTCAAGATTCAGGGAATCGACTTTACCGTGGTCGGCATTGTGGAGAAGCTGGGGTCGGCTTTCGGCCGCAGCCAGGATAACGCGGCTTACATTCCGGTAACCGTTTTCAATCGAATTTTCGGCTCGGGACAGGGGATGGCGATTTTCGCGCGCCCGCGGAAGGAGAGCGGTCTCACCATGGACCAATCGCTCGATCTGACGCGCGTGGCGCTGCGCAACCGCTTCCATCAGAAGCCAGGAGAGATCGACCGGTTCGATTTCGTGACGCCGGACGCGATCCGCGGTTTTATCGACAGCCTGCTGGCGGTGGTGGCGGCGGTGGTGGTGCCGGTGACGCTGATTTCGCTTGTCGTCGGCGGCATCGTGATCATGAACATCATGCTGGTGAGCGTGACGGAGCGGACGCGGGAGATCGGCATCCGGAAGGCACTCGGCGCGCGCCGGAACGACATCATGCTGCAGATTCTGATTGAGGCCATCATCATGGCATTCGCGGGCGGCGCGATCGGCGTAGCCATTGGCGCGGTGATCACGACGGGGCTGACGGCGGTGCTCGGCATTACGCTGCGGGTCACCATCTTTTACGTGGCGCTTTCCGTGATTGTGTCGGCCACCGTGGGTATTGTGAGCGGGTGGTATCCGGCGCTGAAGGCTTCGAAGCTGGATCCGATTGTGGCGCTGCGCGCGGAGTAGGGAAGAGGGAAAGCGGAAGTGACGATATCAGCTGGACAAAATATCGCGATGGCCATGGATGCCGTGTGGGCGCACCGTTTCCGGTCGATGCTGACGGTGATCGGCATCGTTATCGGGATTACGACCGTCGTGGTGGTGGCGTCATTGCTGACCGGGCTGCGAGCGAGCATCGTGAAATTTTTCGATGAGCTCGGCCCCGACAATATCTTCCTGTATAAAACGAGCGGCGACCCCAGTTCCGATTTCGCTCCCGTCAAAGAACGCAAACGGCGGCCAATCAAGAAGGATTATGCGGACATCATCGCGCGTTCCGCCAGTAACATACAGGACGTGGGCATTGTGCTGTACATTCCGCCCGCGCCGAGCGGCACGCTCATTACGGCGAAGGTGCCGGGCTTCGAAACCGACAGCCTCAACATGGTTGGGACGCTGCCGAACGGAAACGAGCTCAGCCCGCGGGATTTCGATCAGGGCCGCTACTTCACCGAGGAAGAGAACATCCGTGCGGCGCATGTGGCGGTTCTGGGATACGATCTGGCGCATGCGCTGTTTCCCTCGGGCGACGCGGATGGACGGACGTTCATGCTGGATGGCGCTGAATTCACGGTGATCGGCGTCTTTGCGAAAGCGAAGGGCGGGTTTTTCGGTCAGAACTCTCAGGATTCGCAAATTGTGATGCCGCTCAAGACGGCGGAATCGCGGTATCCGGAACTCGACCGTTACATGATCGTCTGCAAGGCGAAGCCTGGCTACCGAAAGGATGCGTATGACGAAGTGGAAGGGATCATGCGGCGTCTGCGCGGCCTGAAGAAGGATGCGGAAGACGATTTCTCTATTTCGACGCCGGACCAGATTATCCAGCAATTCGACCAGATCACGGGCATTATCGGACTAGTGGCGATTGCGATTTCAGCTTTGGGACTGCTTGTGGGCGGGATCGGCGTGATGAACATCATGCTGGTGAGTGTGACGGAGCGGACGCGGGAGATCGGCGTTCGAAAGGCGCTGGGCGCGCGGCGCATCGATATTATTTCGCAATTCCTGGCGGAGGCGATGGCACTGACCGGCGCCGGAGGTGTGCTGGGAATTCTGGCCGCAATCGTTCTGACGATGCTGATAGCGGTGCTGGTGCCGTCGCTGCCGAGCGTGGTGCCGACGTGGGCGGTGGTCACGGCACTTACCGTCTCGGTGGGAATTGGGTTATTCTTCGGCGTGTGGCCGGCCGTGAAGGCGGCGAAACTCGATCCCGTGGAAGCGCTGCGTTACGAGTAAGTCAGTCTCTGACGGGGACTTTATCGACCGATCTTCAGAGTTTCCGCCACGCGTTGTTGTGGTTCCAGCTTCAGGGCCAGTTGATCGCGCACGGCGGAAAAGATGGTGGCGAGATCGGCATCGGTTGCGCCGGAAGGGCGAAGATCGGCCGTTCTTCCTTCTCGCGCTCAGCGATCAGATGACGTCGCTCTTTGAGTAGTGGCTGGATCATCTGCATCAGGTCACGGTCCGGCACGTTGTGCGAAGCCTTTGCGCGAATGTCATAGCATTCTGAATCGAGCCAGGCGGGGCCGGACACGGGATCGTCTGTCAGGCCGTAGGCGCGGCTGATGATTCTGCGGAGAGTGACATTCTGCTGCAGGGTTGCTGTGACATTGGCGATTCGAGCTCCAGGCGAGGCGGGCAGGAGACCCGCCCCGCAATATGGACGGGTGGGGCTCATCATCTGATATAAGTGTGCGTATGAATCGCCGATCTTTTCTCGCGTCTTCCGCAGCCGCCGGAGCGGCCGTTACGGCCGGAACGCTCATCACGGAAACACCCGCGCTCGCGGCGGCGGAGCGCCGGTTTCAGCTTGGCTCGGTTACCTATAATCTGCTCAAAGACATGGACCTGGAGACGTGCATCAAAACGCTCGAAAAGGCTGGTTTCGCGGCTATCGAGCTGCGCACGGGCCACAAGCATGGCGTGGAGCCGACCATCAGCCAGGAGGAGCGGGCGAAGGTCCGCGAGCGGTTTACGCAAACGAAGGTGAAGCTGCTGAGCTACGGCAGCACTTGCGAATTTGAATCGCCGGATGAGGCTGTCCGCCGGCAGAATATCGAGACGGCGAAGAAGTTTGTCGACCTGGCGAAGGATACGGGCGCGATCGCCGTGAAGGTGCGGCCCAACGGGCTGCCGAAGGACGTTCCGCTCGATACGACGGTGAAGAACATCTCGACCAGTCTGCATGAGGTCGGCGATTACGGCCAGTCGAAGGGCATCGAGATCTGGATGGAAGTGCACGGCCCAAAGACGCAGGAGTTTCCCCTGGCGTCGCGGATTCTGCATGAGGCGAATCACAAAAACGTGGGCGCGTGCTGGAATTCGAATCCCACGGACGTGGTGGATGGCTCGGTGAAGCAGGCGTTCGACGCGCTCGGCCAGTTCATCCGCAACTGCCACATCACGGAGCTGACGAGCACGTATCCTTACAAAGAATTTTTCGGGCTGCTGCGCGATGCGGGTTATTCGCGCTACACGCTGGCGGAAGTGGCGGAGAGCAGGGAGCCGGACCGGTTCATGCCCTACTACCGCAAGCTGTGGGAACAACTGAGCGCCTGATCGTTTCATGTCACAACCTGAAATTCTCACCACAACAGTCGGGTCGTACCCTGTCCCGGAGTGGCTGGCGGCGCTGCCGAGCGAGCAGGCGCGCACGGACGCCACGCGGGTCGTGTTCGGCATCCAGCGGCAGGCGGGCATCGACCTGCCGACGGACGGCGAACTCTACCGCTTCGACGTGAATCATCCCGATACGAACGGGATGATCGATTATTTTCTGCGGCCGATGGCGGGCATCCGCAGCATTGTGGGGCGCAGCGATCATGAGGCGTTCGCGCAGACGCAGCACATGCGGTTTCGGCGCAAGGCCGCGGGCGTGGTGGAAGATCCGCTGGGCGAAGGCGGGCTGAATCTGCTGGCCGATTGCGAACTCGCGGCGAGCGTGGCAGGCGGACCGTTCAAGTTCACGGTGACCAGTCCTTATATGCTGGCGCGCACGCTTCTCGACCGGCATTACGGCAGTTTCGAAACGCTTCTCCAGGCCGTCGCCGATGTGCTGGCCGCGCAGGTGGCCGGCTTGCCGTGCGATTGCCTGCAGGTGGATGAGGCGAATATTCCGGGGAGTCCGGAGCATGCGGGCATCGCGGCGAAGGCGATTAATCGTGTGCTGGGGGCATTTGCGGGGCGCCGTGCCGTGCATCTCTGCTTCGGGAACTATGGCGGGCAGACCGTGCAGCGCGGGACCTGGAATGCGCTCACGATATTTCTGAATTCGCTCGATGCCGATCACGTGATTCTCGAAATGGCGAATCGCGGGGAAGCGGATCTGGAGGCGTTGCGCGGTGTCGATCCGCGGATTCGTATTGGGCTTGGTGTGGTGAACGTGAAAATCAACCACGTGGAGACAGCGGATGAAATTGCCGATGCGATTACTCATGCCGAGAAGGTGCTGGGGCATGGGCGCGTTGGCTGGGTGCATCCGGATTGCGGCTTCTGGATGCTGCGGCGATCGGTGGCGGACCGCAAGATTGCCGCGCTGGTGAAGGGGCGCGATCTGTTTCTGGGGCGTCGATGAGTGTCCGGCAGATTACGGACGGCCCTGCAATCAGCCATCCGAGCTATTTTCTGCAGAGCTCTTTTTATCCGGGCGGCCGGGAAATGTTTTTCACGTCGTACCGGAGCGGCGACGCGCAGGTATGGCGAGCGTCGCTCGAAACAGGCGAGCAGACTCAGTTGACGTATGGCGCGCCACTGCATCCGTTCAGTGCGGCGCTGCATCCGGATGGCAAAACGCTGATCGTGACGCGAGGCGGGGGATTGTGGGCTGGCGACCGGCGGATTTTCGAATTCGCGGATGCACAGTTGGGTGAATGTTCCATCAGTCCGGACGGCGAATGGCTGACTGCCGCGTACAAACGCGGCGCGGAATCCGGCCTGGCGGTTGGGCGGTACGACGGGTCCGGATGGCGCACGATCGCGTTTTCGCGTACTGTCATTCATCCGCAGTTTCATCCGCTGGAGCCGGAGTGGATCGAGTTCGCGGGGAACCCCGCGCCGCGTATGCATCGTGTACGGCGTGACGGCACGGGGCTTGAGTGCCTGCACCAGCACGGTAACGATGAATTCGTCGTCCATGAGACATTTCTGCGCACGTCGGGCGATATCGTCTTTACGATCTGGCCGCGCGCGCTTTGCCGCATGGACTGGACGACGCGCGCGATCTCGACCATCACGGAATACAACGCGTGGCACATTGCGCCGGATCGCAAAGGCGAGCGCATACTGTGCGACACGAATCATCCCGATGAGGGGATTCAGATTATCGACGTGGCGACCGGGAGGCGGCGTCTCGTGTGCCTGAGTGAATCGAGCAATCAGGGGACGCAGTGGCGGAAGTCCAGCTATGCGGAGCCTGCCGACTTCGCAAACGCGAGGAAGAACCTGAGCTGGATGGAAAACGACGGCGATACGGTGTATGGGCCGCAGTGGACGCATCCGCATCCTTCGTGGTCGCACGAGGAAAACAGGATTGCGTTTGCGAGCGACAAGACGGGCGTTGCGCAGGTCTACATAGCAGACGTGGCTTTGTCATAATCGTCTGGTGCGTACTCTTATCCTTGCGCTCGCGGCGCTTCCGTTGCTCGCAGGCGGCCGCACCGCTCTTGACCGCTACGTGGAAGCTCCGGACCCCACGTTTCATTACCAACTGGAACACACGGCGGCAGGGCGCGGCTACACGCAATATGTTTACGACCTGACATCGCAGAGGTGGCGCAGCGAGAAAGATGTCGACCATCCGGTCTGGCACCACTGGCTCACGGTCATTATTCCGGACAAGGTGACGAAGTCGACCGGCTTTCTGTATCTCACCGGGGGTTCGATCACGTCGGCGGCGCCGGATCAGCCGGACCCCATGGTGGTGTCGATTGCGACCAGCACCGGCACTGTGACGGCGGAGCTGCGCGGCATTCCCAACGAGCCGCTGGTCTTCGCCGATGAGGGTAAGCCGCGGTCCGAAGACGCGGCGATCGTTTATACGTGGGACAAGTTTCTGCGGGGATCCGGCAAAGATGTGGAGACTTGGCCGCTGCGTTTGCCGATGACGAAGGCGGCCGTGCGGGCAATGGACGCCATTACCGCGATAGCGAAAGAGCATCAGGTGACGACCGATCATTTCGTCGTGTCCGGCGCTTCCAAACGCGGCTGGACCACGTGGACGACCGCGGCGGTGGATAAACGCGTGGTGGCAATTGCGCCGCTCGTGATCGACACGCTGAACGTGGAGAAAGCCCTGCCGCATCATTATGAGGCATACGGCTCGTGGTCAACAGCGCTGCAGGATTACATCGACATGAAGACCTTCGACTGGTTCGGGACTTCGCGCATGAAGGATCTCATGGCGATTGAAGATCCGTATTCGTATCTGGACCGGCTGACGATGCCCAAGTACATTGTGAACAGCGCGGGCGACCAGTATTTCGTGCCGGACTCATCCCAGTTTTACTGGAACGATCTGAAGGGCGAGAAGGAAATCCGGTACGTGCCCAACACGAAGCACGATCTGGGCGGCACGAAATCCGATGTCCGCGAGAATGTCTCGGCGTTTTACACGTCCATCGTCACGAATGAGCCGCGGCCGCAGGTGGCCTGGAGCTTCGAGAAAGACGGCTCCATCCACATGAAGTGCATCACGAAGCCCACGGAGGTGCGGATGTGGCAGGCGAACAATCCGAAAACCCGCGACTTCCGTCTCGATACCATTGGGAAGGCGTACGTGAGCACGGTACTCGACGACAAGGGCGGCGGGGTTTACATCGCGAAGATCGATAACCCGGATCCGGGTTACACGGCGTTCTTCATTGAAGCCACGTTTCCGACGAAGACCTCGTCGATCAAGATCACGAGCGGCGTCAGGATTACGCCTGACACGATGCCCTCCGGGCCGCCGCCGGTAGTTCGTCACTAAAACATGCCAGAAATTACGTACAACAACCGCCGCGCGGTTGCGATTGAAAGCGACGCCGTGCGCGTCATCGTGCTGCCGGAAGGCGGACATATTGCCGCAATTGAGCATAAGAAATCGGGGGTGAATCCGCTCTGGACTCCGCCATGGACTTCGGTGGATCCGGTGACGTTCGATCCGAAAAAGAATCCGGAATTCGGTACGGGGTGCGATGCGCGGCTGCTGGCGGGAATCATGGGGCATAATCTGTGCCTTGATTTGTTCGGCGGGCCGGACGCGGAAGAAGAAGCCGCGGGCGTGACGGCGCACGGCGAGGGCTCGGTGGTTGGCTTCGAAGTGACGGAAGGGCAGGGCACGCTGACGATGCGCGCGCTGATGCCGCTCGCGCAGATCCACTTTGAGCGTACGGTCACGCTGCAGGGCGGCGCGGTGCGCATTCACGAGACGGTGGAGTCGCTCGCGGCATTCGACAGGCCGATCGGCTGGACGCAGCACGCCACGCTGGGGCCGCCGTTTCTCGAAAACGGAAAGACGCAATTCCGGGCGTCGGCGGCGAAGTCCAAAGTATTCGAGGACGAATTCGGGGCGGATGCCTATCTGGTCACCGGCGCCGAGTTCGAGTGGCCGCTCTGTCCGCGCAAGGACCGGGCGTGGATGGATCTCCGCGTGATGAATATTTATCCGAAATCGAGTGCTTATACGGCGCACGCGATGGACGAGACGAAAGAGAACGCGTTCTTCACGGCGTGGAGCCCCACATCGAAGATCTCATTCGGTTACGTCTGGAAGCGGAAGGATTTTCCGTGGCTCGGCATCTGGGAAGAGAACCACAGCCGGACGGCGAGCCCGTGGAACGGCAAGACACTCACGCGCGGCATGGAGTTCGGGGCATCGCCCTACCCGGAATCGCGGCGCGCGGCGGTGAATCGCGGCAATCTGTTCGGCATTCCCACCTTCCGGTGGCTGCCGGCGAAATCGAAGCTGGAGGCCGCATACTGGGCGGTGATCGGCGAAGCGGCGGAGCCGGTGGAAGTACTGCGCTGGCCGGCTTAGGAGGTGGCGGCAAGAACGGTGTCTTCGGAGCCGTTCAGCTTTCCAATGGCAGCGGCAGCTTCGAGGAGTTCGTAGCGAAGAAGGCTGAGGTCAATGGTGTCGCCGGTGGCCATCACGCGATCCAGCGCTTTGAGACTCGACTCGAGCTTTTGCTTCGAGGTGGCGGCCTGCGCCAGAAGCACCTGACCGCGCGACTCGATCTGGCCGTAAAGCCAGCGGGTCGTGAGCAGGTTGTTGATGCGAAGCGTGGCTTCGAGCGCATCGATCGGCTTGGTGAGGAAATCCTTCGCGCCGAGTTCCATAGCGCGTTTACGCGCGGCGGGAGTGGTGTCGGCGGTGATCACGAGCACCGGAAGATAGACGCGGTCCGGAATCCAGCCGTTGAGTTGACGGAGGACGGCGTAACCATCCATGTTCGGCATCATCAGGTCGAGCAAAATCAGATCGGGCTGCCAGGTGCGGAACCGTTCGAGTACTTCCCGGGAATCCGTCACGGCCAGGTGATTGCGGTAGCCGGCATGCTGCAGCAGCCGCTCGAGCAGCATGACGTTGGCGGCGTTGTCGTCCACAATCAGGATGCGGCTGTCCGCCAGCAGCTTACGATCAATCATTTCTCAGACTCCGACTCCCAGAACTTCGTCAACATAGTTCAGAAGCCGCCGGATATCGAGCGGCTTCGTGAAGTATTCGTTCGCGCCCGCGGCGTAAAGGCGTTCCACCTGGCTCGGCGTGGCGTCGGCGCTGATCATGACAATCGGGGTTTCGGAGGTGGCGTTGCGCTGGCGGAGAGCGCGCAGCACTTCGTCGCCAGTCATATCCGGCAGGTGAAGGTCGAGGAAGATGAGATCCGGCGCCTGCTGTGAGGCGAGTTCGAGCCCCATCCGTCCCTGCATCGCCGAAATGAGCTGGACTTCGGGGCGCGATTCCAGGATGCGCTGCATCAGCAGATTGTTCGACAGATTGTCTTCGATATAGAGCAGTTTCAGCTTGCGCATGGCAGGCCCGGCAGCGCCGCGCTCTTCGATTGTTTCCGGCTCGGAGGAAGGGAGGGCGCTCAACGGACATTCGCCGAGGGGGAGCTCCAGCCAGAACGTGCTGCCCGCTCCAATGCGGCTTTCGACGCCGATGGTCCCGCCCATGGCCAGCATCAGGCGTTTGCTGAGGGCGAGGCCGATACCTGTTCCTTCGATGCCCGACTGATCCCCCACGAGGCGCTCGAAGGGCTGGAAGAGCTTGTCGATCTTTTCCGCCGGTACGCCTTCGCCCGTATCCGTAATGGCGAGACGGAAGTTCGTGCCGTCTTTCACCTGGCACGCAATGGTGACGCTGCCGCCGGGCCGGTTGTACTTGATGGCGTTCGAGAGAACATTCAGGATCACCTGCTGGAAGCGCTGACGGTCCGCGAGGATGAAGCGCGCCCAGTGGATGGATTCGGGCCTCCGGAAGACGATCTTGTGTTCGCGAGCGAGCGGCTCCAGCAGGTCGATGGTGGACTGGACGGCTTCGCCCGCGTGGATCGGTTCGATCGAAAGCGTGAGCTTGCCGGCTTCGATTCGTGCGAGATCCAGGACTTCGTTGATCAGGGTCAGAAGGTGGCGGCCGCCCTTGAGAATCTGATCCACGCTCTGGCGCTGCGGCGGCGTGAGATCGTCAAGATCGAGCAATTGCGCGAAACCGAGGATGGCGTTCATCGGCGTGCGCAGCTCATGGCTCATACGCGAGAGAAATTCGCTCTTGGCATGGTTGGCGCGCTCGGCTTCGGCGCGGGCCTGGCGGAGTGTTTCTTCGATCTTCTTCGAGGCCGTGATGTCGCGGAAGACGGCCACACCGCCGCGCGTGACGTCGTCGGCGCGGCGAAGAGGCCGGGCGGTGGCATCGAGCCAGATATCTTCTCCGGTAGTACGGTTGCGCAGGACGAGCTCCACGTTGCCGGGGTTTTCCCCGCGAATGGCGCGCACGAGCGGGATCTGTTCTTCCGGACAGGGCGTCATCGTATCGGCGCGATAGATGGTGACCTGCTCGAGCATGTTGGTCAGAGTGCTGCAGAGCGCGCCTTCGCCCAGCAGATTCCACGCAGCGGGATTGCAGAGAACCAGCTCGCCGGCGCTATCGGCCACTACAACGGATTCCGCCATGCTGTTCAGGATGCATTCGAGGAGGCGCGCCTGTTTCTGGTTCGCGGCCTCGGATTCGACCAGCTGGTTCGCACGCTGTTCGAGATCGACGGTCTGCTGTTTCAGGATGCGGGCCATTTCGCGCAGCGTATCGCTGAGCTTGCCGATTTCGTCAGTCGAAGCATAGCGGGGCTCCGGCATTTCACCCTGCAGCAGGCCGCCGGCATTTTCCTGCAGCTCCGCGATCCGCCGGACAATGCCGGAGGCGAACAGCAGCATCGCGATGAATCCGCCGATCAGGCCGACGGCCATGCTGGCCAGTATCGCGTAATCCGACCGTTTGATAGCGCGCGCCACATTCAATACCTGTACGGCCAGGTTGCGCTTCACCACATCCTGCATATCCGCGGTCTCTTTATCGATCCGGGACACGATTTGACGGTTGCGCGCCAGCCAGGCACGGCTCAGAGCGGCGGAATCGGACCGCGCCTGTCCCAGTCCCGCCAGGTATTCATCATTGGAGGCGCCCCGTTCAGAGAAGAGCTGAGTGAGCGTCTTAACGTGCGCAATCTGGTCCGGCTGGCCGGTCACCGCGCTGAGGAGTTGGGGCAGCACCTTTTGGCTGTCCCTGACACTGGCCCGATATTGTGCCAGGTATTCGGAGTCGCGGGTGAGACCATAGGCGGCAAGCGCCTGGTCCTCTTCCACCAGGGCAGCGTGAACTTTTTGCATGGCGCCATAGCGTTCGAGCGCCGTCTTGATCCACTTGCCGGCTTCCATAAAGCCGCTCTGCACAACGACGAAGGCTACGGTGAAAAACACCAGAGCGACGAGCGGAATCGCTGTGACGATCAGCCCTTTGCGCCGCAACGGCGTATTGAGCCACAGGCGCCCGAGTTTTCCAGTTCGCGGATTCACAAGATCCTTCTTCACGCAGAAAGTCCGGCAATTACGGACAATACAAGGGATATTGTACGTGAGTTATGACTCTTCAGACAACGTTGGAAAAAGATAACATTTGGCTTTATTCAGCACAAATGCGGTGGCCGGGGCTATTTCAGAGCGAAAGTTCAGGCGGCGGATGTGCTGGCGCCCATCGTTGGAGCGGTTCGGTTCATCGGGGTCGAGTGGATCTCCTCGACCAGCCGCTGGGAGCAGGTTTGGATGCGCTTGTAAGCGGACCGAACGTCATCGAGCGTGCCTTCGTACGGATCGTCGATTTCGAGCGCGGCGCCGGGTTCCAGAGAACCGAGAAGGATGGTCTTGCGCGCGGCTTTGGGAAAGCGGCCGGTAAGAACGATGTAATTCACGTAATCCATGACGACCAGCAGATCGGCCGCGTCGACCATTTCCTGAGAAAGCGGCTGGGCGTGGTGGTGTTCGAGGGAATATCCGAATTCCGTGGCCACCCGGGCAGCCCGGGCGTCGGCATTTCTGCCGGGGATGGCGAATGTTCCGGCGGATTCCGCCCGAATGTGCGGCGCAGCGGCCCGGAACATCGTCTCCGCCATCGGACTGCGCATGATATTGCCGTGACAGATAAAGACGACCGACCGCACAGGCTCGCGGAAGGGCCGGAACCTGCCGGAGCGCATCAGGGTCAGGCGAGTGTACTGGAGCGGCACGGTCAGGCCGGCCTGACGCATGGTTTGCAGGCGGTGGAAACCGGTAGGGGACAGCGCCGCGCGCGCCATTGCGCCAACGGCCATCAATCCCAGGGCACCAGCCGCGAATATGAATTCCTGGACAGCCGGCCACGGGTCGGACCATGACCAGATGGAATCCTTCGTCCGTGCGCCGCCGTCGAACGCCTGCGCTGCCACACGCCAGCCGTAATGGTCTTTGGACATCATGGCTTCCCATGCGCGCTTCATGTCGCCGGCGAGCCAGCGGAATCGCATTCCCGCGCGCGGGATGGCTGGCGTGGGCTTCTCGCCGTGTGCGACTTGCCAGAGGTACCACGGGAAATCCACGCCGCTGTGCAGAGCAAGCGAAATGGAGCCCCAGAAGCGCCCATTCACTTCCATCAGTCCGATACGGCGGGAGGCGGGATCTTTCCGGAATTCCACCATTGCCACACCTTCCCATTCGAGCGCGCGGAGCAGGGCCACGGATTCCCGCAGCAACTCGGGATCGATCGGTTCCGTTTCGGCGCAGACGCTGACGCCGCCCCGCACCGGATATTCGCGAATGCGCCGATGCTGCGTGGCGGCGACCGGATGCCCGTCATGCATGAGGAGATCGACAGCGACGCCGTAGCCGGGAAGGTAGTCCTGGATGAGAAACCATTTGCCAAAGTCCGGAAAGCGGTCGAAGTGCTCCCGCAGTCTCTCGAAATCGTGCACGGCTTCGCTCTTGATGCCAGTGGCCAGTTCACCTTCTTTGGAGCGCGGCTTGACGATGACCGGGAAGCGGATCTCACGGCGCATGGTCGCCAGCATGACCACATCCGGAATGTAATAGTCGTGCGGAACGCTGATTCCGGCTGCTTCCGCAATCGCCAGCGTGTCCGGCTTATGCAGAATCTTTTGCACCGCCTCGGGTTTTGGCGCGCAGTAGTACGCCAGCCTGCGAACCTCCGCATCGCATGCCATGAGCGCCTTCAGGCACTCGTCGCCGCAGGGCATGATGGTGTCGATGTCGCGCTCAATAACGAGGTCGCGGAGCTCTTCCAGAAACTGTTCCGGGTCTCTCCCGTTGTCCGGCAGACAGGTGAATGATTCGAGCGCGCGGGACTTCAAATGCAGTCCTCTGCCGATAAGCCCCGCATGCACGGGTATGCCTCGCGCGGCGAGGCGGCGGGCGACAGGAATCACGATCCGGGGAAGATTCCCGATCAGCAACGTACCTTTCAATGAGCCACTCCCGCGGCCTGCTCGACAGCAGCCGCCTTCGTCTGCGTTGCCGCGGCTTCGAGAAGACGGTTCAGTTCGGTCCCGAGGGTCCTGATAAATTCGTCGCTCAGGAGATTGTCGTGATCACCTTTCGTGTCGATGATCCGGAGGTCGCCCTGAATATAGGGCTGCCAGCCGAAAGTGGGGTCCGGATACTCGACGAGCTCTTCTTCCGCGCGGAATAATACCGCGTTGCCGCGATAAGGTTTCGGCTGATAACGCCGAAGCGCCAGAATGAAAGCCTCCCAGGGATTCAACCGGCCGATGCCTTTGCCGTATGCCCAGATGTGAAAAGCCATTCGCCAGTTGCGGATCTTGAGCCCCGCGAACATCTTCCAGTCCGTGCTCCGGACGCCGCGCAGATTCAGAAGCAGCACGCGCCGCCAGCGATCGAGCGCGCTGAACTCCTGCGCCGCGGCGCCGATGACGTCCGGCGTGCCGAGCTGCGTGTCGAGAAGAGCGAGCATCGCGGTTTCTTCGCCCTGCTGCTGAAGCTGCCGCGCCATCTCGAACGCCACTACGCCACCCGCGGAGAATCCGCCGATGCGATAGGGTCCATTTGGCTGAAGGGAACGAATGGCGCGGATGTAATCGGCCGCCATGGCCTCCACTGATGTGGCGACTTCTTCTTTGCCGTCGAGTCCGCGGGCCTGAATGCCATAGACCGGCTGATCGCCGCCGAAGCAGGAACCAAGCGAATGAAAGCCGACAATGTTGCCACCGATCGCGTGAACCAGAAACAGCGGCGGTTTTGAGCCAGTCGTGCAGATGGGGACGAGCGCTCCCCACGGCGCCGTCCAGCCGGTATCCCGGATGATGGCGGCCAGCTTCGCGACGGTGGGCGCCTGGAGGAGCGTGGAGAGCGGAAGATCCTTAGCGAGCTGTTTTTCGATACGAGCAAACAGCCGCGCGGCAAGAATGCTGCTGCCGCCGGAATCGAAGAAGTCCGAATCGCGGCCGATCGATTGCCGTTCCAGAACCGATCTCCAGATGGCAAGCAGCTTCGCTTCGAGCTCGTCTGTTCCTTCTCCGCCGTTCTCCTCGTGCCCGGCGCTCTCGGTCAGCTCCGGAAGCGCGTTGCGATTGATCTTTCCGTTCGGCAGCCGCGGCATTTCCCCGAGCTCGATCAAATGAGTGGGGATCATATAGGCCGGAAGCTTTGCTTCGAGGAAGCCGCGAACTTCACCGAGCAGGTCCTTCGAGGGGTGGGCGACGAAATAGGCTGCGAGCGCGGCTTCGCCGGAAAGCTCAGTTCGGACAGCTACCGCATTCTCGCGAACCAGCGGACACTGCGCGAGTACACTCTCGATTTCACCCAGCTCGATCCGGAAGCCGCGCACTTTTACCTGAGAATCGGTGCGTCCAAAGATTTCAGTGGCGCCGTCCGCGCGAATCGCCGCCAGGTCGCCGGTTCGATACATGCGTGCGCCCGGCTGGCGGAATGGATCCGGCAGGAACCGCTCCGCGGTCAGGTCAGGACGATTGAGATAACCGTCAGCCACGCCATCGCCGCCAATATAGAGCTCGCCTTTTTCACCGGCGGGGACGGGATTGCGATTCTCGTCGAGAACGTAGAACCAGGTGTTGGCGATGGTGTGCCCGACCGTAATGTCACTCGCCGAGGTAATCCGGCAGACCGACGACCAGATGGTGGTCTCGGTGGGGCCGTACATATTCCACAACTCGCCCTTCGAAAGCAGAGCCTCCGCCAGCGGGGGACGCATCGGTTCTCCGCCGCAAAGCATTTTGAAACCAGGCTTGCCTTTCCAGTCGGACTCGAGCAGCATGCGCCACTGGCCGGGAGTGGCCTGAAGAATTGTCGAGCCGGATGAATCGATCACGCGCGAGAGTTTCTTCGGATCGCGGCATTCTTCGCTGGTTGCGATATGCACCCGCGCACCGGAAATGATCGGGAGAAGGAGTTCCATCTCCGCGATATCGAATGACAATGTGGTGACGGCGAGAAATACATCGCTTTCGCGAATCCCTGGCTCGGAGCGCATCGACCATAGAAAATTTACGAGGCCGCGATGGTGAAGCTGCACGCCCTTGGGCTTTCCGGTGGACCCGGAGGTATAGAGAACATAAGCAGCGTCTGTGGGCGCCGGCTCGGCGGGAAACGGTTGGGCAGAAGCCGCGGCGATGTCCTCGCGCTCACGATCGAGGTGGATGCAGCGGGTGCGCATCGGAAAGGTATTTTCCGTCCGTTCGTGCGTGATGATGGCAGCGAGCGCCGCATCAGTCGCCATGTACTCCAAACGATCTACGGGAAAGCGCGGATCGAGGGGCACATAAACGCCGCCCATCTTCATAACAGCCAGCATCGCGCCCAACATTTCAAGCGAGCGGTCCAGGCAGATCCCGATGTAATCGCCGCGGCGCGCCCCGCGTTCGAGCAGGTGGTGAGCCAGCCGGTTCGCTTCGCGGTCCAGCTCAGCATAGGTCCAGGCATCATCGCCGCACGCGGCGGCGCGGCGTAATGGAGTCTTCGCGGCCTGCTCCTCGAATAGACGGACGACTGTCGTATGCGAAGGGTATTCTTTCGCGGACGTACTGCTTTCCATGATGTCTTCTTTCAATTCAGACCTCTCACGTGAACGCGGGGGGAATCATCCGCGGGGAAGGATGCTGCAGAAACCGTGCCAATCTGCGGGGTCTCACAGGTTGGGGCGTGAGATCCGCGCGAACCTGTCCGTTTTCCCCACAACGGACGGATCTTCGACACCATGACGAGGAAACTGGTGGCGACGAATGCCTCGGTAGCGATTACGCCCCAGGCCATTCCCACGTGGGCGAGACGCGGGGCGAGAAAAGTCGCCAGCACGATATTCAGGATTCCGGCGGTCAGTGTGACGCGTAAAACCAGCCGGTCATAGCCCAGCGGCACCAGCCATTGCATCCCGACTGAGCAGGCAAACGCCACGAGAACCGGATAGGCCGATTCGATTCGCAGCACGGCTACGGCGGGCGCGAAATCGGGACCCATCAGGATGCGCACGATCGTCGGCGCGAAGATCCATTGCACCGTGCCGAGCGCGATGCCTCCGGCCACCATCAGAACCATGCCAGACCGCGCCAGGCGCTGCGCTTTCTCGAAAGACCGCGCCGCCAGATTGCTCATGCGCGGGAACAGGACGTCGCGGATCGGAATCATCAGGCCGAACGCGGCACGGGTAATTTTGTCCGCGCCGGCGAAATAGCCGACGAACGCAGGTGAAACAAACAGACCGAGGATGAAGGAATTACCGACGCTGTACATACTTTCGCCGCCGCGCAGCAGAAACATGGGCCAGCCCTCAGCGATCGCCGATCGAAGCAAATGGAAACGTGGCCGAACGCACGGGATTGCGCGGAACGCCAGGGCGAGGCCGAGCAGTGAGGTAATGGCAGGAGCGAGCGCCTGAAAACCGAGGACCTTCCAGGCGTCGTCAGGCGAGTGGATGAATATAAAGATGCAGATGCACCCGGCCACCTTGCCGCTGATTTCGAGGCCCGCGCACAGTTTCATACGTTCCAAACCCTGAAAAAACCAGAGCGGCGCGAAGCCCTGGAACACGGCATAGCAGAGTCCGGCGGCAACCAGCAGAGGATGCGCCCGCAGAATCGGTATCATCGACGCGACGATGGCGGCGCAGATTGTGCATGCGAACGCGAGGACGGCCTGTGCGGAGAGGACGCCTGTCATCACTTCGCCGCATTTGTGAGGATTATCCTGGTTGCGCGCGATTTCGCGTGTACCGGAAAAACTGAAACCAAATTCGATAGCAAGAACGAGAAACTCCGCCAGGGACTGCATGAACGCGACGAGTCCCCAGCCCGCTGGATGAAGCACGGCCGTGAGATACGGTATAACGATCAGCGGCAGGGCTTTTCGACACAATTGCACCCCGTAAAGCGCGAGGGCGTCATGCACCAGCTTGTGGCGAGTGAGGCGGAGGAGGCGATCTTTCACGGTTTTGCTTGCAGGGAGACCCGCTTGGCGCGTGCTTTTTCATGCACGGAGCGCCCCATTCCCGGAAATCAGCTACACGCCGCCTTTTCCCGGGGTTATGAATGGGCGCGAGGCGTCCATATCTGGAAGGAAGGGGCTGCATAGTGGAATCGAGGTGCACACGATATGATCGAATACTTCGTTGAGATGACGCGAATTCGTGCCGAACTGGTTTTTTTGTTGCTCGCGCTCACCTCTCTATCGTTGCCGGCCCAGACCGTCGCCGATAGTACCGGAGTACATGTCCATCTGAATGACGCGCCGTTGATCCATGGCGCCCCGATCTTTTATCCGATGGAAGCTTTGAAGAAGGCGACGGTCGGCACGGTTGTCGTCCAGGTGAAGCTGGATGCGAACGGTGAAGTCAGCAAAGCGTCATTCGTGAGCGGGCCGAAGGATCTGCGCGGCGGAGTTCTGGAGGCGGTGCAAACGTGGCATTTCGAAAAGTCCGCCGCATTGTCTACAAGGAGGATCAGTATCGATTTTTCGAGGCCGGACCTGAACGATCCGAGGACCACAGCGATTCCGCCGCTGCCAGTGAAAAAGCCGATGGTGAATGGTCCGGTTGCCAGAGTGGAGAGCATCGGTATATCCGGTCTATCGGATGCCGCGGCGGCTCAACTCAAGCCGTTGCTCACCATTCAGGCCGGCGACTCTGTTTCGCCTGAATCGCTCGCCCGAACGCTGCGGACGATTCAACAGTTCGACAAGCATCTGGCGCTGCGGATTACTCCTTCAGGCGGCATTGGCGTGACCATTACCGTAATTCCCCGCGACATCGCCGATATGACGGCGGGGTCAGTCGTTGTTATCGCTCCGGACACGGTGGTTGTTGACCCGGATACGATGCGGGGGAATGAAATTCAGGAAGTGAAACCGGTCTATCCTCCACTGGCGCAACTCGCGGGTCAGGAGGGAACCGTCCGGCTGGAGATCGCCATCGGTAAGAGCGGCCGCGTGCAGGAAGTAAAGCCGGTATTCGGACCTCCGCTCCTTGTTCCTTCCGCGGTGGAAGCCGTGAAGCAATGGACCTGGAACCCGGTCGTGCTGCTTGGGCGGCCCGCAGAGGTGGTGACGACGGTGGACATTCGCTATTAGCCCCTGAATTAGCCCCTGAACCTTGACGTGACCCCTTCAGGGTGATAGCGTTAGACCGTAATTCGCCTCGTGAAAGGAATCGACAGAATCCCGCGCGGCCGCCTGGCGCGGGCGTTCGCAATGACTCTCGCCGCAGCCACGCTCGCTCTCCCGCAGGATGCCGTCCTTCCCGACGGCAAGGGCCGGGATAAAGTCGAAAACGCGTGTACCGTCTGCCACACGGCCGACCGCATCATGGCGCAACACATGACGCTGGAGCAGTGGCGATCCGAAGTCCGCACCATGGTGGAAAACGGCGCGTCGCTGAGTCCGGATGAGTGGGAGCCGGTCGTCGCTTATCTTTCGAAAAATTTCGGGCCCCCCATCAACCTGAACACCGCCACGGCGAAGCAGATCGCCGAGGGCCTTCCGTTTACCGACGTCGAAGCCGCGGCCATTGTCGCCTGGCGGGCGGCCAACGGGCCGTTCAAAGATATAAAAGATGTGAAGAAAGTTCCCGGCGTGGACCAAAAGAGAATAGAAGCGCAGCAAACAAGGATCACCTTTTGAAAGTCACAAAACCATTCATCGCCGCAGGCGCCGCCGCCCTGATCGCCTTAAGCTCGCACACTGTGACCGCGCAGACCGGCGCCACTGTGAATTTCGATCGCGAAGTACGGCCGATCCTTTCGAGCAATTGTTTCCGCTGCCACGGTCACGATGAGAGTTCACGCATCGGCGGCTTCCGTCTGGACGTGCGCGAGGAGGCCACGCACCCGCAGGCGGTCGGCACGCCCATCGTTCCCGGCGACCCGGACCACAGCGAACTGATCGCGCGCATCAATTCACCGGATGAGGGCACGGTGATGCCGCCGGCCATCACTCACACGAAGCTGACGGATGCCCAGAAGGCCACGCTGCGCCGCTGGATCGCGGAAGGCGCGAAGTACACGGGCCACTGGTCGTACCAGCCGATCGTCCGGCCCGCGGTGCCTGCCACTGCCGCGAAGAACGCCAACCCCATCGATGCATTCATTCAGGCGCGCCTCGCGAAGGAAGGACTGAAGCCATCGCCGGAAGCCGATCGCCGCACGTTGATCCGCCGCGTCACGCTCGATCTCACCGGCCTGCTGCCGACGCCCGCCGAAGTCGCCGCCTTCGAGGCCGACAAATCACCCGACGCTTACGAAAAGCTGGTGGATCGTCTGCTGGCCTCGAATGAGTACGCCGAGCAGCAGACCGTGCTCTGGCTCGACGCTGTCCGTTACGCCGATTCCGCCGGCTTTCATAGTGACGGCTCCCGTCCGGTCTGGCTTTATCGCGATTACGTGCTGAAGGCATTCCGCGAGAACAAGCCGTTCAGCGATTTCACACGGGAACAAATTGCGGGCGATCTGCTGCCGAACGCCACCATCGATCAGAAAATCGCGGCAGCCTACAATCGCCTGAGCCGCAGCTCGGCCGAAGGCGGCCTGCAGCCGAAGGAATATTACGCGAAATACGGCGCCGACCGCGTGCGCGATCTTTCCACCGTCTGGCTGGGCAGCAGCTTTGGCTGCGCCGAATGCCACAACCATAAATTCGATCCGATCCTCACGAAGGATTTCTATGCCCTGAAGGCCTTCTTCGCCGATGTGAAAGAAGATGGCCTGGTGCAGGATGTGGGTCCCACCGCCTTCGCTCCGAAGATGAAGGTCTACGGGCCCGGCCAGAAGGAAGCGATCGACGCGCTGCAGAAGCAGGTGGAGGATGCGCGGAAGGCGCTCACCGGCCAGGCGGAGGCACTCGGCGATCAGCAGCGCCAGTGGGAAAAGGAAGAACTCGTCCGGTATCTGGCAGGCGAGCTTGCCTGGCAGTTCCCGATTCCCGTCGCCGCCACCGCCAGCAAGGCTACTCTCACCATCCAGAAGGAAGCGATCGAGCAGGACCCGCGCACGCTCTCGACTTCGGTTTCGATGGGGCCGGGCATGATCAGCGTGGATGGCGCTAATCCGGATAACGAAACATACAACGTCACCATTGAGCCCGGAGCAGGGAAGTGGGTGAGCCTGGCGCTCGAAACCGGTCAGGACGACAGCTTGCCAGGGGCGAACATCGCGCGCGGTTCGGATCATTTCACCGTCACCGAAATCAACGCCGAGATGAATGGCGCGCCGCTGCCCTTCCAATTCGCGTTCAGCGACACCGCGCCCGTGGCCGGCACCTCCGCTACGGCCGCGATCGATGGCGATTCAAAGACGGGTTGGTCAATCGGCTCGGTGGCGCGCGGTCCGCGCACGATGCTGATGCTGCGATTGGCGACTCCGGTGACGACGAAGGACGGCGACAGGATCGTGGTCCATATCCATCAGGATTCGGCGGAGCGCAAGGCGACTATTGGGCGTTTCCGGATCGCGCTTTCGTCGAATGTGGGTTCGTGGCCCGGTACTGGTGGCCGCAACGCGGTCCGAACCGCCCTCGCGCGCGCCGATCGCGATGAGGGAGTTGCGCCGCCAACCCGGCCGGAACCGGCGAAGCAGGAAAATCCTTCCGTGGCACCTCCGCCGCCCACCAATGACGGCCTGGCCGGGAACATAGCGTCCGCCCTCTTTACATCGCCCGAAAAGCGATCCCCAGACCAAAAGAAGCTGGTGCTCGACTACTTCGCGTATTCGAATGCGAAGCTCCGGGACGCGCGCATCGAGCTCGAGAAACAGGAGGCCAGGCTGGCGGCGCTGATCAATGAAGTGCCGGAAGTCATGATCACCGAATCCGTGGAGCCGCGCGAAGTCCGGGTGCTGCCGCGGGGCAACTGGATGGACGATTCCGGCGAGGTCGTGCAGCCGGCGATTCCCGAATTCCTCGGTAAGCTCAATACCGGCGGCCGACGCGCCACGCGTCTTGATCTGGCGAACTGGCTGGTGTCCGATTCGAATCCGCTCACCGCGCGCGCGTTCGCGAATCGCATGTGGCGGCAGTTCTTCGGCATCGGCATTTCGAAGAATCTGGAAGACCTGGGATCGCAGGGCGAAGCGCCGGTGCATCCGGAACTGCTCGACTGGCTGGCTGCGGAATTCATGAAGCCCGAATATCGTGCGGAAGGTGCGCATCCCTGGGACGTAAAGCATCTGCTGCGGACCATCGTCACGAGCCAGACCTACAAACAGTCGTCGGTCTCGAATCCCGAACTTGACAAGCGCGACCCCGATAACCGCCTGCTGGCGCGCCAGAGCCGCTTCCGCATCGAAGCCGAATCGGTGCGCGACACGGCGCTCCAGATTTCGGGCCTGCTGGTCAAACAGTTCGGCGGCCCGAGCGTGCGGCCCTATCAGCCGGAAGGCTATCTGGCGGCGTTGAATTTCCCGAAGCGGGAATGGTCGGCCAGCCACGGCAGCGACCTTTACCGCCGGGCCGTCTACACGCACTGGCAGCGCACGTTCCTGCATCCTTCGCTGCTGAATTTCGATGCGCCCACGCGGGAGGAATGCACGGTCAACCGCGTCAATTCCAATACGCCGCTGCAGGCGCTCGATCTGCTGAACGACCCCATCTTCGTGGAGGCGGCGCGCGTCTTCGCCGAAAATATTCTGGATCAGGGCGGCAAGACGATCGATGCGCAGCTCTCCTGGGCTTTCGAACGCAGTTTAGAGCGTAAGCCCGATGCGGTGGAGATGAAGGCGCTGCGCGACGTCTATCACAACGCGGCGCTGCACTTCGAGACCGACCGCAAGGGCGCGGCGGGGCTGCTGGCGATCGGCGAGGCGCCGGTTCCAGCCGGGATGAAGACGCAGGATCTGGCGGCGATGACCAGCGTGGCGCGCGTCATCCTCAACCTGCATGAAGCGATAACGAGAGATTAACCATGAACACCGAATTTCTGAAGCGGCGGGCATTTCTGGGACAGAGCGCGGCGGGCTTCGGGCTGATCGCGCTGAACACGCTGATCGATCCGCGAATACTGAAGGCCGCGGATGCCGCCGAAAGCGACGGCAAATATCAGGGTGTCATCAACCCGCGCCATTTCCCGCCGAAAGCGAAGCGGGTGATCTACCTCTATATGGCGGGGGGGCCGTCGCACCTCGAAACGTTTGACGACAAGCCGAAGCTGCGCGAGATGCACGGCAAGCCAATGCCGGAGTCGTTCACCAAAGGCCAGCAGATCGCGCAACTGCAGGGTAAGGCGCTCACGTGTTACGGACCGCAGCTTGAGTTCAGCACATACGGGAAATCCGGGCAGCGCATCTGCAATCTGTTTCCTCACATCGGCAGCGTGGCGGACGATATCACGGTGATCCGTTCCATGTGGTCCGAGCAGATCAATCACGATACGGCGCATATGTTCCTGAATACGGGCTCGATCGTCCCCGGGCGTCCCAGCATGGGCTCGTGGCTGCTCTACGGGCTGGGTGCGGACACGGACAATCTGCCCGGGTTCATCGTGATGCTTTCAGCAGGGCGCGGAGGGCAAATGCAGCCGATTTCGGCGCGGCAGTGGTCCGCCGGATTTCTGCCGAGTAAGTTTCAGGGGGTGAAGCTGAATTCGTACGGGAATCCGGTGCTCTATCTGGATAACCCGGCGGGTATCGATGCGAAGCTGCAGCGTGAGTCGATCGACGCGATCAATGCGATTGACCGCGACCGCTACAAGACCGTGCAGGACCAGGAGATTCTGACGCGCATTTCGCAGTACGAGATGGCGTTTAAGATGCAGACCAGCGTGCCCGATCTGGTAGATATGAGCAAGGAACCGGCGAACATCATGGAGGCCTATGGGGCGAAGCCCGGCGATGGATCGTTCGCGTCGAATTGTCTTCTCGCCCGGCGGCTGGCGGAGCGCGGCGTTCGCTTCATTCAGCTTTATCATCGCGATTGGGACCACCATTCGGCCGTGAAGGCCGGTATCGAATTCAAGGCGGACGAAGTGGATAAGCCGGTGGCGGCGCTGATCGCGGACCTGAAGCAGCGCGGCATGCTGGACGAGACGCTGATTGTGCTGGGCGGCGAATTCGGACGTACGCCGATGTCACAGGGCGGCGACGGGCGCGACCATCACATCAAGACATTCTCGTACATGGTGGCTGGCGGCGGCATCAAGCCGGGCCTGAGCTACGGGAAGAGCGATGAACTGGGGTACGCGGCGGTAGAGAAGCCGGTGGCCATCCACGATTTCCACGCGACGATGCTGCGGGTATTGGGCATCGATCACATGCGGATGACGGTGCGGTATTCAGGGCTGGATGCGAGGCTGACCGGGGTAGGGAATCAGGGGCAGGTGGTGGAGGAACTGCTGGCTTAGAATTTCGCGTAGCCGTCTTCGGGTGTATATCGGTCGGAGGCCGCGCTCCTACTTCCCCAAATCCTTCACCGTAAACCCATCCGGTTTCGCCAGCTCAAACTGCTGATCCGTCATCGCCGGGTTCATCTGCATATCGCTGATGTCGATCACCGTCCCGTACCCATCCTTCTTGAAAGCCGCGTCGATGTGCATCGGGAACTGGATCCCGTTAAATCCTTTCCACTTGTTGTACTTCGTATCGCTGATAATCAGCCCGGTGTCATCGAAGACCCGCTGGCGCACTACGTGGAAATCCAGCCGGTCGAACCACACGCTGCGGTCCGGCAGATCGGTATCGTTCGCGCCCTTGCGCGCGATCTGCAGTACGTACCAGGCGTGATCCACGTCGGTATCGTCCTGCAGATGAATCCGCTCCGTCGCCAGATCCGCCGGCTTTACCAGGATCGCGTTCAGCAGCGTTTGCGGACGCATGTTCTCAATCGGGTTCGTCGAATCCGCCGGCGCCGAATTGAGCCCGGTGACGTACAGGCTCTTCGACGGAATCGTGAGATGGAACTCGCCGCCCGCGGAGGCCATATCGAACAGCGTCCCCACCACCTTCGAATGCCCCTGCAGCCGCAACCCGGCAGGCTTGCGGAACAGAATCGTTGTCGTGGCGCTGTAGGTCAGCTCCGTGATCTGAGCGCTGTGATAGACGCTGCCCACGCGCGCAATCATCTCCGACTTCGCGATGAACGAGTCAATCGCGTTGTAGTTTTCCGCCAGTTGCTGGTTGAGAATCGCGGGCGTGGTGGTGAGCAGCTTCGGCGCTTCACGCGCCGGTCCTGGCTTAGCACCATAGTTGACAGCGGTGTGTTTCAGGAGGCAGGAACTGGAAGTGAGGGCGAGCGCCAGAATCGTGACAGCCCTCGTCGGTCGCGAGATGTCCAAATCCCATTTTATCTTGCCGCAAGTTTTCTCTAAGAGCCCTTTTGCGTGGGAAAGCTTACAGATTAAGCATTTCGCGCAACCGCCGGCTCTGCAGGCGGCTTACGGGAATTTCGCTGGATTTCTTATCATCCATGCGGAGCTGGTAGGTCGACTTGAACCACGGAATGACCTCCCGGATGCGGTTCACGTTCACCAGATAAGAGCGGTGCGCCCGCCAGAACACTTCAGGATCGAGGGCGGCCTGCAGCTCTTCGATTGTCCGGAAGTTCGACTGGCCCTCGGCGTTCGCCGCCACCAGCGTGATCACGCCGTTCGCGATCGTCGCATACACCAGCTCTTCCGGCCCGATCACCAGATTGCGGTTGCCGGCGCGGACCAGCAGCTTGGTGAACGCGGGCTTTGTCGCGGGCGCGGGCGGCGGTTCAGTGAGGCGGTCCGCCAGAATGCGCCGCGCGCGCGCCAGCGTTGCAGCCAGCCGGTCGCGGTCCACCGGCTTCAGAATATAGTCCATCGCTTCGAGCCGGAACGCCTCGACGGCGAATTGATCGAAGGCCGTGGAAAAGACAATGTGCGGTGGATCGATCTGATTTTCGCGAAGCCGCCGTACCACGCCCAGGCCGTCGAGGCCGGGCATCTGGATATCGAGAAACGCGAGCGCGGGGTCCAGCCTCTCGATCAGGTCAAGCGCTTCCAGGCCGTTCGAAGCCACGCCTACAACTTCCACGTCGCCGGCTTCCTCCAGCAGGAAGCGCAGTTCGTCGCTCGCCAGCGGCTCGTCATCGGCAATGATGGCCGACATGGGAACCCGCCCTGAGGTCTGCCCGGCGCTCGCGCCGGCCACTGATGCGCGGATGGGCATGGACGGATTATAACGAATGACCGCCTGGCGGCAGCAGGTTTCTGACGTAAACTACTGCGGAGCAGTACAGATGCGGGTTGTGAGAGGTCTCTTTTTTGCGGATGCTTCTTCGCCCAAACGGCGGCCACGCCGAAATTCAAAGCTGCCTCCATCAAGCCCGTTCCGGAGGGCGGCTCCCGCCCTCATCTGGTGGACAGCCCCGGCGGAGTCGAGTACTCCTCCATTTGGATGTTCGACCTGATCCGCCGCGCGTGGGGACTTCAGAACTACGAATTGCAGAATCTGCTGATCGAGCGCTTCCAGCTTCAATTCCATCGCGAAACGCAGGAAACACAAGCCTACGTTCTGCTGCCTGCCAAAGGGGGACCGAAACTGAAGGTGGCGGGGACGCCGGCGGGTAGACTTGGATTCGGCCGTTCGCCCAAAGGTGGTGAGCCTGTGAGTGGAAACGTCGGTCTCGACCTGCTCGCAAGGGCAATTACAGCCGTGATGGGCAGGCCAGTCATCAATCAAACCGGATTGACAGGCGCCTATGAGATCCTGGTCGATTACGAACCGGATAACTCCGCTCCCGGTGACCCCAATCTTCAGCACGCCATCGAAGACACTCTCGGTCTCCGGCTGGAGTACCGCAAGGTTCCGATCAGCGTCTTCGTGGTGGACCACATCGCGCCGGCTCCGCGCGAGAACTAAACGCCCCAGGCACCACGGGCTGATATCATAACCGTTTGCAGTAAATCCTGAGCCTTTCAAAATCGTGACGCGCCGGTTTCTACACCTGTTCGCGGTGCGCACTGGGGAGCTAATTTTTGTCCAATACGCAAGACACGTCGGCCAGACCAACGCCGAAAATTGAACCAGCAGAAGGCAAGCTGGGTATCCTGATTCCCGGAATGGGCGCGGTCGCCACCACGTTTATCGCCGGCGTGGAAGCCATCAAACGCAACATGGCTCAGCCGATCGGCTCTGTGAGCCAACTAGCCACCGTACGCCTCGGCAAACGCACGGACAACAGGACGCCGAAGATCAAAGATTTCGTTCCGCTCGCTCCGCTTGAAAATCTGGTTTTCGGCGGCTGGGACATCTTTGAAGAGAGTTGCTACGATGCGGCGGTCAACGCCGCCGTTCTCGATCGCCCTCTGCTCGACAGTCTCAAGGAGCCGCTCTCCGCGCTCAAGCCAATGTCTGCCGTGTTCGACCCCGAATACGTGAAGCGCATCAACGGCCCCAACCAGAAGCCCAAAGCTTCGAAGATGGAGCATGCCGAGATGCTGATGGACGACATCAGGCAATTCAAGGCGCGCACGGGCGCAAGCCGACTTGCGATGATCTGGTGCGGCTCCACTGAAGTCTTTCACCGGCCAGCCGCCGTACACCAGTCGCTGGAGACTTTCGAAAAAGGCCTCGCCGCGAACGATCCCGAAATTTCGCCCAGCCAGATCTACGCGTATGCCGCGCTGAGGTCCGGCGTGTCTTATACCAA
>Ga0134125_10000944_pt1 | contig 37120 bp, 27 predicted proteins | sample KB31751_FD_96464 | JGI IMG/M metagenome (GOLD analysis project Ga0134125, IMG submission 96464) | Terrestrial soil microbial communities with excess Nitrogen fertilizer from Kellogg Biological Station, Michigan, USA - KB3-175-1 | ecosystem: Environmental > Terrestrial > Soil > Unclassified ...
ACGGCGGCCGTAACTATAACGGTCCTAAGGTAGCGAAATTCCTTGTCGGGTAAGTTCCGACCTGCACGAATGGTGTAACGACTGGATGGCTGTCTCGACCGCGAGCTCGGTGAAATTGTGATACCGGTGAAGACGCCGGTTTCCTGCAACGGGACGGAAAGACCCCGTGCACCTTTACTATAGCTTAACATTGTCTTTGGGTGAATGATATGTAGCATAGGTGGGAGACTTTGAAGCTGCGGCGCTAGCCGTGGTGGAGTCAACAGTGAAATACCACTTTTCGTTTATTTGAAGTCTAATCCCGTAACCACGGGAGACAGTGTTTGGTGGGTAGTTTGACTGGGGTGGTCGCCTCCAAAAAAGTATCGGAGGCTTTCAAAGGTACCCTCAGTACGCTTGGTAACCGTACGCGGAGCGCAATAGCATAAGGGTGCTTGACTGTGAGGCAGACAAGCCGAGCAGAGCCGAAAGGCGGATATAGTGATCCGGTGGTTCCGCATGGAAGGGCCATCGCTCAAAGGATAAAAGGTACGCCGGGGATAACAGGCTGATCCTCCCCAAGAGCTCATATCGACGGGGGGGTTTGGCACCTCGATGTCGGCTCGTCACATCCTGGGGCTGAAGAAGGTCCCAAGGGTTGGGCTGTTCGCCCATTAAAGTGGCACGCGAGCTGGGTTCAGAACGTCGCGAGACAGTTCGGTCCCTATCTGTTGTGGGCGTTAGAAATTTGAGAGGAGCTGACTCTAGTACGAGAGGACCGAGTTGGACAGATCTCTGGTGTATCTGCTGTGGCGCCAGCTGCATCGCAGAGTAGCTATATCTGGAAGGGATAAGCGCTGAAAGCATCTAAGCGCGAAGCCCACCTCAAGATAAGATTTCTTTTAAGGGTCGTTATAGATGATGACGTTGATAGGTTACAGGTGTAAAGTCAGTAATGGCATAGCCGAGTAATACTAATTACCCGTAGACTTTTTGCACGATATTGTTTTATATTGTCCTCTGAGATCTTGTTGAACTTTTCTATATCAGTATGTCGAACTTATTTAATAGCCGAAAGCTATTAGTCCATCTTAGGGTGACTATAGAAGCGGGGTTCACCTCTTCCCATTCCGAACAGAGAAGTTAAGACCGTATTCGCAGATGGTACTGCCCAGAAAGCGGTAGAGTATGTTGTTGCCCACTTTTAAAACCCCAGTAGTAATACTGGGGTTTTTTTATGCCCATTTTTTAATATCGAATATTGAACAAGGAATAATGGATTACGAAGTTCAACAGCCTTTTCTTATTTATTTTACCTCAGCATTCGATGTTCTATGTTCAATATTTATTATTCTTGGGGTATGTTGTTGCCCTCCCGATAGCTATCGGGATTAAACCCCAGTAGAAATACTGTTTTTTTTTTATTTACTGATTGCGAAAAGAAAAGCAACCCTCGACTATAATGTACTCTGCTTTTTTCAGTGATAAGATATTTATTAAACAGAAGTAAAACTTGGCAGTGTATTGATATAGCCGAAGAAATGTATGGGCCTGCCAGTATTTTTATCTCTGTATCCAGCATAGGCAACAGGCTCAGATACATTCTCTATATGCATCTTATTTCTTTTAAAATAATTACCATATGTATCGATATCTTCATCTTCACCCCAGAATACTGGCACCAGCAAGAACTTTTCCTCTGCCGATGCGGCTTTTTTACTAGCAATCTTTCTTTTTAATCTCAAATCAAGAAAGGATTTCAATTTTTCATCTGAGGATTCTACTCGTCCATGTTCTAAGTGAACATTAAATACTTCAAGCAATAAAAAGGAATTTCTATCTTTCAATTTCAACTTAAAATCGATAGATTTTCCTTTACTCAATTTTGCCTCCGTCTCGATAAGTTTACAGTCTATTTTTTTCTTGATATGATTAATTACCATTATCTCACCTAGATACTCCAAATGTCTATTGTCAAGCCTTGTCAAAAAATTTCTTACATTCCCATTCAATAATTTTATTTCAGGTTTTGTAAAATATATTTTTAGTTCTTGAAATAACTTATTTACAAAGTCCAAATACCCCATTGCTAACTCATTTTCCTGTTTCACTTAATAATAGCATCGTAAATCGTGGGTGAAACTTGAATACTTTCTGAATTTTCTAATCTCTTTTCTCTTTTCTCAATTTCTTCTGAAAATAACTGATCTATTCTTGGCCAGTCAAGAGCTAAATCATTTTCAAGTTCTATAAGTGAGGGAAGATAGGCAGCGATACTCTCTCTAACAAGGTTCATACTTTCATGCTTCTTACAAATATAGTCAAATTTGTTCCCTACCCTGTCTTCTAACAGGCCAAGCTTTTGTGAGAAACACCAAAATAATCCTACCTTTGCATTATGTCAGTTATAGTAGAACATATAACCAAAATATATGGTACCCAAAAAGCCCTCGATGATGTTTCGTTTAACATTAAAAGTGGTGAGGTAGTCGGTTTTCTTGGCCCGAATGGAGCCGGAAAGAGTACCATGATGAAAATTATTACCTGCTTTCTGCCACAAACATCAGGTAAAGTATCTGTTTGCGGATACAATGTGGAAGAACAATCGTTGGAAGTTCGGGAAAATGTGGGCTACCTGGCCGAAAATAACCCACTTTACCTGGATATGTATGTGAAAGAATATCTTGCTTTCATCGCAGGCTTGCATCACCTGCGGAATCCTGAAAAGCGCATACAGGAAATGATTGACATTACCGGGTTGCAGGTTGAACAAAAGAAAAAAATAGGGATGCTTTCAAAAGGTTATCGCCAACGTGTTGGGCTTGCACAAGCCTTGATGCACGACCCCAAAGTATTGATATTGGACGAACCTACCAGCGGTCTTGATCCTAACCAATTACAAGAGATTCGTAACCTGATTGTGAATGTAGGCAAAGAAAAAACAGTTATTCTCTCCACCCACATTATGCAGGAAGTAGAAGCAGTTTGCGATAGGGTAATGATTATAAATAAGGGGAAAATAGTGGCAGACAAGTCTACTAAGGATTTAAAATCATTGGAGGGTAACATCACTATTATTACAGTGGAATTCGACAAAGAACCTAATCGTGAAGAAATAAAAGAGATAGTAGGGGTAGATAGCGTGGAGGTAGTTAATACAAATACGTTAAAACTCCACGTAATTACCAATGCTGATATACGCCCGGACGTATTCCGCTATGCAGTAGAGCATAACCTGACCGTACTTACCATACATAAAGAAGAAAAGAAGTTGGAGGATGTATTTAAAAACCTCACCCAACAGATGGCTCCTTCTAAGTCTTGAATAGATGAGAAAATAGTTTAACTTTGTTTTTTACAGTAGCGCGTATGAAAAAGCTGATACTATCCTTCATTTTCCTTTATGGGTTTTATTTTCCGGCATATTCCCAATCAAAGGAAATATGCACAAATCCTATTGCTGAGCAAGTGATGCTGGGGAAGTACAATCCTTCTCAGTATTTACCAACCAAAATATTAAACAGACCCGATACCATTTTTAAAGGAATCAATTCCCGGGTAAGTTCGGATACACTAAAGAGCTATATTCTAAAACTCGCAACCTTCTATAATCGGAATACGGCAGCAGATACTATTTCTTCATCCCATGGTATAGGCGCTGCAAGAAGATGGGTATATTCCATGTTCCAGCAATATAGTAAGGCTAATCAAAATCGCCTCTTACCAGCATACTTGCAATTTACACTAAACATTTGCGGGCCTACCCAGCATCGGAATATTCTGGCAGTTCTTCCCGGTATAGACACTATTGACAAGTCTATCATTATTGTTGAGGGCCATATTGACAGCCGTTGCGAAAATGTATGCGATACCACAAGCAAAGCTGAAGGAGTGGAAGACAACGCGAGCGGAACAGCGCTTGTTATGGAGTTGGCAAGGGTAATGAGCAAGTACAGCTATAATAATACCATTATTTTTATGGTTACCACGGGCGAAGAGCAAGGTTTATATGGTGCACAGGCTTTTGCTAATTATGCCAAAGCAAAAGGGGTTAAAATAAAAGCAATATTGAATAATGATGTTATTGGTGGAATTATATGCGGATATACTTCTTCCGCGCCAAGTTGCCCCGGTTATGGAGACCTGGATAGTACCCATGTAAGATTGTTTTCTTATGGTTCATTTAATGCCCCTTGCAAAGGACTCTCTAGATTCATAAAGCTGGAATACAAAGAAAATCTGTTTCCTATGGTAACCCAACCTATGGAAATTAATATTATGAGCCCTGAAGACCGCACCGGAAGAGGTGGCGACCATATTCCTTTCAGACAAGACGGGTATGCTGCCATGCGTTTTACAGCCGAAAATGAAGATGGCGATGCTGACGTAACCGATACTGCATACAAAGATCGTCAACATACTACCCGCGATTCATTGGGAACACATAAAGTGAATAGCCTTGTTTTAGATAGTTTTTTTGTGAACTTTCCATACCTGGCTCGCAATACGGTAATTAATGGCAATGCTGCTGCTATGCTCGGCATTGGGCCTAATCAGCCTGATATTAGCCTTACCACAGCAGGAATCAATGCCCTCCGAATTCAAATAACTAAACAAACGCAATACCCTCAATATAGAATTGGGGTGAGAACCCTTACGAATGACTGGGATTCAGTATATACTATGACAGGAACGCTTGTGGATACTATTAAAGGGTTGGCTCCGGCAGTGTATGATGTAAGTGTTATGTCAGATGATACTAATGGCATTGAAAGCTTACCCTCTACAGAATATAATGCGAGCCTGACAAACACTAACAATTTAGCAAGTATTAATCAAAATATTGAACTATTACAAAACAAGCCTAATCCATTTGACTTTGCTACATACATAGATGTAAAAGTTAATAATCATCTTACTTATCAGAGTGCGTATATTTTAGTTAGGAATAACAAAGGACAAGAGGTTAAAAGATTACCCCTTACATTAAATGTGGGCGTAAATGAGGTGTTGTTTGAGCATGGATACACGGCAAGAGGAGTATATATGTATACTATAATAATAGACGGAAAGCAAATAGAAAGTAAGAACATGATATTTGCAAATTGATATTCCTTACCAAAAATTATTGTAGCAAGTTTTTGCCTGTGAATATGCCATTTAGGTTCTTTTTTTGGAAATAGAGTTAATACATAATCAAATTTTCTAATTTTCCAAAGCATTTAACAAATTATTTTGCCCTGCAAATGCCGAAAAAATGAGTAATATTTGGCATTTATCCCAATTTTTAGTAGTATATTTGCAGACCGCTTTGAAAGATACATAAAAAAGCGACTTGTTAATTCTTAAAATGATAGTGTTACTTACTCACATTCAGTCATCTAATTCCTAATCATTTATTAACCCCAATAAATATCTATGAAAAAAGCTAGAGTGTTATTTGTTTCTCAGGAAATATATCCTTATATGGATGAAAAGCCTATTTCTATGATTGCACGTAATCTTCCGCAAGGAATACAGGAAAAGGGCAGGGAAATAAGAACGTTCATGCCTCGTTACGGTTGTATTAACGAAATACGCCACGGCTTGCACGAAGTTATTCGTTTGTCAGGTATAAACCAAATTATTGACGATAACGATCATCCGCTTATTATTAAAGTGGCCTCTATTCAACGTGCCCGGATGCAAGTATATTTTATTGATAATGAGGATTACTTTCAACGTAAGGCAACTTTTATTGATGATGCCGGAAAACCTTTTGAAGATAACGATGAGCGTTGCATATTTTTCTGTCGTGGTGTTATTGAAACCGTTCGCAAACTAAGCTGGAGCCCTGATATTATACATTGCCATGGCTGGTTTACAAGTCTGCTGCCTTTATATATTAAGAAAGCGTGTATCGAAGATCCGCTCTTTGAAAATACAAAAGTGGTATATTCTCTCTATAATGATAAAATAGAAGGAGCTTTCAATAAGAACATGGCTACCAAGGCCGAATGGGAAAATGCAGAAGCAGCCGATTTAGCATTGATTAAAACCCCTAACTACAATAGTCTTAGTAAACTGGCTATTAACTGGGCCGATGCAGTTGTGAAAGCTGAACCCGGCTTGGATGCCGATATTGTAAAATATGCCGTAAAATCCGGTAAACCCCTATTAGAGCATACCGGTGAAGATTATGCCGATGCCTACTCCAATTTTTATAATGAAATAATGGAGCTTGAAGGAGCATTGGTTGATGAATAAGGGAAAGAGGTTCTTGCTTATTGGCAGCTGTGCGTTAGGTATTTTAAACTCATGTACGGATAACCCGGGCAATCTTAGTCCGCAGGTGTTACCTAAAAGTGATATAATAAGTGCTTATCAAACAGATACTACCACCGTTGTCACGTCAATGTACCTAAAGGACTCGGTTATTACAAATGGTGCTAATCAAAGTATGCTGGGGAGCATTAATGACCCTGTTTTTGGAGAATCAAAGGCATCTATCTATGCCCAAGTTTCCCCATCAGGACTTACGGCTATTCCCTGGCTATCGAACGCAAAAGTTGATTCATTAGTTGTACTATTACCCACATTGGGTATACCCTATGGCAATAACGACCCACAAACATTTGCAGTGTATCAGTTGGCCAACAGCATAATTTCAGCCCACGCATACTATTCAGATACTACCATTAAACTATATAGTAAAACACCTATTGGGCAGGCCCAGGTAACACCACCAAATGGTATCTCATCAAACGACACCTTAAGGATAAAGCTTTCCAACGCGTTTATGAATTATTTCATAAACAAGGCTGTGCAAGGCGCTATTGTTAATGGTGTTCCAAGCTACTGGTCTACCAATTTTGATAGTGTTATACAAGGGATATATATAGCTCCCGTAAATCCACTTCAATTACCCGGACAGGGAGGTATTTCATATATAAACCTGATTAGTTCCTTTGCAGGTGTTTACGCTTATTGGCACTATCTTATCCCCAATGATACCGAGCATGCAGTAGAATTTCCATTAGGGGGATCCAATTTTTTATATTTTAATAATTTTACGCATAATTATGCCGCTTCGGCCATTGGAGCTTCCCATCCGGCGGGCCCCAGGGATTCTATTGCTGCACCACAATTTGTGTATGTACAGTCAATGGCCGGAGTAATGGGAAGAATAAATTTCCCGAACCTGCATAAAAACTGGTCTAAATTAGGTAATGTAGCCATTAATGAGGCCGAGGTAACTTTGCCAGTTGATGCCCAATATATTTCCAATTCTTTTGCTCCTTTTCCGCAACTCGACTTGCTTGTCACAGGTTCGAAAGGTACAGAATACTATACACCCGACCAACTTAGTTCAGTAGGTAATTATGGTGGCAGTTTTGGAAATAATGCATATACTTTTGTAATAACCCAATATATTCAATCAATAATTAATGGCAAGAATGATTCAGACAGGGGCTTGTATATTGTTCCGTCCAACCCTGCCACAACTGCTTACAGGGTCGTACTGTATGGAGCTGGTCATAGGTCAGTTCCGGCAAATAAGGCTACATTGACTATTTATTATACGCCACTGAAAAAAAATTAATTTTGGAATTCTAAATTTCTAAATTTATGTGTGGAATTGTAGGTTATATTGGAGAAAAGGATGCTTATCCTATACTTATAAAAGGCTTACATCGCCTCGAATACCGTGGCTACGACAGTGCCGGCGTTGCATTATTAACCGACCATCATCTGAATATATATAAATGTAAAGGTAAGGTTGTTAAACTGGAAGAGTTCGTTCACGAAAAGGATATTTCCGGAAATATTGGTATAGCACATACCCGTTGGGCTACTCATGGTGAGCCAAATGATGTTAATGCCCACCCGCATTTTTCTCAATCAGGAAATATTGCCATTATTCATAATGGTATAATTGAAAATTACCTCTCCATAAAGAAGGAGCTTAAAAACCGTAATTACAAATTCAACAGCGAAACCGATACTGAGGTTCTGGCACATCTTATTGAAGATATTAAAAACAATGAAAAGGTTTCACTTGCCGAAGCCGTTCGTATTGCTTTAAACCAGGTGATCGGGGCCTATGCTATTGTAGTGCTATCGAAAGATGATCCCAACGAAATTATTGCTGCTAAAAAAGGCAGCCCCTTGGTTATTGGGATAGGGGAGAAAGAATTTTATGTTGCTTCCGATGCTACTCCTATTGTTGGATACACTAAAAATGTAGTGTATCTGGGTGATGAAGAATTTGCAGTGCTCAGAAAAGATGGTTCCTTTACTATCAAAACGATAAAGGATCAACTTACTACTCCCTATATTGAAAAGCTTGAAATGAATTTAGAAGCCTTGGAAAAAGGCGGGTTCCCTCATTTCATGTTAAAAGAGATTTACGAACAACCCCGTTCTATCCGCGATAGTTTGCGTGGCAGACTTAATGTAAATAAAGGTCTTGTAAAACTTGGTGGAATTACAGATTACAGGAATAAACTTATAAATGCGGAACGCATATTAATTGTTGCGTGTGGCACTTCATGGCATGCAGGTTTAGTAGGAGAATATTTATTTGAAGATTTGGCAAGAATTCCCGTAGAGGTGGAATATGCTTCTGAATTCCGGTATAGAAATCCGGTTATTCGGGAAAATGATGTGGTAATTGCCATTTCACAATCCGGAGAAACGGCAGACACCCTTGCAGCTATTGATTTAGCTAAATCAAAAGGGGCAACCATCATGGGTATTTGCAATGTTGTAGGTTCCTCTATTGCACGGGCCACCCAGGCCGGTAGTTATACCCACGCCGGTCCTGAAATAGGTGTTGCATCTACTAAAGCTTTTACAGCACAAATAACCATACTTACCCTGATGGCATTGGAAATAGCCCAGGCTAAGGGAACCATACCTACCTCAAAATTTCATGAACTCTTACAGGAGTTGGATGCCATACCTGAAAAAGTAGAAAAAGTATTACTAAAAAATAAAGAGATAGAAGCACTTGCCGAAATATTTAAGGATGCCCGTAATTTCCTTTATCTCGGCCGCGGATATACTTTCCCGGTTGCATTGGAAGGAGCTTTGAAACTGAAAGAAATATCATACATCCATGCAGAGGGTTACCCGGCTGCTGAAATGAAACATGGCCCCATTGCCCTTATCGATAAAGACATGCCGGTAGTAGTTATTGCTACCAAAGGCCCATCATACGAAAAAGTAGTTAGCAATATTCAGGAAGTGCGTGCACGTAAAGGCAATATTATTGCCGTAGTTACGGAAGGGGACACCGCTGTAAAAGACCTTGCTAACTATGTAATTGAAGTTCCTGAAACTGATGAGCATTTAGCTCCTATTATTTCTGTGATACCATTGCAACTTCTCTCATATCACATAGCTGTTATGCGTGGTTGTAATGTTGACCAGCCGAGAAATTTGGCTAAGTCGGTAACGGTGGAATAATAAAATAGGCGACTTATTTTTCTTCTTTATAACTTTCACGAGATTCTTCCTCTTCCAGTAGATTGAAATCGATTTGCGAGGATGATTTTAATTCCTCTTTCTGGTTCATTCTTTTTTCCAGCGAGAGTAGGAAGGAGGGTAATACAATCAAGTTGGAAGAATAGGCCATCAGCAAGGTTACTGAAACTAGTATTCCCAATGCTCTTGTACCGCCAAAGCCTGAAAAAATAAATATCATAAATCCGCAGGCAAGAATAAGGGCAGTATAAATCATGCTCACACCTGTTTCTTTTATCACAAGCGAAACTATTTCAGAAATACTGAGGTTATATTTTCGCATATCCTGTTTGTACTTGGTAAGAAAATACATTGTGCCATCAGAAGATATACCAAATGCAATGCTAAAGATGAGAATGGTGCTGGGTTTTAAATGAACATTGAAAAAGCCCATCAGGCCCAGGGTAATAGCTAATGGTATAAGACTTGGAATGGTGGCAATAAGTACCATTCGGGCAGACATAAATAATAAATACATAATAAGCGACACCAGTATAATTGCTAAAAGTACGCTCTCAATAAGGTTCTTTACCAGGTAGTCATTTCCTTTTGAGAAGATGAGGCTGGTTCCGGTGAATGTTACTTTGTAGCGTTTATCTTTCGGCAGCCATGATTGGGTGGCTGAAGAATAATTAAAAATACTATCTGCTCGCGGAATAATTGCAGTAAGCACATCCTTCATTTTTTCGGAACCTATATCCTGCATAAACAAATCGATGCACGCATATTGTTTAGTACTATCGAGAAATGCTTTTACCAGACTTTGCTTGCCTTTTGCATCTTGTAAATCTTGTGAAATAGATTGCAAATCGCTTTGCGAAGGCATAATGTAATATTTCGGATCACCCTCATGGAGGGCCTGGGTAGCAAATTTTAGACCTTCTACAACGGAAAGCGGACGAGAAAAAATAGCATATCCTTTCAACATTCGTTGCAGGCGTTCCATTTTATATAATGTTTTACCGCTTTCAGAAAAAATACCTTTTGGCTGTCTGCTATCTACCTCAATTTCCATAGGTAACACACCTCCAAAGCAGTTTTCAAAATAATGCATATCAGCATAAATGGGGTCATTCTTTGGTAAATCATCTACCACATATCCCAGGGCTTTTATTTTCGATATACCATATACAGAAATGAGTATGCTGATAATAACTAGTCCATAAATTGTTTTTCTGCGATTGTGCACCAGGTGGTTCACCTTGGTAAGTATCGAAACAGTATAAGTTCTGTCTAAGTGGCTTGTGTGTTTTATTTTAGGTGCCGGCAGAAAACTGAAAATAATGGGTATAAGGAACAGGGATATAAGAAAAGTGCACATTGCTCCGAGCGATGCAACCAGCCCGAATTGTACCAGGACAGCGCTATGTGTAGAACAAAACACAGCAAACCCAATAGCGGTAGTTATATTGGCGAGGAAAAGCGATATGCCAATTTTGCTGACCATCTGTTGCAATGCAATTGCTTTATTGCCATGGGCGCGGTACTCAGTGTGATATTTATTTAATAGTAATATGCAGTTCGGAACACCGATTATGATTATAAGCGGCGGGATGAGCCCGGTAAGAACGGTTATCTGATAATCAAAAAGGTTTATTAGGGCAGCAGACCATATTACTCCCATAATTACCACTAAAAGCGGGAAAATGACCAGGTATAAAGAACGAAAAATAAATAAAAGTATGAGTGAGGTAACTAATATGGCCAATGCCATAAACATGAGCATTTCGTTCATTATTTTGCGCGAAATGATGGTTCGTATATAAGGCATGCCCGAATAGTGCATGGTGAGATGATATTTTGCACCGAAGGCATCCATTTGAGCCTTTACAGAATCTACAATAGCAATTCTCCGTATAGTATTAACTTCGTTTTCCTTGAAAGTAATAAGCATCAGGGTTGAGCCCATCCGCTTGTTATAAATAAAATTTTCGAAAAATGGTAAGCGGAAAATAGTTTTTTTAATACTATCTAATTGTTGCAGGGTAGTTGGTTTTTTGCTGAGTAGATTGGTTAGTGTAATCTTATTCAGGCTATCATTTTGTACCACATTGTAAAGCGAAGCAACCGACATTACATTTTCAATTCCCCCGGTGTGTTTAATAGCCCGGTCAAGGGCATACCAGTCATTAAACATGGCTAAGTTGGCATACAAGCTGTCTGCTTGCATTCCCGCTATCATCACCGTTCCATCAGGCCCAAACTGTTGTTGGTAGTTTTGGTAATCGACCCAAGCGCTGTCGTCAGAAGGAAGCAGTTGGGTGAAGTTATATGCAATAGTATCGTGCTTCGCCTCGTATCCCATAAATACGGTAAGCCCCCCAATGAGCAATAGAAGCGTAATCTTGTTTCGCAAAATAAAGTTAGCCAGCCAGTCCCACATCTTGATATAAAGTATTAGCAACGATCGTTGAAACAAAGGTATATATTAAGCCACAGGCAGATAAATTTTTAAGATATTTTATGAAGTAAAAATGTCTTAACTGCTTTATAAGCTTGCCAGCAAATGCTTGGCAATGCCTTCCTTCATGGCATAGCGCGATAGCCGCATTTTTTTAAGCGAGAGTGTGTTAAGCACCAAATGAGTCAATACTACCGAATACCCAAACATGGGAGCGCGCATTTGCACGAGCCCCGGCATTTGCAAGCGTTCTTCGACGGTTGAAACAATTAAATCGTTGTATAGCTTATCAAAATCTTCCAGAGAATAGGTATAGCCATTCACGGCTTTTTCAGTAGAGGAGGTTCGGCGGATAAGCATTTCGGCAAAACTATCGAATGAGCCCGAAGAACCAATTAACTCAATAGGTTTTAATTTTTTTGCTGCTTCAAATATATCGTGCAACATGGTTGAAATATGTTCTTCTATCTCTGACTTTTTAGAAATGATCGGGTCGGCCGGATAAAATATTTCGTACAGCCTCGATACTCCGAGCGGGTAACTTTTCTTCCACAATATTTCCCTTTCATTACCAATGATAAATTCGGTACTACCCCCGCCAATGTCCATAATAAGCGAATGATGATTGCCTAAAACCGATGCCTGTTTCACGCCTTCATATATCCAATGTGCTTCTTCATCACCCGAAAGAACTTTTATTTCTATTCCTGTTTCAATGAACATTTTCCGGGTAAATTCTTTTCCGTTTTCAGCATCCCTTACTGCAGATGTGGCAAAAGCATAATGAGCATTTACATCAAATTCGCCCATTTTTTGCCGGTGTGTGTGTAAGGCTCCCAGGGCTCTTTCGGTAGCTTCGACAGTGATCTCTCTTTTATGTATACCCCCTTTACCAATCTCTACCGGTAACTCTTTAGAATAAATAAATATGGGATTACCCTGCTCGTCTTTTTCAGCGATAAGCAGATTAAATGTATTCGTACCTAAATCAAGTATGGCAATGCGGGGCATAAAAATAATTTCTGCAAGATATACCTTAATCCAATAACCTTGAAAAATGGAGATTCAAAAATCTTTTATCGCTCGGATTTTTTTAGCCGGAAGTTAATGCCTAAATATACCTGGAATAAAGCCAGTCCCATTTTTGAAACTCCGTCCACATCATTGTTACTGGTCAATCTGGTATGTGGATGATATTCAGATACGGTGCTGGTAAAATTAGGGTAGGTAAACAGGGCACCCAGGCAACCGGCACCAAAAGTTAGGGAGCAAAAGTGGTTGGAGCTACTGGTAAAATCTATACCGAAATAATATCCAAAGCCGGTACCTGTGCCGGGCGTAAATACAGTAAGCGGGTTATAGCCACCTCCTGTCTCGTAAACGGGGTTGGTTGCTTTACATAAACCGGCAAGGCCAACAAAATCAATCCACGGATACCCCGGTTTGCCTCCTGTGCGGTAAGTTAACCCTGCTAAGTATTGCTGAAAAATATAAAAACCACCCCAATAGTCGCTCGAAGTATAATTGAGCCCTGTACCATTAAGGTCTAATGCTGCTTTGGCTACAAACCCTACGTGATGGCTTACATAAAAAGTAGTTTTGGCGCTAAAATGGTTGCCCACAATCCCGTCTTTATAAGCCACAGCAGGTATGCTGGCGCCTGCATCAGCTGATATATATAAGCTTGTGGCAGATGGCAGGCCGGTTTTTTTACGTTCAGTAAAGTTAAATTTTGTACCACCAGGGTAGCTTATGTAGTCCATTTTCCAGTTGCCTATAAACCGGGGAGTAGAATCAGGGGGAATTATGTAGGTAACCTTGTCTTTTCCAACAGATAGCACTTTTGCTACTATCCTTTTGCCGTTTTTGCAAACAAGCGTATCCTGTGCCCTGCACAGTGAAATATGGAAAACAAAAAATCCCGCCACTGCAAATAATTTTAAGCTATGGCGGGCAGAGAAAAAGCCAGTTAAAAATTTCTTCATGCCCTAAATTATGTCCTTAAAAAAGTGTTTCAAAAGTAATAAAAAAGATTCTATTCATGCTCATGGGTTCAAATTACCTTTTCAGGGGCTGTTTAATAGTATTAAAATAAGCAGGAGTAATTGAAGCAATATATCATATAGTTCTGTGAGCACGGTCATAAAGCCAAGGAAAGGTTCAATCTATTTTTGCAAAAATTATTAATAGATAAATATCACTATACTATGCTTAAAAATCTTTTTGTCGTATTGTTTTTAAGTATGTCTTATATAACATTCTCACAGAATGTAGGCATCAATACAACGGGGGCAACCCCCAGTACCAATGCTATATTGGATTTGAATACAGGCAACGCCTATAACACGGGTCTTATTATTCCCCATGTAACATTGGGCGCATCATTAAGTACGTTTAGCCCGCCAATAGCTAATGCTGCAACCGTTAAAGATACGGGTATGGTTGTATATAATATGAATGGAGCCCAACCCGCAGGGTATTATTGCTGGAGCGGTTCATTATGGATAAGTGTTTCGGGTTCTGCAGCCAATGCATGGGCGCTTACCGGAAATAGCGGAACCAACCCCGGCACTAACTTTTTGGGAACTACCGACGCCAGAGCACTGGAGTTTAAGGTAAATGGAGTACAGGCAGGTTTTATAGACTATAGTAGCAGTGCTGCAAATACTTTTCTAGGTTATCAGTCTGGCTATAGTGTCAATCCCAGCGGTAATAATAATACTGCTATAGGATACAAATCTATTAGCAACAATACTAACGGAGATAATAATGTGGCTATAGGGTACAATGCTTTAGGTACAAACACAAGTGGAGGCAATAACACAGCAATAGGGTATGGAGCCGATGTTGGCTCAAGCGGATTAAGTAATGCCACAGCCATAGGAAATGGTGCTATTGTTTCATCAAATAACACTATGGTTTTTGGAAATAATTCCGTTACTCAATTTGAATTTAATGGGACATTAATGCCCTATTACGGCGCAGCGTATAATGCAGGCACATTGGGGCAGGCTTTAGTTTCACAAGGTGCAAGTGCAGCTCCTCAATGGGGCTCAGTAGCAGTTGCTGGAGGAGGAACAGGGGCCAGTTCATTTAATCCGAATGCATTAATTTTTGAGGGAACTACCAACACATCTCCTTTAGTGAGTTCAGTCAACATGACCTATAATACTAATCACGGCACTTTATTATTAGGCGTGGGGGCAGGTATTCCTGCATTTGAAAGTAATTCTTTTTTAGATGCAGAGGCGAACATTAATGGTTTCGAACAAATCAATATTCGCAATAACAGCAATGGTAATAATGCTTCTTCCGATTTTGTAGCTACAAATGATGTGGATAGTAATCATTATATTGATATGGGTATCAATTCAAGTCAGTATGCACAAGCCGGTTATACTTCAACATGGAAAGGACAGGGATATTTGTATTGTAATTCTGCTGCTCTTTGGGTAGAATCTGCTACAGATACAGTAGGTATTGCTTCCGGTGGGCTTGCAAAATCAAATAGGGCAGCTTATTGGGATGGTTCACAGGTCTTTCATATCCTAAACGGTATCAATGCAAATGGAAGTCAAGGCACGGCAAATCAGGTATTAACTTCTCAAGGAGCCAATTTGCCTCCCAAATGGGCCACAGCTGCAGGTGGGGGAACTGTAACTAACTTTACAGCCGGAACTTTACCTCCGTTATTTACAACTTCCGTTTCCAATTCTACCACAACACCCGCTCTAACATTCACACTTACTGCTGCAGGTGCATATACTATCTTAGGAAATAATAGTAATTCAAGCAATCTACCTTCTTATTTTACACCTGCGCTTAACTCATCATTATTTCAAAATCAAGGAACTACTACTACTGTTTTGCACGGAAATGTCAGCGGTAACCCTTCCTGGGGAGGCATTAATTTGGCTACAGATATTATTGGCACCTTACCTATTGCCAATGGCGGAACAGGAACATCAAGTGCACCAACAAACGGACAACTTCTTATAGGCAATGGTTCGAGTGCTTACAGCTTATCCGTAATCAATAGCCCAAACGGAACTGTGTCAATAGCAAACGGCTCCGGCACCATTGGATTAGATATTGCACAAGATGGTGCTTCGCTCCAAAATGTTTTATACTGGAATGGTGCTAAATGGGCTCCGGGTAATGCAAATGCAGCGGGTTTAGGAACAGTAACAAACGTTACCGCCAGTAATTTAGGTCCTTTGTTTACAACCTCGGTTGCCAATTCAAGCACTACACCAAGTATTACATATACACTCTCGAATGCAGGTGCGTATACTATTTTAGGAAATAATAATAATTCCAGTGCAGCGCCATCTTATTTTACGCCTTTCCTTAACTCATCATTATTTCAAAACCAGGGAACTACAACAACTGTTTTGCATGGTAATGGAAGTGGTAACCCATCTTGGGGCGCTATTAATTTAGCTGCAGATGTTACCGGCAATTTGCCCGTAACCAACCTTAATGGAGGCTCAAGTGCAAGTGCATCTACATTTTGGAGGGGAGACGGAACATGGGCTACGCCAGTAATATCGGGCACCGGAACGGTAACTGCAGGTTCTAATAAGATAGTATTAGGTGGTATGCCTGCTAATTCAACTTTCCAATCTTTTTCAGTGGATGTTGTTCCGGCAAATATTGATAAAAATGCGTTAGGGGGCACTTCACTAACGGTTGCCAATGGTGGAAGCGGTTCCAGCTCATTTAATCCGAATGCCTTGATTTTTGAGGGAACTACTAACACATCTCCTTTAACAAGCTCCACAAAGATGACCTATAATACTAACCACAATACCCTTGTTATAGGAAACGGCACTTTGCAAAGCCAATCCAGCGCTAATTTATTTGGTAATATAAACAGCTATTATCAGTTACTGTTGCAAAATACCAACAGCGGCGGCAATGCAAGCACTGACTTGATTGTGAATGATGATCAGGACAGTACACATTATGGAGATTTTGGTATTAATTCTTCAACATACAGCCAGGCAGGCTATTCTGTTCAGAGTCCGGGAGATGTATATTTTTATAGTAATCAATCGAATGTAGATATTGGCACAGTTAATGCGGCTTCCAATGGTATTGACAGTATTAAATTTACATGTGGGGGGTTAAATAAAAGTAATTTAACGGAAGTTATGACTCCCGCAGGGATAACAACACAAGTGCATTTTGCAGCAGATACTCTTGTTATCCCGGTTCACAACGGTGCATATACACCTAAATATATTGGGGAACAATGGCTTTATGAGCATGCTGGAGACACTACCCGCTGCACATGTATAGCTCTTACAGGTAGCAAAAAGATAGATAGTGTTACTGTAGGAGATGCCATCCATTGGACAAGTACAATAACAGGTTTTTCAGGAACACCCACTGTAAAAACAACATATAGTCTGCAAGACCAAGTTTGCAGCGTTTACGTAAATATTACAGGCACTTCCAATGCTAATACACTGACATTTACGCTTCCATTTGTACCCCAGAATACAAGCGTTCAACCGTACGGGCAATATACAAATGGTGGTTCAGTTGGCTATGTTGGCGTAATTTCATATACTGCCGGCAGCAATGTGGTGTCCTGCGCAATTGCCGGAGGTTTTTTTAACGGATGGATAGGTACGGGTACAAAAGCATTAAACGGATTTAGGATTTCATACGAAATCCAATAAATAGGCGTATTTGTCAGAACCAGACAAAAAGAGGGAGTAAATACTTAACTCAACCTCAATAAAACCAAAATAAACATTTCCTGTATTCGTCTTGTAATTCTACTGCGGGTTCGTTAAAAAATCCTAACTTTTAGTAGACCTTACTTTAAAAATACGTCCCCATCAGCGAAATTGAGTTATTTTTGCTACCTTATTAAATAAAAAATCATATTATGTTAGAAGGCTTTGTTGGAGTCCTTTCCAAAATATTCGGAAATAAAGATACTCGTGATGTTAAGGAACTTCAGCCCGTTATAGATACTATTCTTGAAATTGAAAAGACCTTGGAACCCCTTAGTCATGATGAATTAAGGGCTAAAACCATTGAGTTTAAGAAAAGGATACAAGACCGTATACAGGAAAAGGAACAGGCTAAAAAAGAGTTGAGAGAAAGTGCTGATGCAGAGGTTGAAATATCTACCCAGGAAAAGGAAGCATTATACAAGCAAATAGATGATATTGAAAAAGAGATTATTGCCGATATAAAAGGAGAATTAGATGAAATTCTTCCCGAAGCTTTTGCCGTTATGCGCGAAACGACCAGGCGGTTCAAAGCATTAGATTCACTGGAGGTTACAGCTACCGATATAGATAAAGAGTTAGCTGCAAAGCACGAGCATGTGGCAATTAATGGAACAAAAGCTACCTGGAGTAGTTCGTGGAACGTAAGAAACCACAAAGTAAAGTGGGATATGGTTCCATATCCTGTTCAGCTTATCGGCGGTGCTGTGCTTCACTCTGGCAAAATAGCGGAAATGGCAACCGGGGAAGGTAAAACTCTTGTTGCAATACTTCCTATATACTTGAATGCCCTTGCCGGAAGGGGGGTGCACCTGGTTACTGTGAACGACTATCTCGCAAAACGTGACTCGGAATGGATGGCCCCCATATTTCAATTCCATGGCCTTAAGATAGATACAATCGATAAGCACGAGCCTAACTCTCCCGAACGTAAAAACGCCTACCTGGCCGATATTACCTACGGAACCAACAACGAATTTGGCTTTGACTACTTACGTGATAATATGGCCCGCTCGCCACAAGACCTTGTTCAGCGCGGACATTATTTTGCCATTGTGGATGAAGTAGATTCTGTTTTGATTGACGATGCCCGTACCCCACTCATTATTTCCGGCCCTACACCACGAGGTGATAAGCATGAATTTTTCCAGATGAAACCTCGTGTGGAAAAACTGCTCAATGCACAACGTACAGTTGTAAATAAGTTTTTGAATGAAGCCAAAGTCTTAATTGAAGCAGGTAACACCAAAGAGGGAGGACTCCCACTTTTACGTGCAAACCGGGGATTGCCAAAGAATAAGGCGATCATAAAATTTTTAAGCGAAGAAGGTAATAAGGCTCTGCTGCAAAAAACCGAAGCTACCTATATGGCTGATCAAGGTAGGGAAATGCAAAAAGCCGATGAGGAATTGTTTTTTGTAATTGACGAAAAAAATAATACCGTTGAACTTACCGAAAAGGGTTATGACCTGATTACGACACAAGGGGAAGATCCTAAGTTTTTTATTCTGCCTGACGTTGGCGGCGAAATTGCAGAGATCCAGAAAATGGAGATTTCCGACGAGGAAAAGGCCAAGAAGAAAGATGAAATGCTGCGTGATTATTCCGTTAAATCAGAAAGGGTGCATACCATTAACCAATTGGTAAAAGCCTATACCCTGTTTGAAAAGGATGATGAATATGTGGTGATAGAGGGTGAGGTAAAGATTGTGGATGAGCAGACCGGCCGTATTATGGAAGGCAGGCGCTATTCCGACGGATTGCACCAGGCTATTGAGGCAAAAGAAAATGTAAAGATTGAGGCTGAAACCCAAACCTATGCTACCATCACCCTGCAGAATTATTTCAGGATGTATAGCAAACTGGCGGGTATGACCGGTACTGCTGAAACAGAAGCCGGTGAGTTCTGGACCATTTATAAATTGGAAGTAGTAAAAATCCCTACCAACAAGCCAATGGTTAGGGACGACAGGCAGGATTTGGTGTATAAAACGAAACGCGAAAAATACAATGCGGTAATTGAAGAAATACAAAAGTGTGTTAAGGAAGGCAGACCGGTACTGGTAGGTACAACCTCTGTAGAAGTATCGGAATTGCTGGGACGTACGCTAAAACTCCGTGGTATAAAACACAATGTACTGAATGCGAAAATGCACCAGCGCGAAGCTGAAATTGTGGCTGAAGCGGGTAAGCCGAGTGCTGTTACGATAGCTACCAATATGGCAGGCCGGGGTACAGATATTAAGCTCGGGGCAGGCGTTGCCGATGCGGGTGGTTTAGCCATCATTGGGACCGAAAGGCACGAATCGAGGCGGGTAGACAGGCAATTGCGTGGTCGTTCAGGCCGGCAAGGCGACCCGGGTACATCGCAATTCTTTGTATCGCTCGAAGATGATTTGATGCGCTTGTTTGGCTCGGAAAGAATAGCCAGCATGATGGATAGAATGGGTATTGAAGAAGGCGAAGTAATTCAGCATTCACTCATTACTAAATCCATTGAAAGAGCTCAAAAGAAAGTAGAAGAAAACAACTTTGGCATACGTAAGCACCTGATAGATTACGACGATGTAATGAACCAGCAACGCGAGGTAATATATACTCGTCGTCGCCATGCATTGTTTGGTGAAAGGCTTGCGGTAGATATATCGAATATGTTCATGGATGTTTCTGAAACTATTGTAAATGAGTTTCACGGAGCCGAAGGCGGTTATGAAGGCTTTAAACTGGAACTCTTCCGCACGCTCTCCATAGAGTCTCCGGTTACGGAACAAGAATTTAAAGATTTACAGCCAACTGAAATTTCGGAGAAGGTTTTTGAACAGGCGCTTACGCATTACCAGAAAAAGGGCGAACAGATTTCAAAGGAAATATATCCTTTCCTGAAAAATGTTTTTGAAAATAACCAACGTCGATTTGAAAACATTCAAATACCTGTTTCCGATGGTATAGGCATGATTAGGGTTGTTACCAATCTTGAAAAAGCATACCAAACAAGCGGGAAAGAAGTTATCACCGAAATGGAGAAGAGTGTTTTATTGGCTGTGTTGGATGATGAATGGAAAGAGCACTTGCGTGAAATGGATGACCTCCGCCAATCGGTGCGAAATGCGGTGTACGAACAAAAAGACCCTTTGCTTATTTATAAATTCGAATCATTTGAATTGTTCCGCAGCATGTTGGTAAGGATGAATAAAAGCATTACATCCTTCCTGATGAAATGCATTCCTGTGGCTGATGCCCCGGGTGGCGAAATTCAAGAAGCACGTGAGGTAAAAGAAGATGTTGATTTGCAAACCAACCGCACAGGTGATGAAGCACCTGCCGGAGCAGATGGCAAATCAGCACCTCCAAAACCTAAGCCTGCTGTAGCTGAAAAGAAGATTGGTCGCAATGATCCATGCCCATGCGGAAGCGGTAAAAAGTATAAGAACTGCCACGGGGGGTAGGGAAGGTGTAATACAAAGTATGAATTATGAGTGATGAATGGAAATGCAATAGTTTCTATCTCAAATCCCATACGTCATTGCAAGGAACGAAGCAATCTCTTTAGGGCTATGAAATAAATTATAGCAGCATTTTACCTCTAATAGAAGAGCCTATATGCTCTTACCTTTTCAGCAACCTGCTATTCACTATCTTATTCGTTACTTCCTCTTTTAACGCACGGCTTATAGGGATGTTTTTACCCTGAATTAGTATTCCATCTGAATCTATACTTTGAATTTTAGGGATGGAGACGATAAATGACTTATGCACCTTCAAAAACGTATCGGTAGGAAGATAGCCTTCAACAGCTTTTAATGTAAGATAGGAAACGCGCTTTCCTGTTTCCGTATGGAAAATTACATAGTTTTCCATGGCTTCTATATAAAGCAATTCATCGTATGGTATCTTCTCAAAGCGGTCTTCACAACGGATAAAAAAATATTCTTCCGTTTTTGGTAAGGCTTTATTTCCCCCTTGTTTCAGCGCATGGAAATCTTTCGCTTTGTTGCACGCTTTCAGGAAGCGCTCAAAAGGAATTGGTTTAACAAGATAGTCTATCACATTCAACTCATAACTCTGCAAGGCGTATTCAGAATAGGCCGTTGTAAAAATTATCATAGGAGGATTGGGAAGAGTTTTAAGAAATTCAATCCCGGTGAGCTTAGGCATTTGAATGTCTAAAAATATAAGATCTACATTTTCCCGGTTAAGCAAGGTAATTGCTGCCTGGGCGCTTTCACCCTGTCCTTTTAATTCAAGAAACCCTATTTCAGAAACATATTCCATTAATCCCTTGCGGGCCAAAGGTTCGTCATCAATTATGATGCAATTAATTTTCACCCGTATTAATTTTTAATAGTACACTAAATCGGCCAGTCTCCTCAATCACGTTCAGTTCAAATCTTTCTGGATATAATAGTTGTAATCTTCTTTCCAAATTTTTGAGTCCAATACCTCCGCTATTCTTTTGCACATTCTGTTCGGATGTATTACTTATCTCGCAAATAAACTCCAGATTATTGTAAGACAAAGATATTTTTATTTCGTTGGGCTTATCAGTAAAATGCGAAACATGTTTGAATGAATTTTCAACCAATGGTATTATCAGCATGGGCGCTATTTCAAAATTATTAACACTTTCTTCTGCGTGAAAATTTACGATATAATTCTTATTCAGCCGCAGGCGTTGTAGTTCTATATAGCTCTTCAAATAACTTAATTCTTTGTCAATGGTTATTTTGTCAACACTGCCTTCGTATAGCTGGTAACGCAGCATCTCCGATAGCTTTAAGAGTGTTTCACGGGCATCGGTATTTGTTTTATCTATCTGAAAATAAAGTGTGTTAAGCGAATTAAAAAGAAAATGCGGATTATGCTGGGCCTTTAAAAAATCCAGTTCATTTTTTATCCGTTCTTTATCCAGGGCTTCTGTATAACGCTGGTTTTTTACTTTTTCGATTATCATTTTACCCGCTACCAGTATGCTTGTCCAAATAAATATATTGAGCAGGGATACCGGGTAGAGTTGAGCTATATCGGGAGGAGCTAAATGATAAAGGTATATCGTAATATAATAGGATACTATCGTTCTTAAAAACGTAGCTATAAGTGTAGACAAACAAAATAGGAGAGCAAAATAAATATATCGAGCCTTATTCAGAAAGCGGGGAATAAGGTAATTAATGGTGATATAATAATTGAGAATAATAAACAGGAGATAGCAAAATTGAATGCCCAGGGTGCGGGTTATGGTAATGGTTCTGTTTTGGAAAATAAATACCCATAGTATATATATACCAACCCAAAAGGCTATTTCCAACGGAACCTTATAACTGCTTTTTGTTTGCACAATTCTATTTCAGATTTTAAAATTAAACATAATTAAATTTGCCTATAATATATTTACGCCAATGGTATATATTGCTTGATGAAATACCATTTGTCAAGGTAGAGGTACCATTTGTCTAAAAATCCGGAGGAATATTAATTGGCAATGTATGTTTGCCATAAATCAAAATTAAAATGCTATGAAAAAAACATTGAACTGGCTGTTTAACCTTCCTGTTGAGGGTGCTAAAGAAATTATTATCATTCGCCTGATGACGGGAAGCGTATTCTTTTGGGAGGGAATATTAAAATTTGTATATCCTAACCAGGGCGTAGGGCGTTTTACCAAACTAGGATTTCCTATGCCTGAAACCATGGCTCATTTTGTCGCGGTATGTGAAATAGTAGGTGGCCTTTTTCTCTTATTGGGATTTCTTACCCGGTTTACATCCTTTTACTTTATTTTACAAATGATAGTAGCTATTTTATCTACTAAAATCAGTTTGTATTTAGGTACATCTCCTTTGCCATTGCCTCCTGCACCACCAACTGTTGGTTTTTGGGCAGTGTTACATGAAACCCGCGCTGACTGGGCGCAGTTGTTGACTTCGGTTTTTCTTCTTTTGGTGGGTCCCGGAATCATTTCGCTGGATTATCGAAGAAAAAATTCAAAGGTTTGATAAAAGAAAATCATCTTTATATTTGTAGAAATTCAAAACCTATAAATCAATAACGCCATGGCAAGAATAAACCCTTATTTAACCTTTAATGGTAATTGCGAAGAAGCATTTACATTCTATAAATCCATATTTGGAGGAGAATGGATGATGATGAAATTTAAAGATGCCCCTCCTATGCCCGGAATGCCTGAAAACGCAGGTGACCTGGTGATGCATGTTTCTTTACCTATCAGCAAGGAAACCAGTTTAATGGCCAGCGATGCAAACCCTGCTATGGGTCCACCGGTAACTATGGGCGAACATCTTTCCATTTCTGTAGCGGCCGACAGTAAAGAAGAAGCTGAACGTATTTTTAACGGACTTTCGGCCGGTGGAAAAATCACGCTGCCAATTCAAGATATGTTTTGGGGCGCTTACTTTGGTATGTTGGAGGATAAATTTGGTTTTGTCTGGCTGGTGAATTACGATTATCCTAAAAAATAAAATTCAATAAGTTTTTTGTCAAACATGAAAAGGGTTCTGCTTTTAAGCGGCACCCTTTCTTTTTTATTTCAAAAGGGTTATGTTTCCTATATAAGCATGTAGAGTACCCTGCGAATCCATTATGGTTATTTTATAAATGTAAGTATCTTCTATAGCTGCACCGCCATGCACGGTTCCATCCCAGCCACGATTTATATCAGTACTATGATATAGCTCTAATCCCCACCTATCGAAAATATACATCTCGAAATTTTTCACATATTCTCCCACGGGCTTGAATGTTTCATTTACTCCATTGCCATTAGGTGAGAATGCAGAGGGAATATATAACGTAAAGGCTGGTCCCACTACCAGGCAGTTAGTTACTGTATCGGAACAACCGTGGTTATTCATTACTATCAGGTTAGCACAATATGTTCCCGTATCTTGGTAGGTGTGTGTCGGATTCCCGAGATTACTTGTTGAATCGCTGTTGTCTCCAAAATACCACCAGTGGTAAGCTATTCCATAAGCATCTTTACTTTCATCTGTAAATTGTACGGTTGGGGTTAACATAGTTACCGGTTGAGGTGAATAGGTAAATGCTGCCCGGGGACTGCTATATACCGTCATCATATCAACTTTTGTGCGCGATGAACTGCATCCGCTGTCCGACACCACTGTAAGTGTTACATTATATGTTCCGCTCGATGTGTAGCAGTATTGCGGATTTGCTGAACGAAGCGTATCTCCATTTCCGGTTGCCCAAGTATATTGTTTTATGCTTCCACTTGTTATTGTTGTTTCATTTTTAAACTGGATGCAAAAAGGCATACATCCCTGGTAAAAGTTAGCGGTCATATTTGCTAGTGGTATAGGGTCTGTATATATTTTTGCAAAGGCGGTTGTGGTAGCTCCGCATCCGTCTACTACCGTTACTGTATAAACGGAAGTCAATCCCGGAACGACTGTAATACAGTTATTGGTATTGTTTTGTGGAGTCCACAAATAATTAACTCCCTCAATTGCACCTGTTGCATGGGCGCAAATAGTAGTAGAATCTCCTGCACAAACTGAATTCTTACCACTTATAGAAACTGAAAATTGAGGACCATACTGAAGCACAATATTAGCACTTGCAGTACATCCGTTTATATCTGTTACTACTACAGAGTAATCATTTGTTGAAATAGGAGTTATTGTAGCTGTACCTGTTGTGCCTCCTGAACTCCAGTTATACCGGTAAGGAGCCGTTCCGCCACTTACATTGGCGTAAAGATTGCCTGTACTGTCTTTGCATATGATCTTTGGTTCGCTTATTGCGACAATTAATGCGGGCGGCTCTGTTAACGTAATGCTGGCATTAGCTTTACATCCGTGAGTATCCGTTATGGTTGCCGTATACGTTAAAGCAAACAGGCCTGTGGCGTGGGCATTTGTGTTTCCTCCCGGATTCCATAAATACGCGTAAGGTGTAGTTCCTCCGTTACCTGTAACGGTAGCTGCTCCATCGCTTCCATTATTACAGCTTACATTGGTAACAGAACCAATGGATGCTGTTAACTGTATAGGTTGTGTAATGGTTACAGTAGTGCTTGATGAGCAATGGTTATTATCTGTCACAGAGACAGTATATATTCCTGCTGAGAGGTTGCTGGCTGTGGCAGTAGTTTGTGCCGATGGGCTCCATGAATAAGTATATGGAACAGAGCCACCTGCTGCGTTAACCGTAGCGCTGCCTATTCCGCCATTGCATGGTACATTATTTATATTAGTAGGTGTAATTGCTATTGCAACCGGTTGAGTAATAGTTGTGGTATTTGTAGTGGTGCAGCCATGTAGGTCGCTTAAGGTAATGGTATAAGTTCCTGCACTTAGTCCGGTTGCTGTGGCGGTAGTTTGTGCCGACGGAGCCCATGAGTAAGTATAAGGAATTGTTCCGCCTGCGGGTGTAACAGTTGCAGTGCTTGTGCCCCCATGGCATTGTATGCTCACATTGCTCACGGCAGCTGTTAATACAGCCGGTTGGGTAATGGGTACAGTATTGGTAGCAACACATCCGTTAATATCTTTTATCGTGATGGTATAGGTTGCAGGAGTGAGGCCGGTTGCCGTTGTGCTGGTTTGGCCCGATGGGCTCCATGTATAGGTGTATGGCGAAGTGCCCCCACCCGCAGTTACCGATGCACTGCCGGTTCCTCCATTGCACAATATGTTTACCTGGCTCACGGTAGCTGTCAACACAGCAGGCTGGGTAATAATTACACCATTTGTAACAGAACATCCATTGGCATCGCTAACTGTAATGGTATAGGCTCCTGCTGTAAGCCCTGTAGCGGTTGCTGTAGTTTGCGCTGAAGGATTCCATAAATAAGTATAAGGAGGAGGCCCTACGGAAGCTGTAACAGTAGCACTTCCCATTTGCCCGTTGCATGGCGGATAAGCGTTTATAACTGTTGTTGCCTGGATAGCCGCCGGCTGGGTTATGGTTACGCTGGCTGTGGCAGAACATCCATTATTATCTTTTATGGATACGGTATAGGTCCCTGCCGATAGTCCGGTGGCATTAGCATTTGTTTGTCCTCCCGGAGACCATCTATATGTATAGGGTGATGTTCCTCCTGTACCACTGGCTGTAGCGGTTCCGGAGCCTCCATTACACGATGGATTCACAGGTGTTCCTATGCTTGCGGTAAGCTGTGTGGGTTGAGTTATGGTTACACCGGCGCTTCCTGTACAACCATTTATATCTTTTATGCTAACGGTGTAGCTACCTACACTAAGTCCTTTGACAGAAGCTGTGGTGTTGCCTCCAGGTTTCCAGGAATAGGTATAGGGCGATGTTCCTCCTGAAGTAATGATACTATCGCTGCCTGTTCCTCCATTGCATAATACGTTTTTAATTGATTGTATGGTGGTAATCTGATCGGGTTGTGTAATGGTAACAGTAGCTGTAGCGCTACAATCAATAGTATCACTAATAATGACTGTATATGTTCCTGCCGACAGTCCGGTAATAGAGTCTGTAGTTTGCCCGCCTGGAGCCCATGAATAGGTATAAGGAGCGTGTCCCTTGCCGGGGGTTGCATAAGCGCCTGCTGTATTATCGCCAAAACATAATATCTTCCCTGTAGGGGTAGCCGCAGCAGTTAAAGCGCAGCAGCTAAGATTAGGCTGCACAGCTATAAGGCAAATGGTCATCCATACGTTGCTTGCTCCCAGGTCAGTAGAAGTAATGGTATATGTTCCCGAGTTGGCGTAAGTCGAGTCAGCCTGGTCTCCATCTACTCCATTGTTTATATAAGTAAAGTTCGTTTCAGTTAATTGGCCATTCCATTTTACAATTCCGGTGTGGCCATTATCATTATTATCGATAGACCCATATATCCATGAACCGTTTTCAGTAGTAGTGATAGAGGCCGATATAGTGGTAGGGCCATGATTACTGTCAGAACCACCTGCTATAATATTCCCCAAATCTAAACCTGTAGGACAGTTGGGTTGGTATACCGATGATGCGAAATTAAAATACCAGGGGGAATTCAAGGTAGCTTCCGTACAAGCGCAACTATAGGTGCCTACCGTAGGCGCTACATAAGCCCAAATACATTCTTGCCATGAAAAGTTACGGTCCAACCAAAGTCCTCTCTTAATAAAAGTCGCGTTATTGCCGTTTACGGTTACAGTTCCTGCAACAGTAGAGAGTGTATTTCCATTTGTTCCGTATCCGCCGGCAGAAATGATAATAAGTTCATTAGGATAGTTGGTGGTGATGGTCCAATTTTTATTCCCATTAGCTGCACTATGGGAATCAAGCAAAACCTGTTGGGCATTAAGGTTCCCGCCAATGGGGCTTGCTTGTTTTAAAGAAAAATTGAGAAATACACCGAAAAAGAGAAATGTCGCTTTTACCCAGAAGGTTGATTTCAGCGTCATTATTTTCATAAGTAAGATTTAAAAATTAGTCAATTTAATCATAGGTGTATAATATGAATTAAATAGAGACAAGGTACGAAGACAGTAACCTTGAATACAAAATGCAAGGTAAAAGTCCAAAAACAGTACAATGGGGAAAGTAAGCTCTTTTCCATTCTAATTACAACAAAATAAAACATTCCAAATATAAGCTTTTTTTAAAAATTAAAGAAATTACTCCGGATAAAATCTTACATGCCTTACCTTATAAGGGCATATGCCCTTATAAGGTTCAAGCTATTTATCTCCATTTATGTTTTTATAAATAAGAGATTTTTGAGTTTTAATTTGAAAAGTAAAGAGAGAAAGAACAACTGCTTGCTATATAAGTACAGTATTAATTAACAAGGTCAGCACAGTCGGCTTTGGACCAAACGGTCAAACTATTGAACGTTTATAGTCTGCGTATTTGTTCCATTTCCTCCCGAACCATCGGCTGTAAGCGTTACAGTATAAGCACCCAGGGAGCTATATGTATGTGTTGGAGAAGTTTCTGTAGAATTTGTTCCGTCCCCAAAATTCCAGTTATAGGAAGAGGCATTAGAAGATGTGTTAGTAAAGTAAACCGTTCCTACACCGTTTTGGGAGTAAGTAAAGTTAGCACTCGCTGCCTTTTTACAAGATACAGTGAATATGCTTAGGAATAAAACTGCTGCAAGGAAGATTCTTAAATTTTTCATGGGGTTGATTTAAATTGTTATTGTTATGTTTAATACAAAGAAACACCCGGATTCGATCATTTTAATTCGATTTTCGTTAAAGTCTTTAGCAAGGCAGTTAAATGTTGGTTTTGAGTGGTTTAATAGAAATACCTTTGTGAGAAAGATTCGGCTAATAAAAGCAAGGGTCAGCAAGCGTAAAACAAAAACACCTACAAGAATTAACTTGTAAGTGTTTCGTTTAAGTTGTCGGGGATGGATGTAAGAGTTTTATATTTGAAAGGTTCTACCTTTTTAAATTACTGTACAACTATCTTCCTCGTCATTGCATTTTTATTTTCATCTACTATTCTTACAAAATAAATTCCACTACTCATTTCTCCTTTTTCAATAATAAATTCTCTTCCTGAAAAAGTTTGTTTCCTTATTTCTTTACCCAAAACATCTGTTATAGATATAGTACTGTTTTTTTGTTCTTGAGAAAAAGCAATTGTTGTTTGTGAAGTGAAAGGGTTTGGGAAGATAGAAATGTTTTCCGTCTCAATGCTCTGTGAAGCAATACCGGTAACAGAAGAAGAAAAAAAGTTTCCCAATGCAGATGGATTATTACCAACTGTAATCGTATTCAAAACAATATTGGTAGCGGTGCTTATCACACTAACGGAACGGCCAAACTCATTCGTAACATATACCTTGCTTCCATCGGGGGTTACATTAGCATTGTAAGGATTAGGGCCAACTATAACTGTAGCGAACACCGTATTGGTAGCAGTGTTGATTACACTTACCGAATCTGCATTGTCACCGTTATTTGTAACATATAGTTTACTTCCATCAGGGGTGGTAGCTAAACCGTAAGGACCGGCACCAACCGGAATAGTAGCCATAACCAAATTAGTAGTGGTGTTGATCACACTCACTGAATTACTGAATTGATTTGCAACATATACCTTCGTTCCATCGAAGCTTGCAAATACACCAAAAGGGCCATGGCCAACCGGAATTGTAGCCGTAACTAAATTGGTAATGGTATTTATTACACTTACTGTATTATCGCTATCGTTTAAAACATATACTTTACTTCCATCAGGGACTATAGCTAATCCAATAGGTATATTACCAACCGGAATGGTAGCCGTAACCAGTTTGGTAGCTGTATTTATTACGCTAACTGATTTAGAACTGTCGTTTGCAACATAAACATTCATTCCATTCGGGCTTACAGCTATGCCCCATGGATTGCGGCCAACGGTAATTCTCGCTGTGACCTTATTGGTAGCGGTGTTGATTACGCTAACGGTTGTATCACCATTATTGGCAATATATACGCTGCTTCCATCGGGGCTTACAGACACACCAATAGGAGCATTACCAACCGGAATTGTATCTATTACAGAATTGGTTGAAACATTTATAACATATACTGCATTATCACCGTAATTGGGTATATAGGCAGTTTGGGAATAAGCTTTTGTACTATATAATCCTGCTGCCAAAAGGATTAAAATTATGCCTGTTGTTTTAGTCTTAGTTTTCATTTGATTTTTTTATTAAGATGATTAAATTTATTAGATATTAGATGCAAACTCTGTGTCTTTTAAGATGCAGGTGTTATAGAACTTTCTATATAAGTTACATGATTTACACGTTAAGGGCAAACACACATCAATAATTACATACACAACCTACATCTGAAATATTTTTTTATTTTAGAATTTCGTTTAATCTTCAATTTTTTTTGGTGAATAGCCTTTATGCGGGGTCGAAAACCTTTTGTTTATCTTTTATGTATAATTCAAAAAATAAAACAAATAATTTTTCAAATGAGGCTATAATACCCATACTAATTGTAAATCAGTAGCTCTGGGTAAATTAGTTTGATGGGGCTTTTGTGCCTTAGAGGCTAATTAAGCAATAGGCAAATAATATCTTTTGAATTGTGTATCAATGGGTGCACTAAAAGAAAAACACTTATGAGAATAAACTCATAAGTGTTTGACTATTAGTGGTCGGGGCGGCCGGATTTGAACCGACGGCCTCCTGCTCCCAAAGCATAATTTTGTATTATTGCCTTATTCTATGAAATCTATCTAAAAACCCTGTAAATATAGGTATTATAAGACATTTTGTTAATAAATATTATTGGGTTATTATTTGCTTATTTATACTAAATGTGTGTACCTTTGTGTGCACTAATATAATTATAGTATGAAGGTAAATGCAAGTATAATATTGGAAACTCGCAAGGCACGTGCAGATGGTAAATGCCCCGTTAAACTAAGAATAACCTATAAGCGTGAACGGCATTATTACACGCTTCGATTGCCACCAAAAAATGAAAGTATATACCTATCTGAAATTGAATTTCAAAAAGTGATGGGTGAACGTCCGCGCGGGGAGGATAATAAAAAACTACGGCGTATTTTAAATGGGTATGAAGAAAAGGCGGTAAAAGATATAGAACTACTGCCCGTATTCACATTTGAGAAATTTGAACGTAAATTCTTTAGTAAGTCCAATGATAGTATAGACATTCTTTCCGCCCTCAAAAATAAAGCCGACATACTAAGAGCTGAGGGTAGAATATCTACGGCGGTGGCTTATGAATGCTCCTTAAATTCTTTAAAGAAGTATACAGGGAAAGACATTTTAGAATTTGAGAAGGCTGACGCACATTTTTTTAATGAATATGAAAAGTGGATGCTAAAAAATGGCAATAGTAATACAACTATCAGTATGTATGTGCGAAATGTACGCACTATTTTTAATGAGGCTGAAAGAACCGGGGCAATTAAACATGGTTTATATCCCTTCGGGAAAGATAAGTATGTAATCCCCGGTGGTAGAAATGTAAAAAAGGCCCTTACAATTAAAGAAGTTGGATTAATAGCAAATTACCCGGTTACAGACGGGACCAGTGAACACCGTTACCGGGATTATTGGCTTTTTAGTTATCTATGTAATGGAATTAATGTAAAGGATATAGCCCAATTAAAGTATTCAAATATTGATGGGGACGTGTTGACATTTGTTCGGGCTAAAACCCAAAGAGAAAAAAAGGGCAATCAAAGACCAATTACCCTTGTTATTCCAAAAGAAATAGGTCGAATTATTGACCGTTGGGGTAATAAGCCCGGTACAAAAGAAAAGTATATTTTCCCGATACTGGAAGATGGGCTAACACCTGAGCAAATATATAACACTATCAGGCAAGCTACAAAACTTATAAATAGATATGTTGGTAATATTGCAGAAAATGTTGGTATAATAAACAAGGTAACAAGTTACACAGCCCGCCATAGCTTTGCTACTGTATTAAAACGTTCAGGGGCTTCATTAGAGTTTATAAGTGAAAGTTTAGGGCACAGCAACCTAAATACCACTGAAAACTACTTAGCAGACTTTGAAATTGAAGAAAAACGTAAGTGGGCAGAGAGCCTTACCAAATTTTAGAAAAGAAATAAATGATGACACCTGAGCAAATTACCTATAAAATACTTTATAAAGTAATAAATCACCATGAAAAACAGCCAACTGTAAAGCTAATTTTTATTGAATCAGGGGAGTTAAAATTATCTGATATTACATTCAGACTTTTCCTCAAATCAATGGAAACAACGGGCTATATAAAGATTTGGGCCGAAAATAAAGATGATTGGGGGCAAATAATTGTTACTCCTTTGGGAACCCAATTTGTTAATGAGTTTAAAGAATCTATACACTCTGAAAGAGATTATGAAAACTTTAGTACGTATTTGGACAGCTTAGTAAAAAAGAATACTTTGGAACTTATCAGGGCCGAAAAAAGTGCTGAATTACATTTGGAGCAACAGAAAAGGAGTTATGAAGTTCAAAGGGCCCTTGCAAGTAGTGGCAAAGCGAATAGTTTAGCTTTTTGTGCCAAACAGGTTGATTTTGCTGAGGCTGAATTATATAAAATCAGGGAAGAATTAGAAGTACGCAAGATTTTAGCAATGGAAACAGCCAATAAGATTGGTGGTAATAATACTGTGCAACATCAACCACCTCCGGCGATTGCACAGACAAAGATTGAAAATATAGAGGATGAATGGGCAAATGAGGCTGAAAAACTTGGAGTAAAAAAGGGCACCTTACCGTACCTTCAATTTCTTAGTAAGAAAAAAGAGGAAGAAAAACATAAAGACGATGAGAAAAAGCGCATAAAAGACTTTGCTTATTATGTAGGGGAAAATAATATCTATTGTCCAACTTTAGAAAAGTTTAAGCAGCAATTAGCAATTCAAAAAATGAATCCTGATAATTATAAGTATGCAACGTGGCTTTGGGATGAACAGGTTAGATACTCTACTGCAAAACGCTATTATGACACATGGGGCGCACGTGGGACTGGTATAGATAGGCATGATTTATACGGTGAAATAATTTCATTACTTAATACTGAAATTGAAACTGGTATAAAGGGCTTCACCCCTGATAATGCGATTCACGTGCTTACGGAGAGTATACAAAAAATTACTGAAACCACTCTGCCAATAGAAACAAAATCTGTGGAACCGTTAACACTTAATGACTTAAAGAATAACTTTGATAATGTTGAAATAAGCGAAGTGTATAATCATTTTTACAATGCTTTTGTCAAATCACGTCATTTTACTGAAAGGGAATTACTTGAATACGTTTATTGTGCCTTTGATAAAATGAAAGTGCCTGATACTTTATTTATTTTAAAGAACACTCCCACAAAGCATAAGGTTATGAAAGTATTTTATTCCTATTACAAAGACGTTGCCGGAAAACCATACGGCAAACAAAAAAGGTATGCAGCCCTTTTGGGAGAGTATTTTAATGGATATACGACTGAAGCGGTAAGTACAAATTTCAATAAATAAGTTACGAAACTCCTACGAATTTCCTACGAATATTACTAATATCCTACTGATATTACTAATGTCATTTACCTAATTAAATTAGGGCTTAGCATTGCAGCATCATAATTGATAATGCAATGAAAAATCTAACTTTTGACCAACTCCCTCAAGCGGTGGGAGAACTTTTCGGGAAACTGGAAAATATAGAGCAATTACTCTTAGCCGGAAAAAATAACGCTGTTCAGGAAACAAGCGACCTGCTAACTATTCAGGAAGCGGGCGCATATCTTCATTTGTCGGTCCCTACCCTGTATGGGTATGTTTCCAAAAACACCATTCCGTTTTGCAAACGCCCCGGCTCAAAAAGACTGTGGTTTTCCAAACAGGAACTTACCGAATGGATTAAGACCGGGCGCAAACAAACCATTGCCGAAATCAAAGCTGAAGTAGAACAAACGCTAACAAATAAAAACAATAAAAAATGATTGCACCAACAAGTATAAACCCCAATAAGAGGGGTTTGGGGAGTTCCTTTAATACATTAGGCATTAGCGGGACACCCCCTAAAAATGGTCGGGAAATATGGGTAATGGGTAAGGGAATTGATTTGGGGAACCTTACTGCTATGGAGCGGCGGGCGAAACGCAAGCTACTTACCAAGACAATGATGATGCTTTTGTTGGAAATTGCGAAGGAGGATGAAAACTGGAAATGGCACGCTCGCTTTGAATCAACCCTACATTGCCAGGACGAACAAACAACAGCCGACAACAGGGCTTATACTGATTTCTACTGCAAACAAAGATGTTGCCTGATGTGTTTGGCAAATCGTAAAGCCCAAATAATTAATTCGTATTTGCCCATTGTGGAAGACATGGCGGACCCGCATTTTGTCACCCTAACGGTTGTTTCGGTAAAAAAAGAAGACTTGGACAAACGGGTAGATGAAATTGCAGAAGCCATCCGTACCCTTATTGCACGATATAAAAAACGTCACCAAAGGGATAAGCAAATTAAGTTTTACGGACTGTGGTCTTTAGAATCAAATTTTAATCCATTATGGTTGACATACAACCCGCATATACACCTGATTCTACCAAGCGAATATGCCGCCCAAACATTCAGAAGTGACTGGATTGAATACTGGAAAGAAAAAGGTGTGAAAATAGATGAGGCTGCCCAAGATTACCGTAGAGTTAAGCGAAACAGAACAAAGGATTTGATTGAAATAGTGAAATATGGCAGCAAAATATTTACTGAGCCGGATATAGCCAAACGGATGAAGTATAAACTCCCAAGAAAACCCTCATTTTTATACGTCCGTGCACTTTACAATATTCTAAAGGCAATGGACGGACATGATGTATTCAATACATTCGGTTTCACCTTACCGAAACGGGAAAAGCCCTGTAAAATGGTTAAAAAAACTACCAACGCCATTGATTGGAGTTACGACCTCGCCGCGCCTGATTGGATTAACGAAGATTTAGGCTTAAAACTTGTCCATTATACCCCTTCCGATGAATTAGAAGCCTTATTACAAAGCCGGGTAAATACAGATTTTGAATAGTCCAATCCTGCCTTTCCGCAAGTGTGGCAACAAACCACTCTTGCCGACAGACAGCAAAAAGTGGCGTAATGAATGAAATAAGCCGCCCCGGCGTAGCTTAGGGAATGAATAAGCCTCTTTTGTGGGCCTCATCCTTATTATTTTGCATAATGTTACTTATGAGAAAACCCGTGCAGCCGCAATGGGAATGAAGGCATCGGGATGTTATTTATTTTCTCATAAGACCACATTATGTAGAATAACATTGGAACGAATACAATACCGTGCAAGGCATGAAGTATGAAGGCCGGGGATTGTATGAGTGAAGTTAATTGGGAAAAAGAAACTGTTCATACTTAGGTGAGAAAAAAGATTCGACAAGGTAAAATACATCGGATATGAGACGGTCCGCCGAAGGCTTGAGACCTATAAGTAAGGACTATAAATAACAGCAGTGTTTACCTGCAAGTTTATTTTCGCTTTTTACTTTTTTTCACCTGTAATTTTATAACGGTTCTTTGAAGTTTTAATATTTCTTTTTCTTGCTTTTGGATGGTTTCTTCCAGTTCAATAATTTTAGCTGATTTATTTGTTAGGTCGGTTAATTCCGAAACAGTAATTTTGAATACGTCGGCAATTTGTTTGAGGCGGGAGTAGTTAATATCAGTCACATTCCTCTCAATATTTGACAAAGAGACCCCTGCTATATTGAGAATAGCAGCCATATCTTCTTGGCTCCAACCATTCAGGTTACGATAGTACCTGATTTTATCACCTAACGTTTTCATCTTTAAATGCAAGATGTAAAGCTATTGGAGGCGGAGGTCATAGCATTTAACGTTATACATTAAAAATATTAGTCAATACATTATATTTTTTGAGATTCTATATCTTAAAAGTTCATTAAACACCCTTTTGTGTTTTATTTAGAAATTATTTCATCCTGATATACAGATAGAATTAAATATTTAACATAAATACTTCATTTTTTTCTTGGAGATTTTACATTTCGTGCTTACTTTCGTTCTCGTTAATAAACTTTTGTGGTTTTATAAATAGGTTTTTTGTATTCTATTTAAGATTCGACCTGTTGCCTAAATATAAAATCACGGTTTTTAGGGGATAGTTATTAATGAACCCTCCTGTTCTATGCAGGTGGTGTAAATCAGGTTGAATGAAAACAAAACATAGGAACTCGTCCGTTGGTCTGTTGAATACAAGTAAGTATTTATTATTAAGGAAACCATGAGCGCGGGGCTAATAATACAAAACCGCATAGCTGAATTGGCGAAGCATATTCGCAAAGGTGAAAGTATTAAGCCGGAAAGAATAAAACATTACTCCAAAAAGTGGAAGGTGTCGGTACGTAAGGTAGAACGGTATGCAATAGAAGCTGCAAAATTATCTTCCGACAAACAGGTATTGGAAATAAAACCGGACGGAGCACTTACTAAAATAATCAGCAATCCTATTCTAAGCAATGAAGAACTGGAAGCTATACTATGCGCTTGCGCGGAAGGCACTCTTTTAGCAGAAAAGCAAATCAAAATAAATAATTTGGTAGAGCGTATTAATTGTCTTCCCAACCACCACGACAGGATATATGCTGCCGACAGATTATTACGATTACGTAATTCGCTGGCTAAGAAAAATCAGGGAAAATTAGCCGACGACAAAAACGACAAAAATGGAAATAATAATAACTACCATATAACCAATCATTTGAATGGTAAAACGACAAAAAAATAATCATTTTTCAAATCAAGTTATAAACGACATTTTTAATGTGTAAATAGCTGAAAACAAATCCTGTAAGGCAATAAAATCGAATAACTTGATGCGACAAAAACGACAAAATAAAAATCACTCAAACAATAATCCAATAATCCTTTTAAAACCAAATGCTATGAAAAAATTAAACTTGCTTCTTTTAGCAATGCTTGCAGGAATTATAACGCAAGCACAATCGCTTACCGTTTCGGCGAGCGTAGTTCA
>Ga0134125_10000945_pt1 | contig 37078 bp, 37 predicted proteins | sample KB31751_FD_96464 | JGI IMG/M metagenome (GOLD analysis project Ga0134125, IMG submission 96464) | Terrestrial soil microbial communities with excess Nitrogen fertilizer from Kellogg Biological Station, Michigan, USA - KB3-175-1 | ecosystem: Environmental > Terrestrial > Soil > Unclassified ...
TCCCGGCCAGCGGCAGGTCGCCCACGGCGGTGACGAGGTCCCCGCGGGGAACCAGGTACTCGATCCACACGCGGCCGGCCGCCGGGTGGTCGGGCCCCGAATAGGCGTAGCCGCCGACGCTGACCCCGGGCCACGGATCCTGCCAGGACTGGTACCCCGACAATTGCGGGATGGCTGCCCCGGCGCCCAGGACCGCCCACTGCCCGCTGACGTCGAGGATCTCGACGCGGAGCATGAAGCGCATGGAGTCCAGCCACGCCGCCAGCGGGGCCGCTTCGGTTCCCTCGACGACGAGCCAGGTCGTCTCGCCGTCGTCGATGACGCGACAGTCGTGTTCGACCCGGCCCTGCAGGGTCAGGAACAGCGCCTCGGTGCTCTCCCCCGGCTTCAACCCCAGCAGCAGCTGGCTCGAGAGGCTGTTGAGCCAGGAGAGCCGGTCCGGCCCGGTGACGGTGACGACGCCGCGGTGGGACAGGTCGGCCACGGCCTCGCCGTGGTCCAGCCGGCGTTGTTCGGGGAGCGGCTCACCGTAGTGCGCTGCCACACCGGCATCGGCTCCGGAGCCCTCCACGGCGCCCGGGCGATCCAGCAGGGGTGAACGCCAGACCATCTCAGGCCTGCTTTGCCAGGGCAGCGGAGGCATGTGCCGCCAGGGGGTGCCCGTCGGCGGCGATGTCCCAGCGCCAGAAGAGCTGCCCGTTGACCAGCCCATACATGCGCGTGGCCGAGGTGAAGTCACGGGAGTTCGGCCCGCGGACCACCATGTCCGTGGCCAACTCGATGCGCGGGCCGTTGATGTTGCCGTAGTAGTGTTCGCTCACCCCGCGCGGGTGGGCGATGTTGACCACGATGTTGAACCCACCTTCGGGGACCCGCAGCTCCTCGACGTCGTCCGCCGTGCGCAACGCCGGGACGATCTCCGCCGGGACCATGCCGGGACCGCCGTCGGCTTCCTGCAGGGGCCGGTCCAGGGCCCAGTAGCCCTGCTCCGTGGCCAACGGGCGCAGCTTGTTCCCCTGCTCGTCGCTGAGCCAGCTCTCCGCCCGGTACACCAGGTACGGTGCGCCGTCGTGGGTGAACTCGACGCGCTGGATGAAGTGGGCGTCGTCGGCCTCGCCTTCGCCCAGGCGCCCGGGTCCCTCCCAGGTGCCGATCAGCCAGGAGAGCGGTACGAGCTCCGGGGTCAGGTCAGTGGGGATCTCGGTGGGCATGCAGTGCGGACCTGGCTACTTCTGGCCCTTGAACAGGCGCGTGACGACAAGGCCGGCGAAGCCGGCCATGCCGAGCCCGGCGAGCACCAGCAGGGTGATGAAGAAGATCTCGAGTGCCATGTAATTCGATTCCATGGCACCATCCTAACGCCGTGGCGCCGGGAAAGAGGATACGGCGTCCGGTGGCCGCCGGGCTGCTCAGCGCAGCAGCAGCCGCTCGGTGTAGTAGAGCAGCGCACCGGAGGCAATGACCGCCGCCACGCCCCCGGAGACCGCGCCCCAGATCCCGATCGGGGTCCGCCCGGCGGGGCCGTTCCCCGCGTTCCAGGCATCCCCGGCGCCGGGCGCATCGTCCGGTGCAGGGGCCGGGCCCCCGACGGCTCCGGGAACGCCGGGGGCGGCCGAGTGGATGGCACTGCCGCGGGCCATCGCGGCCTCGGAGACCAACATCATGTGCAGGCCCACCACCACGACGCCCACGACGGCGCCCACGACGACGGCGGGCAGCACCGCGACATCGGACACGAAGGCGCTGGAGACCCCGCCGACCAGGAGAGCCGCGACCAGTGCCAACGGGGCGGTGATGCGCTCGGGCCAGGGGATGGAGCAGACCAGTACCGCAGCGGCGAGGCTGAGCCCGGAGAGCAGCATCATCGACCCGTCGGTGGCGTTGGGCGCCAACCGGTCGGCACCGACCCACCCGCTGCCGAAGACGGCGACCAGCACCCCGGCGCTGCCCCCGACGGTGGATTCGAGCCGTTGCCGTTCGCCGGTCCCGCGCAGCAGCTGGGACAGGAACACCAGGATGACGCCGACGGCCGCGACGGCTCCCAACCAGCGCAGCGGGGAGGGCATCGGGGCCGTGCCGGCCAGCGTCGCCGCGCCCAGGCCGGCGAGCGCGATCACGGCTGCCAGGGGCACGGGTGCCGGAAGGCCCAGCAACCGGGGGTAACCGATGGCGAAGACCACCACGCAGGCGCAGAGCACCGCCCACATGGCCCAGCTGCCCGCAGCCCGGGGCCCGACATAACTTGAGGCAACGAGCAGGGCCACGGCCACCAGCGACGCCGCGGCAAAGGTTTTGGTTCTCACGTCATCCATCCTGCCTCATGGGGCGGCGCTGTGGGCATCGGCGGGCGTCCACTTATACTGGGCACAACTTCCGGTCCCAACGGCGCGCATCGGTCCGAGAGGCATGGGAAAGGAGGTCTCGGCATGGCCAGCATCCTGTTGCTGACGAACGCCCCGGGTTCCTCGGTGGGCGTGCTGCCGGCGCTGGAACTGCTCTCCCACGACGTGAAGATCCTCCCGGCGACCGCCGCGACCCTACTGCGGCTCCCCGAGGCGGATACGGTCCTGCTCGATGCCCGCCGGGATCTGGCCAATGCCCGTTCCCTGTGCCAGCTGGCCCGCTCCACCGGCATCGACGCCCCGGTCATCCTGGTGCTGACCGAGGGCGGGATGGCGGCCGTGTCGGCCCTGTGGCAGGCCAACGACGTCGTCCTGGAAACCGCCGGCCCTGCGGAGGTCGAGGCCCGCCTGCGGCTGGTGACCTCGCTGGCCACCGCGGCGGCCCACCAGGAGGCGGCCGAGATCCGTGCCGGGGGCGTGGTGATCAACGAGGCCAGCTACACGGCCCGGGTCCACGGCATGCCGCTGAACCTGACCTACAAGGAATTCGAGCTGCTCAAGCACCTGGCCCAGCACCCCGGGCTGGTGTTCAGCCGGGACCAGCTGCTGCACGAGGTCTGGGGCTACGACTACTACGGCGGAACCCGCACGGTGGACGTGCACGTGCGGCGGCTGCGCGCCAAGCTCGGTCCCGACCACGAACAGCTCATCGGCACCGTCCGCAATGTCGGCTACCGCTTTGCCGCCGCACGCGCCGACGACGAACCGGCGGCTGCACAAGGTGGCTGAGCGCGGCTATGTTGGTTCCATGAGCGCCACCCAGAGCACCGATTGGACCATCACCACCTCGACCGGCCTGCCGGGGACGGCACTGCTGGGCCGGGTCTCGGCCCTGGCCGCCGATGCCGAGGACACCGACGGCAATCCCCCGCTGAGCGAGCAGACCCTGGTCGAGCTGCGCACCGGCGAATCCGGGGATGCGCTGCTCGTCGTCGCCGCGTGGCTGGCCGACACCGACGGCGGGGCCTCCGGCGAGCTGGTCGGGGTGGCGGTGGCCGTCCCGGCGCCGGGCGGGGCCCCGGGCACGCTGGAAATCGTCGTGCACCCCGAATACCGCAACGACGGGATCGGCGGTGCCCTCGTGGCGACCCTGGCCGCGCAGGTCCCGCTGGAGTCGCTGCAGGCCTGGTCCCACGGCAACCACGAGGCCGCGGCCCGGCTGGCCCAGCACCACGGCTTCGCCCCCGTGCGCGAACTCTGGCGGATGCGCCTGGTGCACGACGCCGGCCTGCCGCCGGCCGAGTTGCCCGCCGGGTACCGGCTGCGCGCGTTCGTGCCCGGACAGGACGAACAGGACTGGCTCGCCGCCAATGCCGCGGCCTTCTCCGAGCATGCCGAGCAGGGGGCGATGACGCCCGGTGACCTCGCCGCCCGCATGGAGGAGGACTGGTTCGACCCCGACGGGTTCCTGCTGGCCGAGGACGGGGACGGGCGGATCGCCGGGTTCCACTGGACCAAGGTCCACCCGGCGCTGAAGAGCCCCACCACCGGCGAGCACCACGCCGTGGGCGAGGTCTACGTCGTCGGCGTCGTCCCAGCCGCCCAGGGCACCGGGCTCGGCCGGGCGCTGACCGTCGCCGGGATCGAGCACCTGCGTTCGCGCGGGCTGCAGGCGGTGATGCTCTACGTCGACGCGGACAACACCGCCGCCGTCTCGCTGTACCAGAAACTGGGGTTCACCCGCTGGGACGTGGACGTGATGTACGCGCGGGGCGCCACGGCCGCCGGGTAGTGTGTTCCCGAACGCGTCGTCGCGCCCGCGCCGGTGGTGTGGGCACTACGGTTCATGCTGCACCCCAACGACTTCCACGTGAGGACGGACCCGATGGAGACGAATTCCGCAACCGCCGCGAGCTTCGGCGACGGCGACATGCCCTCGGCCCGGGCCACGCAGGACCGCATCGAACTGCCCGTCTTCGATCCGCCGCTGGGCCCGGACGGTGACTTCACCGACGACCGTTTCCTGGACCGCGAGATCAGCTGGCTGGATTTCAACGCCCGCGTGCTCGAGCTCGCCGAGGACCCGGACCTGTACCTGCTGGAGCGGGTCAACTTCCTGTCCATCTTCGCCTCCAACCTGGACGAGTTCTTCATGGTCCGCGTGGCCGGCCTCAAGCGCCGCATCGCCACCGGCCTGGCGGTGCCCTCTGCCGCCGGCGTGAGCCCCATCGACCAGCTCGAGGAGATCCTGGTCCGGGCCAAGGACCTGCAGCTGCGCCACGCCCACGTGTTCGCCGAGTACCTGCGCCCGGCCCTGGCCGCCGAGCAGATCCAGATCACCCGGTGGCGCCAGCTCGACCAGGTCGCCCAGGACGAGATCCGACGCTGGTTCGTGGCGCAGGTCTTCCCCGTGTTGACCCCGCTGGCCGTGGACCCGGCGCACCCGTTCCCCTACATCTCCGGGCTGTCGCTGAACCTGGCGGTGATCGTGCGCAACCCGGTCAGCGGCAAGGAGCTCTTCGCGCGGCTGAAGGTCCCCGACGTGCTGCCGCGGCTGATCTCCGTCGACGGGCCCCGGGCGGGCAATTCGGCCGGACGCCTGGCACGCTTCATCCCGCTCGAGGACGTCATCGCCCAGCACCTGGAATACCTGTTCCCGGGCATGGAGGTCGTCGAGCACCACACCTTCCGGGTCACGCGCAACGAGGACCTCGAGGTCGAGGAGGACGACGCCGAGAACCTGCTGCAGGCGCTGGAGAAGGAACTGCTGCGCCGCAGGTTCGGCCCGCCGGTGCGCCTGGAGGTCGCCAGCGACATCAACCCGGCCATCCGCGAGCTGCTGGTGCGCGAGCTCGGCGTCGAGGAGGACGAGGTCTTCGCGCTGCCCGCCCCGCTGGACCTGCGCGGGCTTTCGGTCATCGCCGGGATCGACCGCGCCGACCTGCACTACCCCAAGCAGTTGGCCCACACCAGCCGGTTCCTCAATGAGTCGGAGACGTCCAAGGCGGCCAACGTCTTCGCCGCCATGCGCCGGCGCGACATCCTGCTGCACCACCCCTACGATTCCTTCTCCACCTCGGTCCAGGCCTTCCTGGAGCAGGCGGCGGCGGACCCGAAGGTGCAGGCCATCAAGCAGACCCTGTACCGCACCTCCGGCGATTCGCCCATCGTCGATGCGCTCATCGATGCCGCCGAGGCGGGCAAGCAGGTCCTGGCCCTGGTGGAGATCAAGGCCCGGTTCGACGAGCAGGCCAACATCTCCTGGGCGCGCAAGCTCGAGCAGGCCGGCGTCCACGTGGTCTACGGGATCGTGGGGCTGAAGACCCACTCGAAGTTGTCCCTGGTCATCCGCCGCGAGGGCGACCGGCTGCGCCGCTACTGCCACATCGGCACCGGCAACTACCACCCCCGCACCGCCCGGTACTACGAGGACCTGGGCCTGCTGACCACCGACGACCAGGTCGGCGAGGACCTCTCGCGGCTGTTCAACCAGCTCTCGGGCTATGCCCCGCGCTCCACCTTCAAGCGCCTGCTGGTCGCGCCCCGGACGCTGCGGTCCGGGCTGATCGACCGGATCGAGCAGGAGATCGCCCACCGCGCGGCCGGCCGCGAGGCCCGGGTGGTCATCAAGGTCAACTCCATGGTCGACGAGGCGGTCATCGACGCGCTCTACCGCGCCAGCCAGGCCGGGGTGAAGGTCGACGTCATCGTGCGCGGCATCTGCTCGCTGCGTCCCGGCGTCCCGGGGCTGAGCGAGAACATCCGGGTCCGTTCGATCCTCGGCCGCTTCCTGGAGCACTCGCGGGTCTTCTCCTTCCTCAATGACGGCGAACCGGTCATCTACATCGGCTCGGCGGACATGATGCACCGCAACCTCGACCGGCGCGTCGAGGCCCTGGTGCGGCTGTCCAACAAGGACGACATCGCCGAGCTGCAGCGCATCCTCGACCGTTACGTGGACGAGCGGACGGCCAGCTGGCACCTGGATTCCCAGGGGGCCTGGACCCGCCACCACCTCGGGCCCGACGGCGAGAAGCTCTCCGACGTGCAGTCCTGGCTGCTGGAATCCCGGCAGCGATGGGCGGCCCGTCGCTGATGTCGCTGGTGATGCGTTCCTCCGATGACCCGGTCGTCACCGGGGGGACCGCCAAGGTGCTGGCAGCCGGAGCGCTGCCGTGGCGGCTCTCCGACGGGGACCTCCAGGTGTTGATGATCCACCGCGACAAGTACGACGACTGGTCCTGGCCCAAGGGCAAGCTCGACGACGGCGAGACCGTTCCGCAATGCGCGGTGCGCGAGGTGCGCGAGGAAGTCGGCCTGCGCATCACCCTGGGCATCCCGCTGCCGGCCATCCGCTACCCGGTGAAGGCCGGGCAGAAGATCGTCTACTACTGGGCCGCCCAGGTCTCCGGCGAGCGCGCGGTGCCGGATGGACACGAGGTGGATTCCGCCCGCTGGGTCTCCCCCGCCGAGGCACGCCGCTGGCTGACGAACCCCTCCGACATCGATCCCCTGGACGCGCTGGAGTCGGCCTACATCGAGGGCCGTCTGGCCACCGTTCCGCTGATCGTGCTGCGCCATGCCAAGGCCAAGCCCCGTTCCAGCTGGACCAAGGAGGAGGGCAAGCGCCCCCTGGCCGCCACCGGCAAGCGCCAGGCGCTGGAGGTGGCAGCGCTGCTCGCCGCCTGGGAGCCGCAGCGGGTGGCCAGCAGCCCCTGGACCCGCTGCATCCAGACGGTCTCGCCGTACCTGAAGTCACGGGACCTCGGGGTGAAGCTCGTGCCGGCGCTGACCGAGCACGAGGCCACCCGCAGGCCGTCCGCCGTGCGCAAGACGATCCGCAAGCTGATGGACAAGGGCGTCCCGCAGGCGCTGTGCACGCACCGCCCGGTACTGCCGATGGTCTTCGACGCCCTCGCCGAGCGGCTCACCGGCCCGCTAGCCCGCTTCCTGCCCGCACGGGACCCGTATCTGCGCCCGGGGGCGATCGTGGTCATCCAGCAGCCGGTGGCCAAGCTGCGCAAGCCCGTTTCGGTCGAGGTCTTCGAGACGTTCGACGACTGATTCCCCTGCACGGGTAGTCGGCCCCGCACGGCGCCGAGTACGCTCGGAGGACAGGCATCCACCGTCCCAGGAGGTCACGTGAACACCGCCCACCGAGGCCAGCCGGCCGTGCCGGGCCAGCGCCCGGAGAAGATCGTGCACGACGGCCTCCGCCTCGAACACGATCCGGACCGGGGCCGTTACGGCCTCTGGCATCGGGAGGCCTTCATCGGCATCCTCGGCTACAGCATCGACCCCCGCACCGGCGTCGTGACCCTGCAGCACACCATCATCGACGAGGCCCATGGCCGCCGCGGCTACGCGCGCGCCCTGGTCACCCTGGTGCTGGAGGAACTGCGTGCCCAGGGCCGCACGATCATCCCGGAGTGCACCTACGTGCAGGACTACCTGGACCGCTATCCCGAATACCAGGACATGCTCGCCGAGTAGACCCCGGAGCCGCTACCTCCCGTGGCGGGTGGCCCTGGCTCGCGTCTGGCACGCGACGAAGCTCCCGGTCGGAGGCAATCCGCCGCGCCCCAGGGAGCAGGCTCCGGACCGGCGGTACTGGTGGTCGGCGCCCCGACGGCAAGGGGTGCGGGTGGCGACGGCGAGCACGGTGGGGCGGTCGACCTGAGCGTTGCCGACGGAACCTCCAGCCGGGCCCAGAAGGAACTCGATGCCCTCGGGGCTGGTGCCGCCGGGATGGTCACCGTCGTCGACCTCGTGCGCGGCCGGTTAAGGCGGGCCCGGGCGTCGCGCGGAACCAGCTAGGCTCGAAGGCCATGGGAACGATCACCGAGCAGGACCTGGCGCGCGGGCGCGGCACCGCCTGGCTGGCCTATCCGCTGGCAGTCGCCGTCCTGCTGGCCGCCCAGCTGTACGGGTTGACCATCTATGCGGACCTGCCCGCGACGATCCCCACGCACTGGGGCCCCTCCGGGGCGCCGGACGCCTTCGATGCCAAGACCCCCGGCACCGTGTTCGGCATGTTGTGGGTCGGCCTCGGGCTCACGGTCCTGATGGCCTTCGTGGCCGCCGTCGTCCCGGCCATGTCCCCGGCGCGGCCGGCGCCCTCGGCCTACCGGCAAATCCAGCGCGAAGGCATGGTGCGCGGGACCATCACCGGCCTGGGCCTGACCTCCCTGCTGATGGCCCTGGTCTTCTCCGGCCTGGCCCTCCAGGGGTGGCTCCGCCCCGAACACGTCGGGGGCTGGGGCGTCCTGGTCGCCGTGGTCCTGGTCCTGGTGGCGATCGCCTGGTCCTTCCGGCGCGGCACCCGCTGGGCCCACCGCTACGCCGCCGCCGCGGGGATCCACCCCGACGCCGAGGAGGCGGCCGAGGAGGAACTCTGGTTGTGGGGCGGCGTCCTCTACAACGACCCCACCGACCCCCGGGTGCTGGTTCCCAAGCGGGAGGGCAGCGGCATGGGCCTGACGGTGAACGTCGGGCCGCCGAAGGGCAAATTGGCGGTGGCGGTCTTCGCCCTGCTGGTCATCGGGCTGCCCGTCGGCCTGTCGATCGGTTTCACGCTGGGAGCGGGGTAGGGGGCGGGACCTCGGCCGGTAGACTGGCGGGCGTGAGTATTCCAACCCCGTACGAGGACCTGCTGCGCGACGTGCTGGAGCACGGCACACCCACATCGGATCGGACCGGTACCGGCACGCGCAGCGTGTTCGGCCGGCAGATCCGCTTCGACCTCTCGGCCGGCTTCCCGCTGGTCACCACCAAGCGGGTGCACTTCAAGTCCGTGGCCGCCGAGCTGCTGTGGTTCCTGCGCGGCGACTCGAACGTGGCCTGGCTGCAGGAGCAGGGCGTGCGGATCTGGAACGAATGGGCCGACGAGAACGGCGACCTCGGGCCCGTCTATGGCGTGCAGTGGCGCTCCTGGCCCACACCCGATGGCGGGCACATCGACCAGATCAGCGAGGTCGTCGAGGCGCTGAAGACCAATCCGGCCTCGCGCCGGCACCTGGTTTCGGCCTGGAACGTCGCCGAGCTGGGGAAGATGGCGTTGCCGCCCTGCCACGTGTTCTTCCAGTTCCATGTCGCCAACGGCAAGCTCTCCTGCCAGCTCTACCAGCGCAGCGCCGACATGTTCCTGGGCGTGCCGTTCAACATCGCCTCCTACGCCCTGCTCACGCACATGGTCGCCCAGCAGGTCGGCCTGGACGTCGGCGAGTTCATCTGGACCGGCGGCGACGTGCACATCTACGACAACCACCTCGAGCAGGTCACCGAGCAGCTGGGCCGCGAGCCCTACGACTCCCCGCAACTGCGCCTGACCCGCACCCCGTCGTCCATCCTGGACTACACGCTGGAGGACTTCGAGGTCGTCGGCTACCGCCACCACCCCACCATCAAGGCCCCGGTGGCCGTATGAGGCGCCACGCGGCACCCGGGCACCAGCAGGAAACGCCCGGCCACCGGCACGCCGCCCCGGAGGGCGCCCAGGACCGGGCCGCAGCGCATATCGGCATGATCTGGGCCCAGACCGTCGACGGGGTCATCGGCCACGAGGGTGCCATGCCCTGGAACCTGCCCGAGGACATGGCCCACTTCAAGCAGACCACCATGGGCCACCCGGTCATCATGGGCCGGCGCACCTGGGCCTCGATCCCGCCGCGCTTCCGGCCGTTCTCCGGTCGGACCACGATCGTGCTGACTTCCGACAGCGCCACTGCGGAGGAGGCGGCCAGTGCGGGAGCCGGCGTCGTGCACTCGCTGCAGGAGGGGCTCGACGCCGCGCGTTCCGCCCCCGGGGCGGAGGAGATCTGGATCTGCGGGGGCGGGGAGGTCTACGCCGCCTACGAGCCGCTGGCCGACACCGCGGTGGTCACCGTCATCAACACGGACGCCACCGGGGACACCCGGGCACCCCACCTGTCCGCGGGCTGGAAGCTGGCTCTGCGCGAGCCCTCCGAGGGGTGGCTGACCGCCGCCAACGGCACCGAGTACCGCCACGAGCTCTGGGAGCGCCGCTAGATGAAGGAAGCCTTCCGCGCCCTGACCTCCCAGCCCGAGCCGCTGTTCGCCCTGGGGTTCATGCTCTTCCCGCTACTCGGTCTGATCTGCGCCGCGCTGGGGTTCTGGATGATCCTCACCGGGGCGGTCCTGGGCGGCGTCATCGTGCTGGTGACCATCACCCAGGCCTTCGCGTTCGGCGCGTACTGGGCCATCAACCGGCGGGCCAGGCTGCTCTCCGGGAAGTAGGCCGAAGGCCCGGCTCCCGCCCGCCGATCCCCGGCAGGGCCGCCCCGCAGGCGTAACCCGGCTGGGGTTCGACCCCGTCGTCGCCTTACGATGGATGAATGACTTCTTCCGTTGGATTCATTGGCTACCGAGGCATGGTCGGCTCCGTGCTCATGCAACGCATGCTCGACGAGGGCGACTTCGAGGGCATCGACCCGGTCTTCTTCTCGACCTCCAACCCGGGCGGGCCGGTCCCGTCGTTTGCCGCGGGCGCGGGCGTGCTGCAGGACGCCTACGACCTCGACGAACTGGCCAAGCTGCCCATCCTGGTCACCGCCCAGGGTGGTGAATACACCCAGCGCGTGCACCCCGAGCTGCGCTCCCGCGGCTGGAAGGGCCTGTGGATCGACGCGGCGTCCACGCTGCGGATGAACGACGACTCGATCATCGTGCTGGACCCGGTGAACCGCAAGGTGATCGATGCCGGCCTGGCGGCCGGGACGCTGGACTTCGTCGGCGGCAACTGCACCGTGTCCTGCATGCTGATGGGCCTGGGCGGGCTGTTCCGCAACGGGCTGGTCGAGTGGGGCACCGCGATGACCTACCAGGCCGCCTCCGGCGGCGGGGCACGCCACATGCGCGAGCTGGTCAACCAGTTCGGCGACATCAACTATTCGGTGGCCGATGAACTGGCCGACCCCGCCTCGGCGATCCTGGAGATCGACCGCAAGGTGCTGCAGACCCAGCGCGGCGGCCTGGACGCCACCGAGTTCGGCGTCCCGCTGGCCGGCTCGCTCATCCCCTGGATCGACGCCGACCTGGGCAACGGGCAGTCCAAGGAGGAGTGGAAGGCCGGGGTCGAGACCAACAAGATCCTCGGCACCGGCGCGGACAACCACATCATGCTCGACGGGCTCTGCGTGCGCATCGGTGCCATGCGCTCGCACTCGCAGGCCCTGACGCTGAAGCTCACCGAGGACCTGCCACTGGACGAGATCGAGCGCCTGCTCGACGCCGACAACGAATGGGCGACGGTGGTGCCCAATACGAAGGATGCCACCATGAAGCAGCTGACCCCCGTCGCCGCCTCCGGCACCCTGGACATCCCGGTGGGCCGGCTGCGGAAGCTGGAGATGGGTCCGCAGTACCTCTCCGCCTTCACCGTGGGCGACCAGCTGCTGTGGGGCGCCGCCGAGCCGCTGCGACGCATGCTGGCCATCGTCCTGGGACGGCTGTAGGCCGCGGCTCCGCCGGACAGCGGGCCGGACTACAGGGGCAGGACCAGGGGCCGCCCCAAGGGGCTGGACAAACGGCAGGGGCACCACCCGCGGGTGGTGCCCCTGCCGTCTGCGTTCCGTCTGCCGGAGGGGGCGACGGGATGCCGGTCAGTTCTCGTGCTGGACGCGCCCCACGTCCTCGTTGGCCGTGTCGTAGAGGCGCTGCAGAGCCGCGAGACGCTCGTCGGTGATTTCCCCGGCGGCATGGGCCGCCTTGCCCCGATCAAGCAGGCGCTTGGCTTCCTTCATGTTGCCCTCTGCCAGATCCAGCGCGTGTTCCAGGCTTGTCTCGTGTTCCATGCCTCCATAGTGCGCCAGCGCCGCCGGTAAAGTCCACGACGACCCGCCCGCCCGCGCAATTGTGACATCACCGTGCCCAAAACCTGGAGTACGCCCGCATCCGCGCGGCGAAGGCCCGGGCGACGGCGGGTCCGAGATCGGCCCCGAACGGTTCGGGCCGGCCCTCGGCCGACCAGGTGCCGACCGTTGCCCCACCCCGGATGATCGTCCGGCGGAAGACCCCGTTGCCGCCGGGCACGACCCGGGCCGCGTGCTGCGCGGGCAGCGTCGCCGACCGGTCGCGGTATCCCAGCAGGTACTCGTCGAACCCCGGCAACGCCACGAGGCTGCGGGCCCCCGGGCCCGGACCACCGGCGTCGAGCACGGCCGCCGTCCCCGGCGCCATCCAGTGGCCGCTGCCGGACACCTCCCGGCGCACGAGCCGTCCGTCGGCCCCCGCGGCCGCCAACGCGGCGCGCACGGGGGTCAGCGGGACGCCGAGCCACCAGGCGAAGTCGGACTCCGTGGCCGGCCCATGGCCGGTGAAGTACCCCACCGCCAGGCGTTCCAGGGCACCGGCGGGGTCCTCGCCGTCGTGCCGTGTCCGTCCCTGCGCCGCTTCCAGCCAGTTCCGGTAGGGCACGAACAACTGGCCGGCGCCGCCGGCGGCCATCGGGCCCTGGACGATCACGCGCTCCAGCGACAGGCCCATCAGCAGGTGGTAGCCGCGTTGTCCGGCGGTGGGCTGCCCGGCCTCGCGGAAGGCCTCGAGGAGGCTGCTGCGGGTCGCTCCGCCGGCACTGCGGCGCAGCGCCACCGGCGCCAGGGCGGCAAGGTCGTCGGCGGTGATGCCCGAGTGGCGGAAGACGGCGGCCGTCTGGGCCCGCATGCGCGGCGCCGTTACCGCAAGCACGTCGTCGAGGACGCCGGGGACAGCCAGCACCAGGGTGCCGCGGGCTGCCCAGGTCCGCACGATGGCCCCGGCGTCGAACGCCGCCCGGACCGTGGCCACGTCCGCTCCGGGGGTGCGCACGCCCAGCGCCCAGAACGCCTGGCCGAAGTCCTGGGCCTGCACCAGGAGCAGGCGCCGGACGGCCCCGGCAGGATCTGTCCGGGACTGGCCGGCATCCGGCTCGCCCGCGTCCGGGCGGCCGTGGGCGTGCCCGCGAACGGGGAGCAGGCCCTGGGAAGCCAGGCGTGCCCGCGCCACGATGGTCCGTGGTGCGGGCGCGGCGCTCATGTCAGAGGTCGATCCCGATGAGCAGGGGCTCGTTGTGCAAGGTGATGCCGTAGCGTTCGGCCACCCCGTCGCGCACGGCGCGGGCGACGGCCAGGATGTCCGCCGCGGTGGCCTGGCCGCGGTTGGTGACGGCCAGGGTGTGCTTGCTGGACAGCGAAGCCCGCCCGCCGGCCAGCGCGGCGCCGGCCGTGCCGGGCAGCCCGTAGCCCTTGGCGAAGCCCGCACGGTCGATCAGCCACGCCGCAGAGAGCTTGGTGCCGCCGTCGGCCGGGAAACGCGGGGCATCGGGGGGCAGCGAGGCCGCGGTGTCGGCGTCCACGATCGGGTTGGTGAAGAAGGAGCCGGTGCTGTACGTATCGCGGTCCGTGGGGTCCAGGACCATGCCCTTGCCGGCGCGCAGCCGCAGCACGGTGGCGCGGACGTCGGCGGCCGGGGCCCGCTCGCCGGCCTGGACGCCGAGGGTCCGCGCCAGTTCGGCGTAGGCGATCGGCGCCCCCAGCTCCGCGGCCTCGAGCGCGAAGGTGACGTCGAGGACGACGTAGCGCGGCGAGCCCTGGACCGTGGTGCGCTTGAGCAGCGAGTCGCGGTAGCCGAAGGCCAGGTCGGCGTTGGCGAAGTCCACGAGGCGGGACGTGTGGCGGTCCCATGCCCTGACGGATTCCAGCGTCGTGGACACGTCGGCGCCGTAGGCCCCCACGTTCTGCACGGGGGTCGCCCCGGTGGACCCCGGGATGCCCGAGAGCGCCTCGAGGCCCGAGAGCCCGGCATCCAGGGTGGCCCGCACGACGTCGTCCCACGGGTGGCCCGCGGCCACCGTCACCCGGGACCGGGCACCGTCCGGGCTTCGGGCGATGTCCACGCCCCGGGTGGCGATGCGCAGGACCGTGCCGTCGTATCCGTCGTCGGAGATGACCAGGTTGGATCCGCCGCCCACGATGAGCAGTTTCCGTCCGGCGTCGTCGGCGGCACGCACGGCGGCGAGCACCTGGGCCTCGGAGGTCGCCGCGACGACGTCGGCCGCGGGGCCGCCGACACCGGTCGTGGTCAGCTCGGAGAGCAACCGGGGCATCAGAACTGGACCAGGGCCTGCGCCTTGACGAGCACCTTTTGCCCGTCGGCGACGACGGTCAGGTCGATGCGGGCGGTGCGGGCCTCCTCGTCGAGGGCGCCGATGGCCCCGCCGACCTCCAGGGCGGTGCCCTGCGCGTCGGAGGGGTTGGTGCCGGCAGGGTCCTCGACGACGACGGGCTTGGTGAAGCGGGTCTGGTAGTCGACGATGGCCCCGGGATCGCCGACCCAGTCCTCGACCAGCGTGACGGCGGCACCCATGGTGAACATGCCGTGCGCGATGACTCCGGGCAGGCCGACCTCGGTGGCGAAGCGCTCGTTCCAGTGGATCGGGTTGAAGTCCCCGCTGGCCCCGGCATAGCGGACCAGGTCGGCCCGGTTCACGTGCAGGGTGGTGCTACCGATCTCCTGGCCCTTCTCAAGGGTGGCGAAGTCGATGGGTGTCATGCTGCCTCCTCCCCGCGGACGAGGATCGACGAAACGGTGGTGGCCACGGCGGCGCCGTCGCTGGTGCTGATTTCGGCGCGCGTGGTGATCATCGCGCCCGAGCCCATCGCGCGGACCTTGTCGACGTGCAGGGCGGCGACCAGCTCGTCGCCGGCGACGATCGGGCGGTGCAGGGTGAAGCGCTGGTCGGCATGGACCACGCGGGAGAAGTCGATGCCCGCTTCCGGGTCGGCGACCAGCTGCGCGTCGGCCCGCTGGGCGACGATGATCGCGAACGTCGGCGGGGCGACGAGGTCGGCGTGGCCGAGCCCGGCGGCCGCCTCGAGGTCGAAGTGCGCGCGGTTCGACGCCTTGGTGGCGGCGGCGAACTCGCGGATCTTCTCGCGGGAGACCACGTAGGCCTCCCCCGCCGGATAGCTGCGCCCCTGCAGGGCCGGGTTGATGCTCATGGTGTCCTCGCTGTCGGGCGGCTGCTCTGGCTCGGATTCCAGTTTATGGCACTGTGCCCGCGGCCTGTGCAGGACTGGCCAGTGCCGCGATATGATCAAAACATCATTCCGTCGCACCACCCAGTGAGGTACCCGTGTTCCTGGACGACGCCCAGCTACCGCTTTATGAGATCAAGGCGAACCTGTTCAAGGCCCTCGCCCACCCGGCCCGAATCCGTGCACTCGAGATCCTGGTGGACTCACCCGGCCAGAAGGCCACCGTCGCCCAGCTGCTGATGGCCATGGACATCGAAGCCAGCCACCTATCGCAGCATCTGCGCGTGCTGCGTCGGCACGGCGTGGTCACCTCGCAGCGCCGGGCCAGCCACGTCGACTACACCTTGGCCCATCCCGGAGTTGCCGAACTGTTGGCCATCGCCCGGCAGTTCCTCCACGACCGGACGGTGGCCGGCAGCGGCACCGGGAACATGGCACACGCCACGGCGGTCGGGCGCTGATGGCACGCCCTAGCCTCCGGGCCTTTTTTCCGGGCCCCGACGACTATGCCCTGCTGCCCACGAGCTGGCGGGTCGACATCCTGGCCGGTGTCACCGTGGGCATCGTTGCACTTCCCCTGGCCCTGGCCTTTGGTGTGACCTCCGGGGTCGGAGCCGCCGCCGGACTCGTCACGGCGGTCATTGCCGGGCTGGTCGCCGCCGTGATGGGCGGCTCCCCGGTCCAGGTTTCCGGGCCCACCGGGGCGATGGTGGTCATCCTCGCCCCCATCGTCGCTGCCCATGGTGTGGGGTCCATCGCCCTGTTGAGCATCATGGCCGGGATCATCGTCCTGGCCGCCGGCCTGACGGGCCTGGGCAGGGCCGTGGCCTACATCCCGTGGCCGGTGGTCGAGGGTTTCACGCTGGGGATCGGCACGATCATCTTCCTCCAACAAGTGCCCCTGGCCACCGGTACCAAGGCGCCGTCGGGTCTGAACACCGTCGTTGCCGCCTGGATCTCCGCCGCCGGTGCGCACTGGCCAACGGCGGGTATCACCCTGGCCATCGTGGCCGTCGTGGCCACCCTGATGGTCATGGCCCCGCGCCTGCACCCCGGGATACCGGCCAGCCTGATCGCCATCGCGCTGGTCACCGTCGTGGTCGAGTGGCTGCATCTGGACATCCCCCGCATCGGCGAGCTGCCCTCGGCGCTGGGAGCCCCGGCACTGCCGCCGATCTCGCTGCCCCTGATGGCCGAGCTGGCCGGCCCAGCGGTGGCCGTGGCCGCACTGGCCGCCATCGAGTCGCTGCTCTCGGCGCGGGTCGCCGCAGGTTTGGTGGGACCCCAGGGTTCGACCACCGGGCAATACCACCCGGATCGGGAACTCGCCGGACAGGGCCTGGCATCGATAGCTGCCGGGCTCTTCGGGGGCATGCCGGCTACCGGCGCCATCGCCCGTACCGCCGTGAATGTGCGCAGCGGAGCCCGTACCCGCTTAGCCTCCATCGTCCATGCCATGCTGTTGCTGGTCATCGTCTACGCCGGTTCACAGCTGATCGGACGCATCCCGTTGGCCGCACTGGCCGGCATCCTGATGGTGACGGCCACCCGCATGGTCTCCCGCCATACGATGGCCTCGATCCTGCGCTCGGGCCGCTCGGAGGCGACCCTGTTCGTGGTCACGGCCATCATCACCGTGGCGTTCGATCTCATCGAGGCGATCCAGATCGGGGTGCTGGTCGCCGCGTTCTTCGCCCTGCGCTCGGTGGCCAAGGCGTCAGGAGCCGCGCGCGAGGAGCTGCCCGGCGACGCCCGCCCGGACGATGAACGGATCGCCCTGTTCCGCCTCGACGGCGCCATGTTCTTCGGCGCGGCCGAAAAGATCCTCACGGACGTCCAAGCCGTGACGGGTGTCGAAGTCGTCATCCTGCGGCTCTCACGCCTGCGCATGCTCGACGCGACCGGCGCCCGCGCCCTGGTGGACATCATCGGGGCCCTGGAGCGACGCAAGATCACGGTGCTGATCAAGGGCATCCGACCTGAACACGTCAAGATGGCCGAGACCGTCGGCGTGATCGCGGCACTGCGACACTACCGGCATGTCTTCGACGAACTCGAACCTGCCGTGGAGCACGCACGCAAGCACGTCGCGGAAAACCGCGTAGCGGACGCGCTGAAGCGCCGGTTCTAGCGGCCCGGGCGCTGCTTCGGCACGGGCGGGTTCTGTTTCCGGTACGTCTTGACGTCGCGGCCGCGGACCACGAGGCCGGCCACATGGGTGAGCAGGCCGACCAGGATGATCCCCACCGCCGTGTACATCAGCGGCCGGTTGGTGGTGTTGGCGCCGACCAGCGCCAGGATGATGCCCAGCGCCGAAACGGCCATCGACGCGATCACCAGGACCTTGTAGAGGCCCGACGCCGATTCCCAGGGTGTGCTGATCATGCCGTCCAGTCTATCCGGGTCAGAACAGCGCATCCTGCGCCACGGGCACGGCCGTGGCGTGCTCGCCCGGTACCACGCGCCGGCCCTTGAGCACCGAGGCGTCCGCGGCGTAGAGCCGGTCGGATCCGGCGAGCCGGACGCCGAGCACCTGGCCCAAGACGGCCTCGACGGTGAACCCGTGGGTGCTGGCGCTGAGCCAGCCGGGATAGGCATGCAGGGCGCCGGTGTCCCAGGCCGCCAGCAGGGCCTCCGCGGCGGCCGGCGGTTCGAAGGCCTCGTCGGCCGGTTCGGCATCCAGCGCAGCGGCGGCGGGGTCCCCGGCAAGCAGCGCGTGCACGCGCTCGACCTGGACCCGGTGCACCCGGGCGAGGGATCCGGCGTCGTACACCCCGGACGGCGACGGGCCGCCCTGGCCGGGGTCGGTCAACCCGGCGGCCTTCGCGGAGGCGCGCACCGCCTGCCCCAGGCCGAGCCGGTCGGTGACCAGGTCCTCCAGGACCCGCACGATCCGCCCGTCGGCGGCCAGGGCCACGTAGGTGGCCACGACGGCGCCCTGCTGGGCCAGCCGGCGCCACTTGTTTCCCTGCCCCGCCGTGCCGACCTTGGAGGCGCCGTTGGCAAAGGTGGCGACGTAGAGCCACTGCGGGCGGGCGAGGTAGGCGCGCAGGCCGGGCGGAGCGATGCCGGAGCGGTGGAAATCGTGCATGTGCCGGGCGTCGTCGCGGGCCAGACAGCGACCGCATTGGGTGCCGCGGTCGGCGCGCGCGGCGTCGGGGCAGTCGAGGTGCTCCCAGGTGTTGGCGTCGCGGACCACGGTGTGGCCCAGGCACCAGCGCCCGGCCTCCACGGCGAAGGAGCAGCGGGCCCCCTGCTCCAGCACGACGTCGGCACGCGCCCCGTGTGCATCCTGCAGCTGCCAGCGGGGCCGGGACCGGTCGGCGGGCCAGTCGATGCCGGCGCTGAGCAGGGCCCCGGTCTCCGCGGGCCACGCCGTGTGGGCCGGGGCGATGGCATCGGAGGAGCCGGTGAAGCCGGAGGGGGAACGCATCCATCCAGCATAGGCGGGCCGCGCGGCAGCCCGAGGGCCGGGCAGGACACGGGGCCGGGGCAGGAAACGGAGCGGGGAACAGGGTGTCCGGGAACGACGGAATCCGCCCCGCGGTGCGGGACGGATTCCTGTGGTAGCGGTGCCGGGACTCGATCCCGGGACCTCACGATTATGAGTCGTGCGCTCTAACCAGCTGAGCTACACCGCCACGAATGGGAACGCCCGCGACCCCGTCGGTTTCTCTCGCGAGTCGACACGGACGCGGGCTTTCCACTCAGAGCCCCCCACCGGAATCGATCCGGTGACCTCGTTCTTACCAAGAACGCGCTCTACCACTGAGCTAGGGGGGCAACGGAGAAAAACTCTACCAGCAATCTGCGCCCGGATGAAATCGAAGCCACGTGTTGTGGCCGACGCCACAACCCGGGCATGGATGCGGGCCCGATAAACCGCCGGGCACCGGCGTGTACACCCTTTCCACGGTGCTTCCCCCGGAGCGCCCACCGCGGCTCCACCGGGCTCCCGGGGCCTTAAACGGCGGACGGCCGGTCCTCCCTGTCGTGGGAGTACCGGCCGTCCGGTGGTGTCAGCGGCTGCTGGTGTCGCTGCTAGTAGCTGCGGCCACGGCCGCCCTCGAAGTTGCGCGAGGAGCTGCGCGGCTTGCGGGAGCCGCCAAACCCGCCACGGTCCCCCCGGTCACCGCGGTCGCCCCGGTAGCCGCCGCGATCGCCGCGCGGGCCATCGAAGCCGCCGCGGTCCTTGCGGTAGCCGCCGCGGTCGCCGCCCTCGCGCTCACGACGCGGCGCACGGCCGGTGTCCAGCTCCAGGCGGATCAGCTCGCCGCCGACCCGGGTGCGGGACAGGGCATTCCACTGGTCCTGCGACAGCTCGGCCGGCAGCTCCACCAGGGTGTGATCGGCACGGATGTCGATGCCGCCGATCTGGCTGGAGCTGAAGCCGCCCTCGTTGGCCAGGGCCCCGACGATGGAGCCGGGCATGACGCGCTGGCGGCGCCCCACGGCAATGCGGTATGTGGCGTTGCCCTCGGTCAGCGGGCGCGACGGGCCGCGGGAGCCGAAACCGTCCTTGGCACCCTTGGACATGCGGGCCTGCTTGGCCGGGGGAACGGGGAGCTCCTCCATGAGCAGCGGACGGCCACCCTGGGCCATGTGGGCCAGGGCCGCGGCGATCTCCACGGCGGTGACGTCGTGCTCGGCCTCGAACTTCTCGACGAGGTTGCGGAAGACCGAGAGCTCCTCGGCGGCGAGGGTCTCGGAGATCCGGCCGGCGAACTTCTCCAGGCGCTTGTCGTTGACGACGTCCACGCTGGGCAGGGTCATCGCCTCGACGGGCTGGCGGGTGGCCTTCTCGATGGCCCGCAGCAGGTACTTCTCGCGCGGGGTCATGAACAGGATGGCGTCGCCCTGGCGGCCGGCACGGCCGGTGCGGCCGATGCGGTGCACGTAGGACTCGGTGTCGTGCGGGATGTCGAAGTTGATGACGTGGCTGATGCGCTCCACGTCGAGCCCGCGGGCGGCGACGTCCGTGGCGACCAGGATGTCGATCTTGCCGCTGCGCAGGTTCTCCACGGTGCGCTCGCGCTGCTGCTGCGGGATGTCGCCGTTGATGGCCGCGGCGGTGAACCCGCGGGCCTTGAGCTTCTCGGCGAGGTCCTCCGTGGCCATCTTGGTGCGCACGAACGCGATGATGCCGTCGTGCTCCTCGGATTCGAGGATGCGGGTCATGGCGTCGAGCTTGTGCGCGCCCATGACCTGGACGTAGCGCTGGCGGATGTTCTTGCCGGTGCTGGTGGAGGACTTCACCGACACCTCCTGCGGGTTGCGCAGGTACTGCTTGGAGATGCGGCGGATGGACCCGGGCATCGTGGCGGAGAAGAGGGCTACCTGCTTCTCCTCGGGGGTGGCCTCGAGGATCTTGTCGACCTCCTCGGCGAAGCCCATGCGCAGCATCTCGTCGGCCTCGTCGAGCACCACGTACTGCAGGTGGGACAGGTCCAGCGAGCCCTTGTTGATGTGGTCGATGACGCGGCCGGGGGTGCCGACGACGACCTGGGCGCCGCGGCGCAGACCGGAAAGCTGGGGCCCGTACGGGGAGCCGCCGTACACGGGCAGGACGGTGAAGTCGCCCATGTGCTTGGCGTAGGAGGTGAAGGCCTCGGCGACCTGGAGCGCGAGCTCGCGGGTCGGGGCCAGCACCAGGACCTGCGTGTTGCGAGCGGTGCCGTTCAGGTCGGCCAACTCGGCCATGCGGGACAGGGCGGGGATCGCGAAGGCGGCGGTCTTGCCGGTACCGGTCTGGGCCAGGCCCACGACGTCCCGGCCCTCGAGCAGCAGCGGAATGGTGGCGGCCTGGATCGGGGACGGCTTCTCGTAGCCGAGGTCCTCGACGGCGGCCAGCACCCGGGGGTCGATCCCGAGGTCGGTGAACTTGACCGTGTTCTCGTCGGCGGCGGTTTCGGGCGCGTTGGTGGACATGTCGGAAGACATAGCGAATTACCTCATTCATAGGGGCGGAGCACCCGGCACTCGCAAGGAGGCGGGATCCGCGGCACATTCGGACTCACACACCAGTCCGGCCGCTCCCCTATGAAGAAACTGCCCGCACGCTGCGGACTCACACACGATGAGCTCCTGCCTCAAGAATTGGGCAGGATGCGAGGGAAGCCGGATATCGGTGAGATTCCAGTCTACAGGAGGACAGGGCACGACGACGGGGCGGGGCCTGTGCGGTTGGGCACACCCAGTAGGCTGGCTGGTGTGAAAAAGCTTCCCGCCACGCTGCGCCTGGCCGTTGCCTGGTGGGCCGTGCTGGCCCTGGTCCTGCTGGGCTTCGGCGTGGCCTCCTGGGGCAACGCGCGGCTGCTGGCCGGCGGCAGCCGCTCCGGGTTGATGGCGTTGGCGCTGCTGCTGGCGCTGCTGGCACTCGGCGTCGGCTACGGCGCCTGGCGGCTGGTCCGGGGGCATCTGGCAGGTCGGGCCTGGTTGACGACCATGGGCCTGATCGGCGGCCTGCCCCTGGTGCTGCGCGGCCCGAGGTTGGGAACCCTGGGCGCGACCCTGCTCGTCGGGGTCGTGCTGCTGTGGTTGCCGCCGAGCCTGGCCTACTTCAAGGAGCAGTCCCGGGCGGCCCGGGCCGCGCGCCAGGCGGAACGCCGGGCGGCCAAGGGCCTTCCGCGGCGCTGAGGGCCAGGCTCCGTCCGGCTGCCACCGGCGCCGGCCCGGCCCCGGCGGCGAACGTGTCGCATCTCACGTCGGCAGCGATAGGCTCGGGGGACCCACTCCATCTCCCGAAAGGACTCCAACCATGGGTCTGCTGGCCATCACCAATGCCCACGTCGTGCCGATCGAAGGGCAGCCCCATGACGGCACCGTCCTCGTCCGCGACGGCCGGATCGAGGCCTGCGGGCCCGGCACCACGGCCCCCGCGGACGCCGAGGTCCTCGACGCGGGCGGACAGTGGCTGCTGCCGGGCTTCGTGGACGCGCATGTCCACCTGGGCATGCACCCCGAGGGCGAGGTGGGCTCGACCGCCGACGTGAACGAGATGACCGACCCGATCATGGCCGCCGTGCGGGCGATCGACGCCGTGGACCCGTTCGACCCCGGCTTCGACGACGCCCTGGCCGGCGGCGTCACCACGGTGAACGTCAACCCCGGATCAGGCAACCCGGTGGGCGGGCTGGCCGTGGCGATGCATACGCACGGGCGCTACATCGACCAGATGGTGCTGCGCTCCCCCAGCGGCCTGAAGTCCGCCCTCGGCGAGAACCCCAAGCGGATCTACGGGGAGAAGAAGCAGACCCCCTCCACCCGCCTGGGCACGGCGATGGTGATCCGCAAGGCGTTCATCGAGGCCCGCAACTACATGGCCAAGGCCGACCCCGACGCCATCGACCCGCGGCTGGAGGCCCTGGCCATGGTGCTGCGGCGCGAGATCCCGTGGCGCCAGCACTGCCACCGCACGGACGACGTCGCCACGGCCCTTCGCCTGGCCGAGGAGTTCGGCTACGACCTGGTCCTGGACCACGGCACGGAAGCGCACGTGATCGCCGACATCATCGCCGAACGCAACATCCCGGTGCTCATCGGCCCGCTGTTCACCACCAAGTCCAAGGTCGAGCTGCGCGGTCGTTCGCTCGCCAACCCGGGCAAGCTGCACGATGCCGGCGTGGAGATCTCCATCATCACCGACCACCCGGTGGTGCCGATCAACTTCCTGGTCCACCAGTGCACGCTGGCCATCAAGGAGGGGCTGGACCCGGTGGCCGCCCTGCGCTCGATCACCATCAACCCGGCACGCGTGCTCGGGCTCGCGGACCGCATTGGCTCGATCGAACCGGGCAAGGATGCCGACCTGGTGCTCTGGTCCGGCGACCCGCTGGATGTCATGCAGCGGGCCCTGCGGGTGTTCATCGGCGGCCGCCAGGTCATGGAGTACGACGCCGGCACCCGCCTTCCCGTCGTCGTGGATCGGAAACTGCCGGTCGCGTAGGGACCGCATCCCGCCGGAACAGGAGGGGGTCCATGAACCGGAAGGTACCGGAGGTGGCGACGCCAGACGCGGCGGGGCTCAGCGCCGTCGTGGACCTGCTGGGGCACTGGCAGGTCGAGGGGGCACCGCTGCAGCTGCATCCGGGGGATGTGGGCTGGTACTGGCGCATGGGGGCCGAGGCCACCGCGGCAGCGGTGCGCACCTGGAGCCGGGACGGGCGGATCCTTGCCGTCGGGCTGCTGGACGGAGCGCGGCAGTTGCGGCTGGCCATCGCGCCGGAAGCCCAGCACGACCTCGCCTTGGCCCGCCAACTGGCCGCCGACGCCGGCAATCCGCGGCGCGGCGGGCTGCCGGCCGGGGAGGCGGCCATCGAGGCCCCCGTGGGCGCGGTGCTACGCGACCTCCTCGCCGCGGACGGTTGGGATGCCGGCGTACCGTGGACCCCGCTGCGCCGGGACCTGTCGGACCCCGTGGAGGATCCCGGCGCGCGGATCGAGGTGGCCGGACCGGACACGGCGGCGGTGCGCACGGCCGTGCACCGGTCGGCGTTCGGCCGTCCGTCGTTCACCGCGGAGCGCTGGGGCGCGCTGGCCTCCGGGCTGCCGTATGCGCAAGCCCGGTGTCTGGTGGCCTACGATGACGCGGACCAGCCGGCGGCGGCCGCGACGGTTTGGTCCGCCGGTGACGGCCGACCCGGGCTGCTCGAACCGCTGGGGGTTGGCACGGGCCACCGGGGTCGCGGATTCGGTCGGGCGATCACCCGCGCGGCCGCCGCGGCGTTGCGGGATCTCGGGGCCTCCAGCGCCGTCGTCTGCACGCCCAGTTCCAACGTGGGAGCCGTGTCCACCTACCTCTCGGGTGGGTTCACGGACGGGCCCGCGGTACCGGACCTCCACCGGGGCGGCTGAGACCCACCGCCCGGAACCCTCCCGCCCGGATTGCGGCCGGGTCCCGGGGACCCGCTACCTACTGCAGCAGGGGGACCTCGGAGACCACGGCGATATGCCGGCCCATCGCCTCGGCGGCCGACTCCGGCTCCCCGGAGCGGATGGCCTCGGCGATCCGCCGGTGCGCGGCCAGGGAAACCTCGGGCCGGCCGGGCTGGCCCAAGGACTCGATCCGGGTCTCCAGGATCATTTCCGAGATGAAGCTCATCATCTGGGCCAGCACCGCCGAATGCGCTGCGGCCGTGATGGCCTGGTGGAACAATTCGTCACCGTGGACGCCCCGGTCGCCGGCCTCGACCTCCGCGGCCATCTCCACCAGCGCGGCGTCGATCGCCGCCAGGTCCTCCTCCGTGCGGCGCTCCGCGGCCAGGGCCGCCAGCTTCACCTCCAGGGTGCTGCGCGCCTCGACGATGTCCGGCAGCCGGTTCTGGTGCTCGCGGAGCTTGCGCAACAGCGTCGCCATGCTCGGCCGGTAGACCAGCACCGCCCCGGTGCCATGCTGGACGTCGATGACGCCCAGGACCTCCAGGGCCACCAGCGCCTGGGCCAACGTGGCCCGCGAGACGCCGAGCTGCTCCGCCAGGTCGCGTTCGGCGGGCAGGCGATCCCCCGCGCCGAGCTGTTCCGCCTCGACGTAGCCGAGGATCTGCTCCATGAGCTGCTCATAGAGGCGCGGCCGTGCGACCTTGCCCAACGACGTCGTCCTGCCTTGTGTCTTCATGGTCCACCGCCTTCCGTTGTGATCCAGACTACACGGGACGCGCTATTGACAAAGCGACAGAGGGTCTAGGAGGCTAGGCCACTGTTAGTGGCATGATTCACACTCGTCTTGATGGAGGACCCCTCGCATGTCAGCTCCCATACTCTCGATCATCGTGTTGGCGGTGATGTTCCTGTTGGCCACGGTCCTGCCGATCAACATGGGCGCGCTGGCCTTCGTCGGTGCCTTCGTCCTCGGCGCCCTCTTCCTGGGGATGGATACCAAGGACATTCTCGCCCAGTTCCCCGGCGGGTTGTTCCTCACCCTCGTCGGCGTCACCTACCTGTTCGCCATCGCCCAGGGCAACGGGACCATCGACCTGCTCATCCGCAAGGCGGTCAAGCTCGTCGACAACCGGATCGCCCTGATCCCGTGGGTTATGTTCACCATCACCGCGGTCATCACCGCCGTCGGCGCGCTCGGCCCGGCAGCGGTGGCCATCATGGCCCCCATCGGCCTGGGTTTTGCCGCGAAGTACAAGATCAACCCGCTGATGATGGGCATGCTCATCGTCCACGGGGCCCAGGCCGGCGGGTTCTCCCCGATCGCCGTCTACGGCGTCATCGTCAACGGGCTCATCGCCGACACCGGCTTCGATTTCAGCCCCACCGCGCTGTTCCTGAGCTCCTTCATCTTCAATACCGTCATCGCCGTCATCCTCTTCTTCGTCCTGGGGGGCAAGGCACTGGCCGGCAGCCGCGTCGCGCACTTCGCCGAAAGCGTCTCCGAGGCCCGCATGGGCGCCTCCGTCGGCTCCCGCGCCGCCGGCGTCGACTTCAAGGGCACCGGCAGCGGCACCTACGGTCCCCGCGACCCCGCCGGCGACGGGCCCTCCAGCGCCGTGGCCAGCCGCGTCTCGTTCCCGCAGGTCGCCACCATCATCGGCCTCATCGTCCTGGCCGTCGTGGCCCTGGGCTTCGGCGTCGACGTCGGGTTCGTCGCCATCACCATCGCCGTCGTCCTGGCCCTGGTGTCCCCGCAGGCGCAGAAGGGCGCCGTCAACAAGATCAGCTGGTCCACCGTGCTGCTGATCTGCGGCATGCTGACATTCGTCGGCGTGCTCGAGGAGGCCGGGACCATCACCTACGTCTCCGACGGCGTCGCGCAGCTGGGCATGCCACTGCTGGCCGCCCTGATGATCTGCTACATCGGGGCCGTCGTGTCGGCCTTCGCCTCGTCCACGGCCATCCTGGCGGCCCTCATCCCGCTGGCCATCCCGTTCCTGGACTCCGGCGCGGTCAGCGCCATCGGGGTCGTCTGCGCCCTGGCCATCGCCTCGACCATCGTCGACGTGTCCCCCTTCTCCACCAACGGCGCCCTGGTGCTCGCCAACGCCCCGGAGGGGGTCGACGCCGACCGGTTCTACAAGCAGATCCTGGCCTACGGCGGCATCGTCGTCGTCGCCGGGCCCCTGCTGGCCTGGCTGGCACTCGTCGTCCCCGGGTGGCTCTGAGCCGGGGCCGGCCGCGACCCCGGCCGGCCCCGGCCGATCCAGACCACCCGCCGCCGGCCGCCCGGGAGCGCCCCACGGGGCGCCCCCGGGCCTGTCCCACCGCTCCCCCGCCCCGAAAGGAGCCCTCGTGAACCCCACGAACACCTCGTCCCCCGCCTCCGGCCCGTCCACCGGCTCGTCCACCGGGCCCCTCACCGGCTACACGGTCCTGGACCTCACCCGTGCCCTCGCCGGACCGCATGCCGGCATGATGCTCGGAGACCTCGGCGCCCGCGTCATCAAGGTCGAGACGCCCGGCACCGGTGACGACACCCGCAGCTGGGGCCCGCCGTTCGTCGGCCCCGAGGACGACCGCCAGGCCACCTACTTCCTGTCGTGCAACCGCAACAAGGAATCCATCGCCTTGGATCTGAAGTCCGACGAGGGACGCGAGACGCTCACCGAGCTGGTCCGCCGCTCCGATGCCCTGCTGGAGAACTTCAGGACCGGGGTGCTGGACCGGCTCGGGTTCTCGATGGAGGCGCTGCAGCAGATCAACCCGCGCCTGGTGGTCCTCTCGATCACCGGGTTCGGCCACGACGGGCCGGAAGCCAAGCGCAGCGGCTACGACCAGATCGTCCAAGGCGAGGCCGGCCTGATGTCGCTGACCGGTTCCGGTCCCGACGACCCGCAGCGCGTGGGCGTTCCGATCTCCGACCTGCTCTCCGGCATGTACGGGGCCTACGGCGTCCTCGCGGCGCTGCTCGAGCGGGAGAAAACGGGCCATGGCCAGATCGTGCGCACCTCGTTGCTGGCCTCCGTCGTCGGCGTGCATGCCTTCCAGGGCACGCGTGCCACCGTGGCCGGGGAAGTCCCGCGTGCCCAGGGCAACCACCACCCCTCGATCGCCCCCTACGGGCTCTTCGCCTGCCGGGGCGGGAACGTCCAGATCAGCGTGGGCAGCGAGAAGCTGTGGAAGGCGCTGACCGAGGCGTTCGGCATCGACGCCTCCGACCCGGACTTCGCCACGAACGCCGACCGGGTCCACCACCGCGGGAAGCTGATCGGCGTGATCGAGGATGCCTTCAGCGCCTACGACCCAACCACCCTGCTGCAGAAGCTCAACGAGGCGGGGGTCCCGGCCGGCAAGGTGCGCACCCTCGACGAGGTCTACGCGTGGGACCAGGTCAAGTCGCAGGGCTTGCTGCTCGACGTCGAGCACCCCGTGCTCGGGGAGATCACGCTGCCCGGGCCGCCGCTGCGCTTCTTCGACGCGGCCACCGCCCGGGAAAGGACCCGGACCGCCCACACGGCCCCTCCCGGGCTCGACGCCGATGCCGAGGCCATCCGCGCCTGGCTCGCCTCCGATAGCGCTCCCGCCGTGGACGGGAACTAGGCGTGGCTCCCGTGGCGACCCGCCGGCTGACGGCCACCGACCTGCTGAACACCGTCCTGGACGAGGGGTCCTTCCGTTCCTGGGACGCCCCGGCCGAACAACCGGCCACCACCGGAAAATACGCCGACGACCTCGAGGCCGCCCGGCTCAAGAGCGGACACGACGAATCCGTCCTCACCGGGGAGGGCCGGATCCGCGGCCGGAGGGTGGCCGTGATCGTCTCCGAGTTCACGTTCCTGGCCGGCTCGATCGGCCGGGCTGCGGCACAGCGGATCACCGAGGCCGTGGAGCGGGCCACCGCCGAGGGCCTGCCGCTGCTGGCTGGACCGGCCTCCGGGGGAACGCGGATGCAGGAGGGCACGCTCGCCTTCCTGTCGATGGTGGCGATCACCGACGCGGTGCGGCGCCACAAGGAGAAAGGGCTGCCCTACCTGGTCTACCTGCGCCACCCGACCACGGGCGGCGTGATGGCTTCGTGGGGCTCGCTGGGGCACATGACCGTGGCCGAACCCGGGGCCCTGCTGGGGTTCCTCGGTCCGCGGGTCTACGAGACCTTGTACGGCTCGCCCTTCCCCGAAGGGGTGCAGACCGCCGAGAACCTCTACCGGTGCGGCCTCATCGACGCGGTGGTCCCCCCGCAGGACCTCCCCGCCATCATCGACCGGGCCCTGCGGATCCTGCTGCCCGCCCAGCCGGCGGGGAACCTCCCGGTCCCGGCCAGTGCCGCGGCGGTTCCCGGCACCCGGGAGGCCTGGGAATCCATCCAGATCTCGCGTCTGCCCCGCCGCCCGGACCTGCGCTGGCTGCTGGCGGCCGGTGCCGACGATGCCCTGCCGCTGAACGGCACCGGCCAGGGCGAAAACGACCCGGGGCTCGGCTTGGCGCTGGCCCGTTTCGGCACGCAGTCCTGCATCGTGTTGGGCCACCAGCGGCCCCGCCATGGTGGACGGGAAATGGGGCCGGGGTCGCTGCGGGAGGCGCGCCGTGGCATGCAGCTGGCCGAGGAACTCCAGCTGCCGCTGCTGACGGTCATCGACACCGCCGGCGCCGACCTCTCCCCCGAGGCCGAGGAAGGCGGTTTGGCCGGGGAGATCGCGCGGTCGTTGAACAGCCTGATCGGGCTCTCGGCCCCGAGCGTCGCGGTGCTGCTGGGGCAGGGTTCGGGCGGTGGGGCGCTGGCGCTGTTGCCCGCGGACCGGGTGGTTGCCGCGGAGAACGCGTGGCTCTCGCCACTGCCGCCGGAGGGAGCCAGCGCCATCGTCTACCGGGACGCCGCCCATGCCCCGCAGCTGGCCGCCGAGCAGGGCGTGAACGTGGCGTCCCTGCACCGGATCGGGCTGGTCGACCACATCGTCCCGGAGGAGCGCGACGCCGCGACCGACCCCCGCGGGTTCTGCTCCGACATGGCCACCGCCATCGAATACGAGCTCACCGTCGCGGTGGCCGTCCCCGCCGGGGTGCGGCGCCAGCGCCGGGCCGCGAAGTTCGCCACGCTGGGACTCTAGGACCGGATCCCGGAACCGCCAACGGCCCCCGGCCACCGTCTGTCGAGCGGTGGCCGGGGGCCGTTGGCGTCTGGCCGTTTGCGTCCGACCGAGGCGTCCGGGGACGGGACCCCGGGTGCGGGTCTACAGCTGGGTGAAGGCCTGTTCGAGGTCGGCGATGAGGTCCTCGACGTCCTCGATGCCGCAGGAGAGGCGCAGCAGGTTCTCGGGCACGGCCAGTTCGGTGCCCTTGACCGAGGCGTGGGTCATTTCCGAGGGGTAGTTCATCAGCGATTCGATGCCCCCCAGCGACTCGGCCAGGGTGAACACCCGGGTCGCCTCGGCGATCTTCCGCGCTGCCGCGGCGCCGCCGGCGAACTGCACGGAGACCATGCCGCCGAAGCGCTTCATCTGCTTCTTGGCCAGGTCGTGCCCCGGGTGGTCGGGCAGTCCCGGGTAGAGGACCTTCTCCACCTCGGGGCGGCCGAGCAGCCATTCGGCGACGGCCTGGGCGTTCTCGGAGTGCCGGTCCATGCGCACACCCAGGGTCTTCAGCCCGCGGGTGGTCAGGAAGGCGTCGAGGGGGCCGTTGACCGCGCCGGCGGCGAACTGCAGGAACCCGATCTTCCCGGCCAACTCCGCGTCCTTGACGACGACGGCGCCGCCGACCACGTCGGAGTGCCCGCCGATGTACTTGGTGGTCGAGTGCACCACGACGTCGGCGCCCAGGTCCAGCGGCTGCTGCAGGTAGGGCGAGGCGAAGGTGTTGTCCACGACCAGCAGGGCCCCGGCGTCGTGCGTGGCCCGGGCAATGGCGGCGATGTCGGTGATCTTCATCATCGGGTTCGAAGGCGTCTCGAGCCAGACCAGACGCGTCTGGTGGGCGGCGATGGCCTCGGTGACGGCCTGCAGGTCGGCCATGTCGACCGGGGTGTTGCCGATCCCCCAGTCCCCCAGGATCCGGGTGATCAGCCGGTAGGTGCCGCCGTAGGCGTCGTTGCCGAGCACGATGTGGTCGCCCGGACGGGCCAGGGCCCGGATCAGCGAGTCCTCGGCGGCCAGGCCGGAGGCGAAGGTGAAGGCGTGCGTGCCGTTCTCCAGCGCCGCGAGCTGTTCCTGCAGCGAGTCACGGGTCGGGTTGGTGCCGCGGCCGTATTCGTAGCCGTTGCGCAGCCCGCCGATCCCGTCCTGGGCATAGGTGGTCGAGAAGTGCACGGGCGGCACGACGGCGCCCGTGTGGGGTTCGAACGCCTGTCCGGCGTGGATGGCGCGGGTGTTGAAGCCGTTTCCCGGGGTGCTCATGGGCGGTCTCCCTTTCGCTGGGTGTGGTTGCGTCGGTGGTTCGGGTGTCGGTGGTTCGGGCGTCGCTGGGTCAGCTGGTTCACCGGGCCAGGTGGTTCAGCAGGTCGTGACGGGTCAGCACGCCGACGGGGCCACCGTCGCGGGTGACCAGCAGGGCATCGGCGTCCTGCAGCTTGGTGCGCGCCGCGGCGACGGATTCCTGGGCGCCGATCAGCGGCATCGGCTCGCCCACGTGCTCCTCCACGGCCTGGGTCAGCCCGGCCTCGCCGGCGAAGATCCGGGAGGTGAGGGTGCGTTCGTCGACGGCGCCGACGACCTCGCCCATGCGCACCGGCGGCTCGGCGGAGAGCACCGGGAGCACGGAGACGCCGTATTCGTTCATGAGGTTGATGACGTCGCGCACCGATTCGCCCGGGTGCGTGTGGATCAGTTCCGGCAGGCCGTGCGACTTGGCGGCCAGCACGTCGGCGACCGTGGCCTCCTCGCCATCGGCGATGAACCCGTAGGACTTCATCCAGGTGTCGTTGAAGATCTTGGCCAGGTAGCCGCGGCCGCCGTCGGGCAGGATGACCACCACGACATCGTCCTCGCCCAGGTCCTTCGCCGCGCGCAGTGCAGCGACGACGGCCATGCCGGAGGAGCCGCCGACGAGCAGGCCCTCCTCGCGGGCCAGCCGCCGGGTCATGGCGAACGATTCGGCGTCGGTGACGGCGATGACCTCGTCGGGGACCGACGGGTCGTAGTTGCCCGGCCACATGTCCTCGCCGACGCCCTCGACGAAGTAGGGGCGCCCGGTGCCGCCGGAGTAGACGGAGCCGTCCGGGTCCGCGCCGATGACCTTCACGGGTCCGGAGGCGCGGTCGGCGGAGATGTCCTTGAGGTAGCGGCCGGTGCCGGTGATCGTGCCGCCGGTGCCGGCGCCGATGACCACGTGGGTCAGCTTCCCGTCGGTGGCGTTCCAGATCTCGGGGCCGGTGGACTCGTAGTGGCTGTCCGGGGCGGCGGGGTTGTTGAACTGGTCGGGCTTGTAGGCGCCGGGGATCTCGGTGACCAGGCGGTCGGAGACCCCGTAGTAGGACTCGGGGGAATCGGGGGCCACCGAGGTGGGGGTGACGACGACCTCGGCACCGTAGGCACGCAGCACGTCGCGCTTTTCCTCGCCGACCTTGTCCGGGGTGACGAAGATGGTCTTGTAGCCCTTCGCCTGGGCCACCAGGGCCAGCCCGACGCCGGTGTTGCCCGACGTCGGCTCCACGACGGTGCCGCCGGGCCGCAGTTCCCCGGACTTCTCCGCCTCCTCGATCATCTTCAGCGCGATGCGGTCCTTGATGGACCCTCCGGGGTTCAGGTACTCGAGTTTCACCAGGACGGTGGCCCGGACGCCCTCGGTGACCTTCGAGAGCTTCACCAGGGGGGTGTTGCCGATGAGTTCCAGGACGGATTCAGCGTATTTCATGGGGTCGACTCTACCGCCGCTCCACCGGGCGGCGGGGGTTGTACGCAACCCGGGGTCATCGAGGGCGCCGTCCCCGGGCGCACCGCCGGTCCGCGCTGGAATGAGATCATGGGAGGATGACGCGACCGACCCGCCGGGCCCACCGGGGACCACTGGCGCCTGTCGGCCTGCTCTCCCCCACCGGTCCCGTGGATGCCCCCGATGCAGAGGGAACCTGGGGGGCGCCGGGGGCCTACGACCTGCGCTCGACCCTCGGGGTGCTCCAGCGCGGCACCCACGACCCCTGCGTACGCGTAGGGGCGGGGCTGGCCTGGTTGTGCTTCACCACCGGCGACGGGCCCGCGACCCTGCTGGCAACGTCCGGGTCGCCTCCCCCGGCCAGTACCGCTTCCGGCGCAGCGGCACCGGAGGTCCCCGGAGAACCGCGTGGCACCAGCGTGCGGTTGCGTGCGTGGGGTCCGGGGGCGGGCCAGGCGCTGTCCTCCGCCCCGGCGCTCCTGGGTGCGGCCGATGTCTGGGACGGCTTCGACGCCGCGCACCGCTCGGCGCTGCCGCCCTGGGTTGCCGAGGTACGACGGCGGAACCCAGGTTTGCGCCTTCCCTCCACCGGCCGGGTCTTCGATGCCCTGGTGCCGGTCATCCTCGAGCAGAAGGTGACCACGATCGAGGCCCGGCATGCCTGGCGTTACCTCGCCGAGCACTTTGGTGAACCGGCTCCCGGACCGGCTCCAGCCCGGATGCGCATCGCCCCGGGCCCCCGGCGGCTGCGGCACGTCGGCAGCTGGGACTGGCATGCCGCCCGGGTGGACGATTCCCGCCGTCGTACGGTGTTGCGGGCCGCCGAGGCGGCTTCCGGGATCGACCGCCTCGCGGCGCTGCCCCTGGTGGAGGATCCGGGCCGGAAGCTGCAGTCGATCCCCGGGATCGGCCCCTGGACCGCGGCCGAGACCCTGCAGCGCACGCATGGGCACCCGGATGCGGTCTCAGTGGGCGACTACCACCTGGCCGCCTACATCGGCCACGCGCTGGCGGGTCGGGCCACCGACGACGCGGGCATGTTGGAGCTGCTGGAGCCTTTCGCCGGGAACCGGCAGCGGGTCGTCCGGCTGATTGGGCTCAGCGGCTTCCGCAAGCCGTCCTTCGGGCCGCGGCTGGCACCCCTGGACCACCGCGGCCGCTGAGCCGGGAACCGGCCGGTCAGTTCCCGGCGAGCAGGTGCGTGGCTTCCTCGCGCATCTCCACCTTGCGGATCTTGCCGGAGATCGTCATGGGGAAACTGGTGCGGATCTGCACGTAGCGCGGGACCTTGTAGTGGGCGATCTTCCCGGCGCAGAACTCGCGCACCGTGTCCAACGTCATCTCGGCGGCACCGTCCTTGAGGATGATGCAGGCCATGATTTCCTCCCCGTACTTCTCGTCCGGGACGCCGATGACCTGGACGTCCTGGATGTCCCGGTGGCGATACAGGAACTCCTCGATCTCGCGCGGCGAGACGTTTTCGCCACCCCTGATGATCAGGTCCTTGATGCGCCCCTCCACCCGCACGTACCCATCCTCGTCCATCGAGGCCAGATCCCCGGTGTGCATCCAGCCGTCGGCGTCGATCGCCGCGGCCGTCTTCTCGGGTTCGTTCCAATATCCCTTCATCACCGCGTAGCCGCGCGTGCACAGTTCCCCGGTCGCGCCGCGGGGAACCACCTCGCCGCTGGCCGGATCGACGATCTTGGATTCGAGTTGGGGCATGGTCCGGCCCACCGTCTGGGTGCGTCGCTCGAGCGAGTCGTCGGTGCGGGTCATGGTGGAGACCGGGGAGGTCTCGGTCATGCCGTAGCAGATGGCCACCTCGGTCATGTTCATTTCCGAGATCACCCGCTCCATGACCTCTTCGGGGCAGGTCGAACCGGCCATGACACCGGTGCGCAGCGTCGAGAGGTCGTAGTCGGCGAAGTTGGGCAGCGCGAGTTCTGCGATGAACATCGTCGGGACCCCGTACAGGCTGGTCCCGCCGTGGTCCTGGACGGCTCGAAGGGTGTCGGCGGGCTTGAAGGCCCGTCCCGGCAGGATCGTTGCGGCCCCGTGGGAGAGTGCGGCAAGGTTGCCGATGACCATGCCGAAACAGTGGAAGAACGGGACCGGGAGCACGACCCGGTCCTTCTCGGAGTAGGACAGCAGCTCGGCAATGTGGAAGCCGTTGTTCAGGATGTTGTGGTGGCTGAGGGTGGCGCCCTTGGGGAATCCGGTCGTTCCCGAGGTGTACTGCAGGTTGATCGCCTCGTGGGGCTCCAGGGCCCCGAGGACTTCTTCCAGCCGGGCAGGTGGGGTTTGCGCGGCCAGTTCCAGTAACCCGGCCCAGCTGAACTCGCGCACGCCGCCCGCCGGGGTAGCTGCCGCGGCCTGGGACTGCTCCTGCGCCGGGGCGTCCCCGCCTGGCTCCGGGAGGAGGATCAGGTCCTGCAAGGGGTTATCGGCGGCCGCGACACTGCGCGCCATGCCCGTGTAGTCGCTCGTCTGGTCCGAGGGGGCCACCGCCAGGGCGCGCATCCCGCACTGCGAGACCACGTACGAGAGTTCTTCGAGGCGATATGCCGGATTGACGTTGACCAAGATGATGCCGACTTTGGCGGTCGCGTATTGCAGAAGTGTCCATTCGGCGCAGTTGGGGCTCCAGATCCCCAACCGGTCACCGCTTCCGATGCCTGCAGTGATCAGCGCCCGGGCGAGCTCGTCCGTGGCCTGGTCCATCTGGGCGTAGGTCCAGCTGCGTCCCGTCGAGGCCTCGACCACGGCGAGGTGGCCCGGGAACGTGGCTGCCGTGGCCCTGAAATTTGCACCGATGGTCTCGTTCAGGACCTCGGGGTCGGCCCCGCCCCTAGTGTAGGAACCAGCAGTGGCATGCGTATCTGAAGCGGGCATTGACGGGACCTTTCACGGAACCTGAACATCGTGTGATCCACAACATACCAGCCGTTCGCGCACGGAAGCGTGCGGTGGCTGATGGCCCACCTGCGCCTACTTGGCCTTGGACTGCTCCGCCAGCTGGGCGTGCACTTCCTGCATGTCGATGCCCTTCACCGCCTCGATGAGGTCGTCGAACTGGGCGGCGCCGATGGCCCCGGGCTGGGAAAAGACCAGGACGCGGTCGCGGAACGCCATGAGCGTGGGAATCGAGGTGATTCCCGCCGCCGCGGCCAAGCCTTGCTCGGCTTCCGTATCCACCTTGGCGAAGGCAATGTCGGCGTGCTTTTCGGACGCCTGAGCGAACACGGGGGCGAACTGCTTGCACGGCCCGCACCAGGCGGCCCAGAAGTCGACGAAGACGATGTCGTTGCCCTCGATGGTCTGCTGGAACTGGTCTTCAGTGATGTCGATGGTAGCCATATCCCCACGGTAGCCGCATTCCCCACCGGATGTCTCCCGCAGCCGGTGGGTGTGGACCCTTTTATCCACAGGTAGATAGCGCCCCTGTCCGGGGCACCGGAGCGGTGCATACGCTCGGGAGACGCACTTCGGGAACCCCAGGGAGGACCACCATGCCGCGCTGCACATTGCTGTTCGTGATCGAGGGCGAGCTCCTGCGCGAGTCCATCCGGATGAGCCTTGACCTGGCAGACGACTACCAACGGCAGCTACCGAACGTCATGGAAGTGTCGGCCTCCGAGCTCTTCGCAGTCGGCGAGGCGCCCCGGATCCAGCGCCGCATGAGGCTCCCCCGCCCGCTGGATGACGCGTCATCGGCAGCCACCAGCGCAGGGCCCATCCAGGCGATCTGGACGCCGGGGGGATGGCGTACCCCGGGTGATTGCCCGCCGGCACCGCCGGACTCCAACGGCGCCACAGCCTGGCAATGGGCCCATTACGAGGCCGTCATGAATGCCTCGAGGGAGGCGCACATGATCCTGTGGGACCTATATGTCCACCACGTCGGCAATGAGTTGGCCGCCTGAGCGCGGTGCCGCTGCTTGCCGTCGGCGTTAGGGGTACCGACCGGCTCTGGGAATGCGAAAACCCCGGACTTGTGAGTCCGGGGTTTTCATCGGTCCTGGCCGAGACCGTGGTGGCAGATACTGGATTCGAACCAGTGAAGGCAATGCCAGCTGATTTACAGTCAGCCCCCTTTGGCCGCTCGGGTAATCTGCCGAACGTTCCGCAGTGGAACGAGTATAGACTTTACCGAATTTTTGGCCAGGAATCGAATCGGTCGCCGCATGCAGCCGCTCCCGGCCCCGAGCTTCGGCGTCGAGTCCTGCCGGGGTGCCCCGCCGATGCACTCACGGATAGGCTGGTGGGCAAAACGGAACCTACCAAGGAGGACCCATGGCCAGTGAATCCACATTCGATGTCGTGAGCAAAGTCGACAGCCAGGAAGTCTCGAATGCCCTGAACCAGGCCCAAAAGGAAATCGCCCAACGCTACGATTTCAAGGGCGTCGGGGCCGAGCTGGACTTCAGCGGGGACAAGATCCTGATGAAGGCCAACTCCGAGGAACGCGTCAACGCGGTCCTGGACGTCTTCCAGTCGAAGCTGGTCAAGCGCAAGATCTCCCTGAAGTCCCTGGACGCCGGTGATCCCTTCGCCTCCGGCAAGGAGTACCGCATCGAGGCTTCCATCAAGGAAGGCATTGCGCAGGACGTGGCGAAGAAGATCAACAAGCTCATCCGCGACGAGGCCCCGAAGGGCGTGAAGTCAACCATCCAGGGCGATGAGCTGCGCGTCTCGTCCAAATCCCGCGATGACCTCCAGGCGACCATGGAGCTGCTGCGCTCCTTCGAGGACGCAGACCTGCAGTTCGTGAACATGCGCTGACTACGCGGGCACTGCAGTGCCAGGGGCCGCGTCCGCATCGGAAACCACCGTTGTTGGCGCCTCGTTGCATGCCCCTGCCCGCCAGCTCGGGTCACCCCTCGAAGGGGCCCTGTCCCAGGTAGCCACCCGTTGTGGGCAATCCCGTTGGGATGGCAAACAGGCCCGACCCGGTGTGCCGCA
>Ga0134125_10000946_pt1 | contig 37078 bp, 21 predicted proteins | sample KB31751_FD_96464 | JGI IMG/M metagenome (GOLD analysis project Ga0134125, IMG submission 96464) | Terrestrial soil microbial communities with excess Nitrogen fertilizer from Kellogg Biological Station, Michigan, USA - KB3-175-1 | ecosystem: Environmental > Terrestrial > Soil > Unclassified ...
ACGACGAGCGCGCGCTTCGACGCCACGCGCGCGAGCAGCTCGCGCAGCGCCGTGAACAGCTGCCGGCGCAGCTGCTGCGGATCGCCGTCGGCCGGCGGGCGCGGCGCCGACGCCACTGCCTCGACGCGGCGGAGCACCGGGAACACCTCGGCGAGCAGGCCCGCGCGCGCCGGCAGCATCATCGCCGCGTCGACCTTGGGCAGGCGCGCCAGCCAGCGCGCGAGCGAATCGACCACGCCGTCGAGCGCCTTGTAGGGCACGCTCTCGCGCTCGTAGCAGCGCCCCTGCAGCAGCACCACGTCGGCAGACGACTTCCGCAACCCGTCGACGAAGTGGCGCACCAGCGCGCTCTTGCCCACGCCCGACTCGCCGCGCACGTGCACCGTCACCGGCGCGCCGGCGCGCGTGCGCTCCCACGCCGCCTCCAGCGCCGCCAGCTCGGCGCGCCGTCCGACGAAGCGCGCCTCGCGGTGCGCCGCCGACGCCAGCTCGGCCGCCTCGTTGCCGCGCAGGAGGCGCTCGTACAGCGCCTTGGCGCCGAAGCGCTCGCGCGCGTCCTTGCGCAAAAGGCCGACGCAGAGCGCGTCGAGATCGGCCGGCGTCTCCGGCGCCAGCGCGCGCGGCGGCGCCGGATCGCGCCCCTGCTTCTGCAACAGCACCTCGAGCGGCGCGCCCGAAAACGGCACGCTGCCGGTGAGCGCCTCGTAGAGCACCACGCCCACCGAGTACCAATCGGCCTCGGGCCCCACCTTGCGCCCCGACGCCTGCTCCGGCGCCATGTAATCGGCGGTGCCGACCACGCGCACGTCGCTCTCGCCCGCGCGCGTCGACGACTGCGCCAGCCCGAAGTCGAGCAGCACCACGCGCCCGGTCTTCTGCTCGACGAGGATGTTGGACGGCTTGATGTCGCGATGCACCACGCCCGCGGCGTGCAGCGCGCTCACGCCGCGCGCCAGCTCGACGAGCCCCGCGCGCAGCCGCACCACGTCGAGCGGCGGCCGTCCCGCGCGCTCGATGCGCGAGACGGCCGAGGCGTGCGGCTGCAGCGTATCGGCGCTCGGCGTCGGATCGACGAAGTCGCGCGACGTCGTCACCGGCGACGGCACGCCGGCGCGCTCGGGCCTCACCCAGCCGAGCAGGTCGACGCCGTCGACCAGCTCCATGGTGAAGAACCACTGCCGGCCGAGCGTGATCAGCTCGCCGAGGGTGCACAGGTTGGGATGCGAGAGATCCTGCAGCGCGCGAAACTCGTTCTTGAAGCGGAGGATGCCTTCGGCGCTGAGGGTGCGGAGGGTCTTGAGCGCGACGCGCATGCGCCGCTCCCGGTCGTAGGCTTCGTAGACGACGCCCATGCCGCCTTCGCCGAGTCGGCGCAGCACGTCGAAGCGCCCGTTCTCGCGAAGGTCGAACTCGACGGACGACACGCCCGTCCATTGTAATGGATTACGGCAGGCAGAAGAGGCCGATCGTGCCGGAGCGGCCGCGCGACGAGGCCCACTTCGCCGACGCGGTTCCATCGAACGTCACCGTCCAGGTCGTCTTCGAGAGGCCGCCGGTGTGCGACAACACGCCCGACGTCGGACAGCGCGCCTTGCACTGCGCGTAGTTGTCGATCGACGTCGACCAGGTGGCGGTACCGATCACCGTCGACCACGCGCCGTCGAGGGTGCCGCACTGCGAGGCGTCGTCCCACGTGAGCGTGTAGCCGCCCTGGCGCGTGATCGAGTTGCCGAACGCGCCGGTGCCGCTGCCGCTCGTCGAGACCACGAGCTTTTTGGCGGTCCCGTTGACGGTGTAGTCCGCCGTCGAGTCGAGGCTCATGGTGGCGCCGTTTACCTGAAGCCCGTTGGTCACCACCGCGGCGTGGATGCCCGCCGAGTCGGCGGTGTAGGTGGCGACGACGGAGCCGGTGACGTGCACGAGCCCGTAGGGTCCGGTGCAGTTGGCGAGCGTGTAGGTGACGACGTTGTTGGTCTGCGACGTCGTCACGCAGGTCGACGGCTGCCAGAAGGTCTTGGCGGCGCCGTTGGCCATTCCGGCCGCTTCCGTGCTCGAGGTCGCGCTCTCGGTGCCCTGCGTGGTGGCCATCATGAGCGCGCTGTCGTTCGCCGTCTGATCGCTCGAGTCGAGCGCGGCGGAGACGGAGGCCGCGTCGCCGTTGGGATCGGCGCCGCCGCAACCGGCCAGAAGAGAGAGCGGAAGTAGATAAGCGAGAAGGTTCGTACGCATCGTCGGAGCTCCTTTCGCCACGGCCTCATTGCACGCGCCAGGCCACGCCGAAGTCCGCGTCCGACGTGGCTCACCGACGGCAACTGAGCCTGGCAGACTCAGCGCGCAGGCTCACCTACGCGTAGGCGCTACGTCCCCGGCGCTAGAACGAGGTGAGGTTCTTCCAGGCCTTCTGGACCTTGCCGGCGTCGCTGGCGAGCATCGCCGTGCCGACGTTGGCGAGCATCGAGCCGCCGAGCGACGTCGACAGCACGGCGATGCTCTGATCGTGCGGGTTGGCCATGTTGACGAAGCCGACGATGTAGCTGACGGCGATCGACGCCACGCCGACGAGGCCGGTGATGGTGCCGCCCCAGAACAGGCCGCGGCCGGTGTCGGCGTCGAGCGTCTGCAGGATGTGATGGCGCCAGCCGAGGCTGCCCGCCGCCAGGGCGAAGGAGAACGCGCCCGACGTCGACGACACCCACGACAGCACCTGCGCCGGATCCGAAGGCTTGGGCCGCGTGAGGTCATCGATGCTCGGCGGATAGTGCGCCGCCGCGACGTAGATGACGTTCGAGATGGTCAGGCCCGCCGAGAGCAGGCTGATGACGCCGCCGAAGCCGTTCATCACGCGCGCGCCGGTCCACTGATGTCGCGCCGAGCGCGCCGCCTCGATGCGCAGCGCCATCGGATCGTTCTCCGCCGACGCCGGCGGCATGCCCGTCGGTGGCGGCAGCGGCGGCGCCAACACGACGCCCGGCGGCGGCGACGCGTATGGATCGTTCTGCGCCTGCGGCGGTGACGGATCGTTTTGCGTTTGCGGCGGCGACTGCTGTGCGAGCGCGATCGACGGAGCCAGGATCACGAGCACGATCAGGTTTCGCATCGCCTGATCGTATCTGAGCGCTCCGTCGGTGAGAAGCCTCAGCGATACTTGATCCCTGTTCCGGTGTTGAAGACGACCACTCGCGCGTCCGGTGTGATCCATCCGCTCGCGCGCAATTCTTCGACCGCCGCCCACGCCGCGCCGCCCTCCGGACAGACGTCGATTCCCGTCGCTGACGCGAGCCACGCGGCGGCCGGCGCGATCGACGCTTCGTCCACCGCGACGGCGGTTCCGTGCGTCTCGCGGATCGCGCGCAGGCATAAAAATCCGCCAATCGGCGACGGCACGCGTAGGCCCCAGGCCCGAGTCATCGGGTTCACAAACGCCTCGGTTTTTGTCGCGCCGGCGACGAACGCCTTGACGACGGGTTGGCAGCCCACCGCTTGCACGCTCACGAGACGCGGCACGCGCGGCATGGGCCAGCCGAGCGCGCGCATCTCGCCGAACGCCTTCCACATGCCGACGAGACCGGTGCCGCCGCCCGTCGGATAGACGATGACGTCGGGCAATTCTCCGTCGAGCTGCTCGTGGAGCTCGTAGGCCATCGTCTTCTTGCCCTCGACGCGGTAGGGCTCCTTCAGCGTCGAGACGTCGAAGGCGTCGCCAAAGCCAAGGGATGCCCCGTGCTCGCGCAGCCACTTGCCGGCGTCGGCGATCGTGCCCGGCACCAGCTTGACGTCGGCGCCGTAGTGCCTGCACTCGTCGACGAAGATGCGCGGCGTGTCGTCGGGCATGGCGACGAGGACCGAGAGCTTGCCGGCGGCGCCGTACGCGGCGAGCGCGCCGGCGGCGTTGCCCGCCGACGGCGCCATCAACGATTTGGCGCCGAGCGCGCGCGCCATCGACACGGCGACGGTCATGCCGCGCGCCTTGAACGAGCCGGTCGGGTTCTGCGCTTCGTCCTTGATCCAGGTGCGCTCGTCGAGCTGCAACAGAGGCGTCATGCCTTCGCCGAGCGAGACCTCGCCGGCGGCGAGCGGCAGCACCTCGCGGTACCGCCACAACGACGCGATCCGTCCGCGTAAAGATGCGCGCGGCAGCGTATCCGGCGTCAACGCGTAGTCGACGCGGATGGGCAGCCCGCAGGCCGTGCACACGGTCTGCAGACGATCGAGCGCGTGCGGCGTGTCGCACGCAAAACAGCGAAGTCCTTGGAGTGCGCGGCTGGTCTGCACGCCGCGATCGTAACAGGGCGTACCGTCCAGCGTTCGCCGGGGTTGCAATTTTCGGCGGATTTCTTAGACTGAATGAGGGTTCATTCAGCACACCGAAGTCGCCACAGGAGACGCCAAGTGAGCAAGCCGATTCCCGCCATCAACCGTTACCGCGCCGATCTCCGCGAGCTGCAATTCCTGCTGTTCGAGCAGTTCAAGGTCGACGCCGTGCTCGGCCAGGGCCACTTCGAAGGCTGGGACGCCGACGCCATCAAGTCGACGCTCACCGAAGCGTACAAATGGGTGCGCGACGTGATCGGCCCGCTCAACGCCACCGCCGACGCCGAGGGCTGCCACCTCGAGGGCGGCAAGGTGACCACGCCGAAGGGCTTCAAGGAGGCGTGGAAGAAGCTCTACGAGGCGGGCTGGAAGGCGATCGGCGTCGACGCCGAGTACGGCGGCGCGGGCTCGCCGCGCGTGGTGCAGCTCCTCGTCGAGGAGATGGTGTCGGGCGCGAACACGGCGTTCTCGATGTACGGCGGGCTGACCTACGGCGCGGCCGAGGTCATCGAGGCGTTCGGCACGCCCGAGCAGAAGGCGCTCTACTGCGAGCGCATGTACACCGGCACGTGGGGCGGCACGATGTGCCTCACCGAGCCGCACGCCGGCTCCGACGTCGGCGCGGCGCGCACCAAGGCGACGCCGAACGGCGACGGCACCTACAAGATCAGCGGCACCAAGATCTTCATCTCGGCCGGCGATCACGATCTGACGGAGAACATCATCCACCTCGTGCTCGCGCGCGTGCCGGATGCGCCGGCGGGCACCAAGGGCCTGACGCTGTTCATCGTGCCCAAGCTGCGCACCGATGCCAGCGGCAAGCTCGGCGAATCGAACGACGTCGCCGTCGGCAACATCGAGCACAAGATGGGCATCAACGCCTCGGCGACCTGCGTGCTCAACTTCGGCGAGAACAACGCGTGCATCGGCGTTCCCGTCGGTGGCGACGCCAAGCTCAACCAGGGCATGTCGCAGATGTTCAAGATGATGAACTCGGCGCGCATCGCCGTCGGCATGCAGGGCTACTCGGTGGCGTCGTCGGCGTTCTTGAACGCGCTCGACTACGCGCGCGAGCGCAAGCAGGGCCCGTCGATCAAGGCGTTCAAGGATCCGACGGCGCCCCGCGTGCCGATCATCGAGCACGCCGACGTGCGCCGCATGCTCCTCGACATGAAGTCGCGCGTCGAGGGCGTGCGCGCGCTGGCCATCAAGCTCGCGCATCACCAGGACATGGCGACGGTGCTGACGGGCAAGGACGATCAGGCCGTGGCCTACCACCAGGGGCAGGTCGATCTGCTGGTGCCGCTCGTCAAGGCGTACGGCTCGGATCAGGGGTTCCGCGTGTGCGAGACCGCGATCCAGACCTACGGCGGCGCCGGCTTCACGCGCGACTATCCGGTCGAGCAGTACTGCCGCGACGCCAAGATCTTCTCGATCTACGAGGGCACGAACCACATCCAGGCGATGGATCTCGTCGGGCGCAAGCTGGCGCAGGGCGGCGGCGTGAACCTGCAGGCGTTCGGCGCCGACGTCGGTAAGTTCGTCGCCAAGCACTCGGCGCACGCCAAGATCGGCGCCGAGGTGAAGAAGCTCGGCGAGGCGCAGGCGGCGCTGACGCGCTCGGCGATGAAGCTGCTGACCTGGTTCCAGTCGGGGCAGCTCGAGATGGTGCCGCTCGTGGCCAACCGCTTCCTCGAGATGATGTCGGAGCTGGCGGTGGCGTGGATGCTGCTCGAGGGCGCGGCCATCGCCGACGAGAAGGCCAAGGGCGTGGCGGCCGGCCATCCGGATGCGGCGTTCTACGCGGGCAAGATCGCGGCCGCGCAGTACTACGCGCGCACGGTGCTGCCGGGCGTGGAGGAGAAGGCTCGCCAGCTCGACGTCGAGGATCGCAGCGCGCTCGACATCCCCGACGCCGGCTTCGCCAGCGTCTAGGGCGCGCGGCTCGCATCGCGGCGATGATGTCCGACTCCGCCCCGCTCGCCTGCTGCCACACATAGCTGCCACACATGACAGACGTGACTGCCGCCGACGGCGACGGCGGGCGCGACCTGATCGACCGCGACGTCCGACGGCGCCGAGATCGAGCCGACGCTCGTGCCGTCGAGGAGCACGCTCTCGATGACCGAGGTGTTGCGCACCGGCGGCTGCGACACCCACGCGGCGGCGACAGGCGTGAGGTGCCGCCGGGGAACGGCGCCAGCGCCGGAGATTGGCGCATCACGGCGCCGCCGGTGGCGACGCTGACCGTGGAGAGCGACGAAGCGGCGACGACGCCGACGATGTCGGCGGCGCCGGTGCCGTCGCCGTCGATTGGTCCAGTATAGGATGAGAAAAACGAGGAGGGTCAGACGGGTCCAGCGTCGATGTGATCACATCGACGCTGGCGTTCGGCGCGTCAGCGGTTGCCGTCGATCTCGGGCGGCCCCGCGTCGGACGCCTTGACGTTGCCGCGGTTGTCGTCGGTGACCGGCGACCGCGACGGCGGCGGAGTCGGCTGCGGATGCTGCGCCTGCTGCGGCGCCGTGTGCGGCTGCGGCTGCGCGCCTTCGGCGCCTGCGTGCGGCGCACCTGCGTGCGGCACGGCTGCGTGCGGCGCACCTTCGTGCGGCGCACCTTCGTGCGGCGCGCCCGCGTGCTGGCCGCCGACGTGCGGCGCGCCCGGCTGACCGGGCTGGCCCGGCATCCCCGGCTGCCCCGGCATGCCCGGCTTGCGCCCGCGACCGCGACCGCCGCGACGGCGCTTCTTCTTCAGGCCCTCGGGACCGCCGGGCTGACCCGGCGGGTGCGGCCCGTACGCCTGCTGACCCGGCTGACCCGGCTGCCCCGGCCCATGCGGCCCCGCGCCCTGCGGACGCGGACCCTGCGGACGCGGACCCTGCGGACGCGGACCCTGCGGGCCGCGCGGCCCCTGCCCAGGCGGACGCGGCGGACGCGGCCCACGCGGCTGACCGCCGGGACCACCGCCCGGCCCGCCACCGCCGGGACCACCGCCCGGTCCGCCCGGACCCCCCGCGCGACGCTCGCCGTGCGGACCGCCCGGCCCACGGCGATCGCCCGGCCCGCGACGCGGACCCTTGCCGCGCTTCTTGTCGAAGCCGCGCTTGCCGCGATCGAACGGCGCCGACGGATCCTTGGTGACCATCCAGCCCGCGCCGGCGAGCGGCATCGGCCCGCCGCGCTCTTCGCGCTCTTCGCGCGAACCGCCGCCACCGGCGCGCTCGGCCTTGACCAGCGAGCCGAGCCCGCGCGGCGCCTTCGGCTTGGGCGGTCCGAACGCGCCGCCGCCGAATCCGCCGCCGCCGCCGCCGCGACGCTCGCCGCCGCCACCGCCGCCACCGCCGCGTCCGCGCTCGCCGCGTCCGCCGCGATCACCGCCGCGTCCGCCGCGCTCGCCGCCGCGCGCTTCACGCCGGCCACCGCCGCCGGCGTCCGGCTGCAGGTCGACGACGAAGAAGTGCTCGCCCACCTTGACGCCGCCGCGCGGCTCCGCTTCGCCGCCGAACACGCGCACCAACCGCGTGCGCGGCGCGCGATCGCCGACCGCTTCGACCGCCTCGAGGAGCCGCGCCAGCCGATCGCCGGTCACGCTCACCGCTTCGCCGAGCTTCTCGCCGAGCTGCTCCGCCACCACGCCTTCGGCGACGAGCTTTGCCTTCGCATCCGCCGCCTGCCGAATCGTCAGGCCGCTGAACTCCGTCACCGTACGCAGCGGCGACGCCTTCTTCTCTTCTTCCTTCGCTTCGCTCATTTCTTCTTTCCCTTGAGGAGATCGGCGAATGTTCCGAGGCTCTTCGGCGCGCTCGCCGGCGCGCTCGGCGCATCGCCGCCGCCGTCCTCGCCAGCTTCGGCGAGCCCGAGCGACAACCGCCGCTTGTCCACGTCCACGGCGAGTACTACCACGTCCAGCGCCGCGCCGATCTTCGTCGCTTCGCGGGCATGTCGAATCGGGCGCCCCTTGCCGAGCTCGCTGACGTGCAGGAGGCCCTCGACCCCCGGCGCCAGCTCGACGAAGGCGCCGAACGTCTCCAGGCGCCGCACCGTGCCGCGCGCCCGCGCGCCCTCGTAGAAGCGCGTCGCCACGTCGCTCCACGGATCCTTCTCGAGCGACTTGAGCGACAGCGCGATGCGCTCGGGCTTCTTGGGATCGTCGCTCTTCTCGAGCTTGAGGATCTGCACCTCGATCTCCTGCCCGACGGACAAGAGGTCCTTGGGATGCGCCACGCGCGAAAAGCCGAGCTCCGACACGTGCAGCATGCCCTCGACGCCGCCGAGGTCGACGAACGCGCCGTAATCCTTCAGCGACGACACCCGCCCCTTGACGACGGCGCCGACGGCGAGCGTGCCGCGCACTTCGGCCGCGCGCACCGCCTGCTCCTCCTCGAGGATCGCGCGCCGCGACACCACGACGTTGGCGCCGCGCCCGGTCGCTTCGTAGCGGGTGATGCGCCAGCGCAGCTTCTGTCCGACGAAGGCGGCGGCGTCCTCGACGTGGCGCAAATCGAGCTGCGAGATCGGGCAGAACGCGCGCACGCCGCCGATGCTGACCTCGACGCCGCCTTTGTTCACGCCGGTCACCGTGCCCTCGACGGGCAGGCGGTGCTGGAACGCCGCTTCGAGCTCGGCCGAGCCTTCCGCGCCGCGCCCGCCGAAGACGCGTTTGAGCACGACGCCGCCCGACGGGCCGCCGACCTCGACGACGGTGGCGGTGAGCTCGTCGCCCTCCTTCACCGTCAGCGTGCCGTCGCGGTCGCGCAGTTGCGCCAGCTCGATCACGCCGTCGGACTTGGCGCCGAGGTCGACGAACGCGGAGTCGCGGCCGATCGAGATGATCCGCCCGCGCACCTCGTCACCGACGGTGGGCTCCTTGCGCTTCTTCTTGCTGCGGCCGGTCTCGGGTCCTTCGTACTCCGCGAGCAGCCGGGCGAACTCGTTTTCGTCGCCAGAATCTTCCGGGGCCATGGGGAGCGCAGTCTACAACGAATGCGGCCGCGTGCTATATCGTCGGCATGCCCCCCAAGACCACCTGCCCGATCTCCCGTGCCGACTTCCTCGCCAAGGCCGAGCCGCTCAAGCTCGACCTCGGCAACGGCCAGACCCTCGTCGCCGAGCCGCGCGAGTTCTCGACCGGCTCCTTCGGCTGGTACGTCAACCAGAAGGCGAGCATCACCGTCGACGGCAAGACGCTGTCCGTCCAGGTGGGCTCGAACCTCATCGTCGTGGGGAGCAAAGAGGCGCCGAAGGAAGGCGCCTAGGGCGCGCTCAGGGCGCGCTAGTACTTCTTGAGGAACGCGTCGACGCTCGGCTGCTGCGCGGCGACGTAGGCGCGGCACAGCTCGGAGCGCTCGATGGCCTGCGCGAAGATGCGCGGCCCGCCCGGCAGCTTGGGCGAGCGATCCTTGAAGAACGCCTCCATGTCCTTCTGGTGGGCTTCGTCGCAGAAGGTGATGCCGAGGTACGGCGCGTAGGCCATCTGCTCCGCCGACAGCCGCTTCTCGAGCGTCTCGAAGTTCGTCTTCAGGAAGTCCCACGCCAGCTGGCGCGTCTCGGCCTGACCGCTGAGGCCGTACAGGATGTCCATCGACTCGCGCGGATCGAACTCGGTGCCGGCGACGATCTGCAGCGCGCTCTTGGCGATCGCCGGATCGCGGAACTCGCCCATGGCGGAGAGGATCATCTGGCGATCGTGGCGGTCGCCCGCCTTCTTGGCGGCGGCGTGCATCTTGTCGAAGAGCGCGCGATCGCCGACGCGCGCGGCGGTGTCGAGCACGGCGCCGGCGACGTCGGGGCTGACCGCCTTGCGATCGACGAGCCACTTGAGCGCCAGCTTGTGCGCCTCGGCGGCGAGCGTCTTGTCCTCGCCCTGCCGGGCGACGAGCGAGACCAGCGGCGCCCGCAAGAGGCGCGTGTCCTCGTCCTCGCCGGCTTTCGGCGTCCAGCCGAGCGCGTGCGCCTTGTCGGCGTAGATCTTGTCGACGTAGCGGACGTAGCTCGCCCGCTCGGCCGCGGGCACGAGGTGGTGGTGCAGCCCGTCGATGGTGTCGATGACGAAGCGCTGCACGTGGCGCCGGGCGTCCTCGGCCAGCGACGGCGTGAGCGCGAGCGCGTCGCCGAGCGGCACGCGGCCGGCCTCGACGAGCGCGTGCACGTCGTCGAGCAGGCCCACGGTCTCGGGCAGGTCGAGCCGCTTGCGCCCGTCGCTGTCGAGGAGCTTCTGCAGCATCGCCGCGGGATAGGCGGCGCGGTAGTAGCCGAGCTCGCCGTCGTTGGCGAGGAGCCAAGCCGGGCAGCTCGCGCCGAGCGGAAGGTCCTGCTCCTTCTTCGTCACGAGCGTGCAGCTCCGTCCCGGCTTGCCGTCGGCGGCGGTCCAGCGCACGCACATCGGGATCTGCCACTGCTGGTTGGGCGAGCCCTTGCTGCCGACGGGCAGGAAGCGCTGCTGCTTGACGTGCAGCGACGGCGCCTTGCCCGCGTTGCACGCGAGCGTGACGTCGACCATCGGCGCGCCCGGCTGATCGAGGAACGACTTGAACGCCGGCGTCACCTCCGGCCGGCCCGCCGAGGCGGCGATGGCGCCGATGAAGTCGTCGGCGGTGGCGTTGCCGTTGGCGTGCTTGGTCAGGTAGGCGTGGACGCCGGCGCGGAACTTCTCGAGGCCGACGAAGCGCTCGAACATCGCCAGCACCGACTCGCCCTTCTGGTAGGTGATGGGGTCGAAGGCGTTGTAGATGTCGTCGTTCGACAAGATCGGCTGGCGCACCTGGCGCGTCGAGACCAGCGTGTCGAGGTCGAGCGCACGGGCGCGCGCGTCGACGTAGCTGGTGCCGTGATGCCACTCCGGCTTCCACTGGTCGATCATCTTGTCTTCGAGCCACGAGGCGAACGACTCGTTGAGCCAGATGTCGTTCCACCACGCGGTGGTCACCAGATCGCCGAACCACTGGTGCGCGTACTCGTGCGCCGCCGTCTCGGCGAAGTCGCGCTCGAAGTGGATCGACTCGGCGGTCGGCTTGGCGATGAGCAGGTTGAGCGCGAAGGTGACCATGCCCGCGTTCTCCATGGCGCCGAACGTCGAGGTGATGGGGATGGCCACCGAGTCGAGCTTGTCGTAGGGGAAGGGGATGCCGAAGTAGTCTTCGAGGAGCTTCACGAACACCGGCGCGTTCTTCTGCGCGTAGCCGGCGTCCTTGGCGCGGCCGAACGGCGCCGCCACGTGCATCGGCGTCTTCTTGCGCCCGGTGGTGCCGGCGTCGACGAGGTCGTAGGGCCCGACGGCGAAGGCGACGAGGTACGACGGCAGCGGCGACGTCTCGGCGAACGTCAGCGTCTTCATGCCGGGGCGCTCGCTCTTCTCGTCCGTCGGCGAGGTGTTCGACAGCGCGACGAGCGCCTTCGGCACCTCGAGCGTGAGGCGCCACGGCACCTTGATGTTCGGCTCGTCGAAGCAGGGGAAGACGCGGCGCGCGAAGATGGCCTCGAACTGCGTGATCGCGTACCAGCGGCCGTTCTCGTTCTGCGCGAACAGGCCGCGATCTTCCTTGCGCGAGATGGGACCCTTCCACTCGACGTGCAGCTTGGCGGCGCCGGCGGGCAGCGCCTTGCCGGCGGCGAAGCCGACGAAGTCGTCGTTGCCGGCGATGATGCGCGCCGGGACCGTGGCGCCGCCGATGGTGAAGGCGGCCTTCTCGATGGTCAGCTCGGTGGCGTTGAGCCAGAGCGTGTCGGTCGGCTTTCGGATCGCGAGGTCGATGTCGATGCTGCCGTGAAACGTCGGATCGGCCGGGTTCACCGTGATGCGCGCGTCGTAGCGGGTCGGGCGCGCGCCGTCGTCGAGCCGCAGCTTCGGCGGCGCGGCCGCGGACGCGCTCAGCGCGGCGGACGCGACGAGCACAAAGGCGAGGGACGAACGAATCTGCATGAGTCTCTCCGGAGGTTGCGCGGCGAGCGTACCACCGCCGGAGGGAAACACCGCAGCACCGAGAAGGTTTGGTTCAACCAATGCGCGTGGCGACGGTCACGGCACATCGGCGACGGTGCGGCGCGTGGCTTCGTCGGCGAGCCACTTCTCGATCTTGGCGAGGCTCGACTGAAAGCGCTCGGTCTTGGGCGCGTTCTCGACGTAGATCTGCCGCGCGGCGCGCGCCATCTGCAGCGCCTTATTGTGCTCCGCCGGCCGCGTCAGCCACAGGGCGCGCGCGTAATCGAAGGTCACGTCGGCGACGGAGAGCGGGTTCATGTCGTCGTTGAGCGCCTTGTACGCCTGCTCGAGCTGCGCGCGCGCGGGCTCGAGCTGTCCCATCGCCAACAAGGTCTCGGCGTACATCTGGCGATCGCCGACGACGTTGGGATGCACTGCAGGCAGGTTCTTCGAATCTTCGTCGAGCGACTTCTTGTAGTAGGAGAGCGCGCTCTTGGCGTCGCCGGTGGCGCTGGCGATCTGCGCCAGCTCGCCGAGCACCACGTCACCCTCGGGGTTGTTCACCTTCTGCGACTCGAGGAGCAGCTTCTTCGCCTCGGCGTAGCGCTTCATCTCGCGCAGCGTCGAGCCGAGATAGAGCTCGATGCGCGCGACCAGGTACGCGTTGTCGGGCGCGACCTCGCGCACGGTGCGCAGCGCCGCCTGACACTCGGAGAGCGCCTGGCCGTAGTCGCCGAGCTCGAGATAGCCGTCGCACAGATAGGCGCGCATCTCGAGCGTGCGTGGATGGGTGGCGCCAAACTCCTTGATCGAGAAGTCGACGCCGCGCCGCAGCCAATCGATCGCCTCGGTGTACTGGCCGGCGTCCTTGGCCGCGATGCCGAGCATCGTCAGCTCCCATTCGTTCAGCGGATCGCGCGACTTCTGCGCGTGCTGCTCGAGACAGCGCAGCCGCTCCTTGACGCGGCCGAGCTGATAGAGCGCGATGCAGTGCGTGTGCTCGACCCAACTCTCGAGGTGTGGATCGGGCGTGCCGCGCGTGAGGGCCGCGCGCGCCACCTCTTCCCAGTAGTCGAAGTCCGACATCTGGTTCTTGTAGATGTACTCCTGCGCCAGCCGCGCCGCCGCCTCCTTGAGCGTCTTGTCGTCGCGGCCGGCGAGCGCGGCGGCGAACGCCTCCTTGAAGCCGGGGATCGACTTCTTGTCGTCGCCCTGATCGGCGCCGGCGCGCCCGATCCACAGCTCCACCTCGGCGACGAGCGGCTGCCAGCCGACGGCGCGCGCATCGACGAGCAGCGGCTCGCCGAGCTTGAGCGCCTCCAGGTTCTTGCCGACGGCGTGCTGCGCCTGCATCGCGGCGAGCCGGCGCTTCAGCTCGTCGACGCGCTTGGCCTGGTGCTCGTCGCGCGGGCGCGGCGTCTCCGCCTTGAGCGCGGCGATGTCGGCGCACTCGGTCACCGGCGACAGGGCGCGCGCGGCGCGCGGCGCCTCCTGCACCGTGTCGTTGTCGGGATGCTCCATCACCGACGCCAGCGCGCTCAGCTCCTTCAGCCGGTCGTCGAGGCAGGCCATGCGCAGGTCGAGCACGTCCTCGGACACTTCGCCGCGCACGCGCGTCGCCTCGCACGCGTCCTTGTATTGGTTTGACCAATCCACGGCGAACTGATCGAGCAGCTTCCCGACGGTGGTCGCGGCCAGATCGGCGTACGACAAGTTGGTCTTGGCGAAGGCGAGGCGCACGCGCTCGCGCGTCTCGGGGCTCCAGGCCTTGTGCACCTCGTCGAGCGCGCCTTCGCACATGCGCCGCTTGGCCGCCTGACCGCGCACGAAGCCGACGGCGCCGAGGCCGAGCACGACGATCATCGCCACCGCCGTGAAGACGCGCCGCCGCGCCAGCGCCGGATCCTTGTCGAGCGCGGCGAGCAGCGCGTCCATCGTGGGGAAGCGATGGATCGGATCGTGCGACAAGGCGCGCATCACGATCTTCTGCACCCACGACGGCACGTCGCTGCCGCGCGGTGGCTCGGCGGCGATGCTGCGCGGCGCGCCCGTGCGCTTGGCGGCGATGGTCACGAGCGCCTCGCCGTCGATGGTGTCGGTGGTGTCGTAGGGGCGCTGGCGATAGAGCGCTTCGTAGAAGGTGACGCCGAAGCTGAACTGATCGGCGCGATCGTCGCACGCGCGGTTGACCACCTGCTCGGGCGCCATGTACGCGGGCGTGCCGATGATTTGATCGGCGCGCGTCACCTGCGACAGCGAGTGGTGCGAGTCGCGCGGGCGCTCGCTGGTGATCTCCATCGACAGCTTGGGGAAGCGCACCGGGCGGCCGTCGGGACGATCGGCCGGTGTCACGCCCGACGGGTTCGACAGATCCTCGACCTCGCGCGCCAGGCCGAAGTCGACGACGCGCACGCGCCCGTCGACGCCGATGAGCACGTTGTCGGGCTTGAAGTCGCGATGCACGAGGCCGGCGGCGTGCGCGGCGGCGAGGCCGCGGCCGGCGTCCTTCATCACGGCGACCACTTCGCGCCACGGACGCGGCGTCTTGAGCCAGCGCTTGAGCGTCTGCCCCTCGACGTACTCCATGGCGACGAACGCTTGCTGATCGAGGGTGCCGACGTCGTAGACGGGCACGACGTTGGGATGCGAGAGGCGCGCGAGCGCTTGCGCTTCACGGAGGAGACGCTGCTTGCCGGTGGCGCCGAGCTTGCCGATGCGCAGCAGCTTGAGCGCGACCTTGCGATCGAGCTCCGGATCGTAGGCGAGGAAGACGACGCCCATGCCGCCCTGCCCCACCGACGAGATGAGCACGTAGCGGCCGATGCGATCGCCGGGGCGCAGCCCGACGTCGCCGGCCGGCTGCGGCTCCGTCGGATTCGCGGGCTCGCCCTTGGTCTTGCTGTCGTCCGATTCGGACACGTGCGTCCGCCAAGAATTATAGCGGATGCGTGACGTCGGTAGAAAGCCCTACGAGGGCTACGAGAGCAGGGAGCGCGCGATCTGTGACACCTGGATCTCGTCGGTGCCTCCATAGATCTGGAGGACCTTGGCGTCGCGGCAGAGCTGCTCGACCTGGAACTCGGCCATGTAGCCGTTGCCGCCGTGGAGCTGCACCGCCTCGAGGCAGACGTCCATCGCCGCCTGGGCGCTGTAGAGCTTGCACGCCGAGGCCTCGGCGAGCGTCATCGATTTGCCGGCGGCGGCGAGCTCGATCTGACGGAAGACGAGATTCTGGATGTTCATGCGCGCCACTTCCATCTTGGCGAGCTTGAGCTGGATCAGCTGGAACTCGCCGATGGGGCGGCCGAACTGCACGCGCGTCTTGGCGTACTCGACGCACAGCTGCAGGCAGCGCTCGACGATGCCGAGCGCCATCGCGGCGACGCCGGTGCGCTCCATCGTGAACGTGTCCTTGGCGCCCGAGCGCGCCGGCAGATCTTCGGTCTCGCCGATGAGGCGATCTTTGCCCACGCGCACGTTGTCGAGGAAGAGCTCGCCGGTGGGCGAGGCGTGCAGGCCCATCTTGCGCAGCGGCTTCGACTGCGTGAGGCCCGGCATGCCCTTGTCGAGGATGAACGAGAAGACCTTGCGCTCCTTGGGCGGCGTGGTGCCGTCGTCGAGCTTGCAGATGAAGACGATGGTGTCGGCGTAGGGGCCGTTGGTGATGAAGGTCTTCGAGCCGTTGAGGAGATAATCGTCGCCGTCGCGGCGCGCGGTCGACTTCATGCCGCCGAAGGCGTCGGAGCCCGAGCCGGGCTCGGTGATGGCCCAGGCGCCGATGGCGTCGAGCGTGAGCAGCGGCAAGGCCCAGCGCTCTTTTTGGCGCACGGTGCCGCGCGACATGATCGCGGCGGGCGTCAGGCCCATCGACACGCCGAGCGCGGTGACCATGCCGGGGGAATAGCGGCACAGCTCGATGATCGGAATCATCTGCATCGCCACTTCCATGCCGCGCTCCTCCGACGGTTTCTTCGGTCCGTCGTCGCTGCGCGGGGCGCGATCCTTGTCGCGGGCGAAGCGCGCCTTGGCCATGTCGGCGATGCCGAAGCTGCGGATCATCTTGCGCAGGATCTCGTAGGGCGGAAGATCGCCGTGCTCGAGCTGCTCGAGGTTCGGCTTGACCTCGGTCTCGACGAAGCGGCGCATCATGTCGCGAATCTGCAGGTGCATCTCGTTCCATTCGATCATGACGGGCATCCTCCTCGGCACAGCCTCGGCGGAGCATCTCGCCTCGCTCCGCTCGGCTCGCCGATCATGACGGGCTTCCTCCTCGGCACAGCCTCGGCGGAGCATCTCGCCTCGCTCCGCTCGGCTCGCCGATCATCGCGTCCCCCTGCGATCCCAGGTTTCGAAACGAAAAGGCGGCTCGGAGTCGGAGTGCGGCTCGGATGCGACGAGCGACCACTCGGCGGCGTCGAGGCCGGGGAAGATCGCGTCGCCAGTGTACTGCCGCTCGACGACGGTGAGGTAGCAGCGATCGCACTGGCCGATCGCCTGCGCGTAGACGTCGGCGCCGCCGCAGACGAACGGCTCTTCGTCGCCGCGCGCGGCGGCTTGCGCGAACGCGTCGTCGAGCGAGCGCGCCACCTGCACGCCGGGCACGTCGACGCCGGCGGAGCGCGAGAGCACGACGGTGATGCGGCCCGGCAGCGGGCGGCCGATCGATTCGTAGGTCTTGCGCCCCATGATGAGGTGGTGCCCCATCGTGAGCTGCTTGAAGCGCGCGAGATCCGCGGGCAGGCGCCACGGCAGGCGATTGTCGACGCCGATGACGCCGTTCTCGGCAGCGGCGACGATGAGCGAGCGCCTCATACGGCGATGGGCGCCTTGATCGCGGGGTGCGGGTCGTACCCTTCGAGGGTGAAGTCTTCGTACTGGAACTCGTAGATCGACGTCACCGACGGGTTCAGCCGCATCGTCGGCGACGGGCGCGGCGCGCGCTCGAGCTGCGTGCGCGCCTGCTCGAGGTGGTTGAGATAGAGGTGCGCGTCGCCGAAGGTGTGGACGAAGTCGCCGGGCTCGAGCTTGCACACCTGCGCGATCATCATCGTCAACAGCGCGTAGGAGGCGATGTTGAAGGGCACGCCGAGGAAGATGTCGGCGGAGCGCTGATAGAGCTGACAGCTGAGGCGCCCGTTGGCGACGTAGAACTGAAACAGCGTGTGGCAGGGCGGCAGCTTCATCTTGTCGACTTCGGCGACGTTCCAGGCGCTGACGATGAGACGGCGCGAGTCGGGCGTCTTCTTGATCATCTCGATCACGTTCGTGATCTGATCGATCGTGCTGCCGTCGGGCGCGGGCCAGCTGCGCCACTGGTGGCCGTAGACGGGGCCGAGCTCGCCGCGCTCGTCGGCCCACTCGTCCCAGATGGTGACGCCGCGCTCCTGCAGCCACTTGACGTTGGTCTCGCCGCGCAGGAACCAGAGCAGCTCGTAGATGATCGACTTCAAGTGCAGCTTCTTGGTGGTGACGGCGGGGAAGCCGCGCGAAAGATCGAAGCGCGTCTGGTAGCCGAAGACCGAGAGCGTGCCGGTGCCGGTGCGATCGCCCTTCTGCACGCCGTGGTCGAGGACATGGCGGACGAGGTCGAGGTATTGCTTCACGGCGTTACGATAACAGATTGCGATATAGTCGGGAGCGCCATGCCGCGTCTCACCTACTACGACTTCGACAAGGTCGAGAAGTCGCTCGAGCTCGGCGTCGACCCGGTGTTGATCGGGCGCGCCACGGAGTGTCACGTGCGGACCGAGGACGCGGTGGTGTCGCGGCGGCACGCGCGCATCGTGCTCGACGGCGAGGACTATTGGATCGAGGACCTCGGCAGCATGTCGGGGGTGTTCGTCGGCACGGAGAGGGTGCAGCGCGCCAAGCTGGTGCCGGGGGAGCCGGCGGTGATGGGGAGCCTCGTGGTGTACGTGGTGCCCGAGGAGCACGCGGCGGCGGCGCCGGCGGCGAACGGCGAGGGTTTGGCGGGGGCGCAGCTCGATCTGGCGCGCAAGGAGATCGATCAGTACCGCGCGCTCGTCGACAAGATGCGCGGCGAGCTCGCCGATTCGCGGGCGCAGGCGCAGTCGCTGCAGGCGGCGCTGCAAGAGGTGCAGACGGCGGCAGCGGCGCAAGCGGCAACGTCGCCGACGGCGGCGGCGAACACCGGCGCGAGCGAGGAGCTGAAGCGCGCCAAGGACGAGGTGGCGCGCGAGAAGAAGCTGCGCCAATCGGCGGCCGCCGAAGAGAAGGACGCGCAGAAGAAGCTGGCGGCGGCGCAGGCGGAGCTGACGCAGCTGCGCGCGCTGGTGTCGTCGGCGGAGACGGAGCGGGCGCAGCTCGCCGGCGAGCTGAAGGCGGCGCGCGAGGCGGAGACGGGCGCGGCGGCGAAGCTGCGCGGCGAGGCCGAAGCGGCGAAGGCCGAGGCGCAGAAGGCGATCGCGGTGGCGCAGGCGCAGGCCAAAGAGGCGGAAGAGGCGCGCGGGCGGCTGACGGCGGAGCTGGAGCGGCTGCGCGCAGATGCGGGCAAGGGACGCGAGGCGGCCGACGGGCGCGTCAAGGCGCTCGAGCAGCAGATCGTGGAGGCGAAAGAGGGGGCGAAGGCGATCGCCGAGGGGGTGCAGGCGGCGCAGCGACGGGCGCAGGAGCTGGAGGCGCGCGCGGCGAAGGCCGAGGGGCGCGTGGGGGCGCTCGAGCAGCAGGTGGCGGAGGCGAAGAAGGGGGCGCAGTCGCTGGCGTCGAGCGGCGAGGACGCGCGCGAGAAGTTGCGTGCGGCGGAGGCGCGGGCGCAGGCGGCGGAGACGCGGGCGCAGGACCTGGAGAGGCACGCGTTCGAGGCCGCGGGGCGGGCGGATGCGGAAGCGGCGCGGGGGCACGACGTCGCGGAGGCGGGGAAGGCGGCGGAGGAGCGCGCGCGAGCGGAGGGGGCGCGGGCGCAGGAGCTGGAGAAGCGCGCCGGCGAGGCCGACGGGCGCGCGAAAGAATTGGAGCAGCGGGCGCAGGCGCAGGAGGCGCGCGCGCAGGACCTCGAAAAGCAGGTGCAGGCGGTGACCGCGCGCGCACAGGAGCTCGAGAAGCAGGTGCAGGCGGTGACCGCGCGCGCGCAGGAGCTCGAGAAGCGCGCGCAGGCAGAAACGTCGCGCGCGCAGGAGCTCGAGAAGCGCGCACAGGCAGAAACGTCGCGTGCTCAGGAGCTCGAGAAGCGCGCACAAGCAGAAGCGTCGCGTGCACAGGAGCTCGAGAAGCAGACGCAGGCGGAGACCGCGCGCGCGCAGGAGCTCGAGAAGCGCGCGAACACGGAAGCATCGCGTGCGCAGGAGCTCGAGAAGCGCACGCAGGCAGAAACGTCGCGCGCGCAGGAGCTCGAGAAGCGCGCACAGGCAGAAACGTCGCGCGCGCAGGAGCTCGAGAAGCGCGCGCAGCAGTCCGAGGAGCGCGCCAATGCGGAGGCGGCGCGCGCCGAGGCCGCCGAGAAGCGCGCACACGACAGCGCCGCGTCGCAGAGCGCGGATGCCGCGGCGATCGAGGAGCGCCTCGCCGCCGCCGACAAGCGCGCGACCGCCGCCGAGGCCGCCGCGGGAGCCGCGCGCGAAGCCGCCGTCGCCGGCGACGAGCGGCGCCGTGCCCTCGAGAGCGAGCTGCAGTCCGCGCACGACAAGTCGCGCGCGCTCGAGGGCGAGCTGCAGTCCGCGCACGAAAAGCTGCGCGCGCTCGAGTCACAAGCGCACGAGCATGCCGCGGGCGCCGACACCGCCGCGCAAGCCGCCGCCGCGCGGCTGCAGTCGCTCGACGCCGATGCGAAGGCGCTCGAGACCAGGGCGCAGTCGCTCGAAGCCAAAGCGCAGTCGCTCGAAGCCAAAGCGCAGTCGCTCGAAGCCAAAGCGCAGTCGCTCGAGGCCGAGCTGCAGGCCGCGCGCGCCGACGCCGCCGCCACCGCCGACAAGCTGCGCGCCGCCGAAGCCGAGCTCGCCGCATCCTCCGACAAGCTGCGCGCCGCCGACGCCGAGCGCGCCGCCTCCACCGACAAGCTGCGCGCCGCCGAAACCGAGCGCTCCGCCGTCGCCGACAAGCTTCACGCCGCCGAGACCGAGCTCGCCGCCGCCGCCGAGCGCGCGCAGGCGGCCGAGACACGCGCCCACGCCGTCGAGCAGGCCGCCGGCGAGTCCGACCGCTCGTCGGGCGACAAGCTGCACACCCTCGAATCCGAGCTCGCTGCCGCGCACGCCGCGCACGCCGCCGCCGCCGAAAAGCTCGCCGCCGCCGAGAAGCACGCCGCCGAAGAGGCGCAGCGCGCCGAGGACGCCGCCGCGCACGCCGTCGCCGAAGCCAAGCGCGCCGACGAAGCCACCGCCCACGCCGCCGCCGAAGCCAAGCGCGCCGACGACGAAGCCGGCCGCGTCGCGACCGAAGCCAAGCGCGCCGACGACGAGCGCGCCCTGCGCCGCGCCGCCGAGGAAGAGCGCGAGCCGCTCGCCGAACGCGTCAGCACGCTCGAGTCCGAGCTCGCCGCCGCCCGCGAAGCCGCGCAACACGCTGCGGCCGCAGCAGCCGCGGCAGCCTCGGCCTCGGCCGCGAGCAGCGCCGCAGCAGCCCCCTCCTCCGCCGCCCCCGCCGCCACCGGCGACGAAGTGGGCGCCCTCAACGACGCGCTCGCCGAGCTGCGCGCCAGCCTGCGCGCCGCCAGCGACGAGACCGCCGCCATGAGCGAGCCCAAAGAGTCGGTTCAGGTCGTCGCCGACGCCCTCAGCCAGGCCACCGAGCAGCTCGAGAACGCGCGCGCCCACGTGCGCGCCCTCTCCGAGCTCGTCGGCGCCAAGCCGTAGCTACACGACCGGGCCGCGCACCTACGCCGCGTCGCTCTCCGCCGCCGCCTCGTATCCCAGGCTCGTCGACAACCAGCGCTCCACCTCGGCCACCGCCACGCCCTTCCGCGCCGCGTACGCCACCACCTGATCGCGCCCGATCTTGCCCACGTTGAAGTAGCGCGCCTGCGGATGCGCGAAGTACATCCCGCTCACGCTCGCCGCCGGCGTCATCGCGCAGCTCTCGGTCAGCGCCATCCCCACCGCCTCCGCCCCGAGCAGCGCGAACAGCTTGCGCTTCTCCGAATGATCGGGGCACGCCGGGTACCCGAACGCCGGCCGGATCCCGCGATACTTCTCGTCGATCAGATCCGCCGGCGCCAGCGTCTCGCCCGCGCCGTAGCCCCACTCGCGCCGCACGCGCTGATGCAGCATCTCCGCCGCCGCCTCCGCGAGCCGGTCCGCCAGCGCCTTGCAGATGATCGCGCTGTAGTCGTCGAGCGCCCGCTCGTATCCGCGCGCCAGCTCGTCGGCGCCGAGGCCCGCCGTCACCGCGAACGCGCCCACGTGATCGATCATCCCCGTCGCCGCCGGCGCCACGAAGTCGGCGAGCGATAGATGCCGCCCCGCGTCCGTCTTGGCCTGCTGCTGCCTGAGCATGTTGAACCGCGTCACCTCGCGCGACCGCGCCGCGTCGGCCCACAGCACCACGTCGTTGCCCTCGCCCGACGCCGGCCAGAAGCCATAGCTCGCGCGTGCCGTCAGCAGCTTCTCGTCGACGATGCGCGACAAGAGCTTCGTCGCGCTCTTGTACAGATCGCGCGCCGCCTCGCCGTACTGCGGATGCTCGAGGATCTGCGGAAAGCGTCCCTTGAGCTCCCACGCCGTGAAGAAGAAGGTCCAGTCGATGTACTCGACGAGCTGCTGAAGCGGAATCTCGATCGTGCGCACGCCGGTGAAGCCCGGCGTCGCCAGATCCTCGGCGCGCCACTCGATCTGCAGACGATTGGCCTGCGCCTCGACGAACGGCAGCACCGGCTTCACGCGCCGCCCGCCGTGCAGATCGCGCAGCTCCTTCTGCTCCACGCGGTTCTTGCGATCGAACTCCGGCTTCTGCTTGTCGTCGAGCAGCGCCGCCACCGTCGACACCGCGCGCGACGCGTCGAGCACGTGCACCGTCGGCCGCGAGAACTCGGGCGCGATCTTCACCGCCGTGTGCTGCCGGCTCGTGGTCGCCCCGCCGATGAGCAGCGGAATGGTCAAACCAATCCGCTCCATCTCCTTCGCCACGTGCACCATCTCGTCTAGCGACGGCGTGATCAGGCCCGACAAGCCGACCACGTCGACCTTCTCGCGCTGCGCCGTCTCGAGGATCTTCTCGCACGGCACCATGACGCCGAGATCGATCACCTCGTAGCTGTTGCAGCCGAGCACCACGCCGACGATGTTCTTGCCGATGTCGTGCACGTCGCCCTTCACCGTCGCCAAGAGCACCTTGCCGTGCGCGCGCGTGTCGCCCGACCTCGCCTTCTCCGCCTCCATGAACGGCAAGAGGTGCGCGACGCCGCGCTTCATCACGCGCGCCGACTTCACGACTTGCGGCAGGAACATCTTGCCGGCGCCGAACAGGTCACCGACGATCTTCATGCCGTCCATCATCGGCCCTTCGATCACCTCGAGCGGCCGCGCGAGCTTCTGCCGCGCCTCCTCGACGTCGGCCTCGATGAAGTCGACGATGCCCTTCACCAGCGCGTAGCTGATGCGCTCCTCGACGGGCGCCGCGCGCCACGCCACGTCCGCTTCCTTCTTCTTGCCTTTGGCCTTCACCGTCTCGGCGAGCTCGATGAGGCGCTCGGTCGCATCCGGCCGCCGGTTGAACAAGACGTCCTCGACGCGCACCAGCAGCTCCGGCTCGATCTGCTCGTAGACCACGATCTGCCCGGCATTGACGATGCCCATGTCCATGCCGGCGCGGATCGCGTGATACAGGAACGCCGAGTTCATCGCCTCGCGCACCACGTTGTTGCCGCGGAACGAGAACGACAGGTTCGACACGCCGCCCGAGATCTTCACGCCGGGGCAGGTCGCCTTGATGATCGTCGTCGCCTCGATGAAGTTCTTGGCGTAGTCGGCGTGCTCCTCCATGCCGGTGCCGATGGCGAGGATGTTCGGATCGAAGATGATGTCGAGCGGATTGAAGCCCACCCTATCGACGAGCAGCTTGTACGCGCGCTGGCAGATCGCGACCTTGCGCGCGACGGTGTCCGCCTGCCCGGTCTCGTCGAACGCCATGACCACGACGCCCGCGCCGTAGCGCTGGATGAGGCGCGCCTTGTCGAGGAAGTCCTGCTCGCCTTCTTTGAGCGAGATCGAATTGACCACGCCCTTGCCCTGCACGCACTTGAGGCCCGCCTCGATGACGCTCCACTTCGAGCTGTCGATCATGATCGGGACGCGCGCCACATCCGGCTCCGTCGCCAGGATATTGAGGAACGTGGTCATCGCCGCGGCGCCGTCGAGCATGCCCTCGTCGAAGTTGACGTCGATGAGGTTGGCACCGCTGCGCACCTGCTCGATCGCCACCGCCGTCGCAGTGGTGAAGTCGCCCTTCTTGATGAGCTCGGCGAACTTCGCCGAGCCCGTCACGTTGGTGCGCTCGCCGATCATCACGAAGTTGGTCTCGGGGCGGATGGTCAAGACCTCGAGCCCCGAAAGCTGCGAGAAAGGCGACGGCCCGGCGCTGGCCGCGCGCGGCGCCATGCCGCCGACGGCGCGCGCGATCGCCGCGATGTGCGCCGGCGTCGTGCCGCAGCAGCCGCCGACGAGGTTGATGAGCCCGTCTTCAGCGAACCCGCGCAACAGGCCCGCCGTCATCTCCGGCGTCTCGTCGTACTCGCCGAACGCGTTGGGCAGCCCGGCGTTGGGATAGCAGCTCACGAAGCAACCGGCGATCGCCGCCAGCTCCGCCAGATAGGGCCGCATCTCGGCGGCCCCGAGCGCGCAGTTGATGCCGACGGAGAACGGCCGCGCGTGCGTGACCGACACCCACCACGCATCAATGGTTTGACCACTGAGCGTGCGACCGGACTTGTCGGTGATGGTCACCGACAGCATCACCGGCAGCCGCGTCTTGCGCTCGGCGAACACCTCTTCGAGCGCGTAGATGCACGCCTTCAGGTTGAGCGTGTCGAACACCGTCTCGGCGAGGATGACGTCGACGCCGCCGTCGAGGAGCCCGCGGATCTGCTCGGCGTACGACGTGCGCACCTGGTCGAACGTCACCGCGCGGAACGACGGATCGTTCACCTCCGGCGAGATCGACAGCGTGCGATTGAGCGGCCCGATCGCGCCGGCTACGAAGCGCCGCCGCCCCGTCTTCGCCGTCGCCGCCGCGGCCGCCTCGCGCGCGATGCGCGCCGACGCCACGTTCATGTCGTAGACCGCCGACTCGAGGCCATAGTCGGCCTGCGCGATCGAGGTCGCCGTGAACGTATTGGTCTCGATGACGTCGGCGCCGGCCTCGAGGTAGTCGTCGTGGATGGCGCGGATCACGTCGGGCCGCGTGAGCGACAGAAGGTCGCTGTTGCCCTTCAGATCCTTGCCGTGATCCTTGAAGCGCTCACCGCGAAAGTCGGCCTCGCCGAGCTTGCGCGCCTGGATCTGCGTGCCCATGGCGCCGTCGATCACGAGGATGCGTTCCTTCAAGATCGCGCGCAGCGCGGTTTCGACTTCGGAATGGTTGAACCAATTTTCGCTCATGACTTGTGCGCCACGGCCGTGATGACCTGAAAGTGCGGCTCGCGCTTCTCGCGGCTGGAGACGGCGCAGCTCTCGACGGTGAGGCCGGCCTTCTGCAGCATCTTCTTGAGCGAGGGAACGGTGAAGCCGCTGTTGACGTGCTGATACTGCGCCGTGATCTCCTGCTGCTGGTGCTGCTCGAGCGTGACCACGATGAGATCGCCGCGCGGCCGGAGCACGCGCGCCGCCTCGCCGATGACCCGCGCCGGCGCGTGCGCGTAGGTGAGGACATTGAAGAGAAGGACGTGATCGAACTGCGCGTCGCCGAACGCGAGCGCGTGCAGGTCCCCGACGGTGAAGCGGACGTTGCGCTCGCGGCCGAGCCGCTGCCGCGCCGCCGCCATCACGCGCTCCGATCGATCGAGGCAGGTGACCGACTTCGCACGCTGCGCGAGCAGCTGCGCGATGGCGCCGTCGCCGCTGCCGGCGTCGAGCACGTCGCCCAGCTTGAGCAGGCCAATGAGCCCGCGCGCCGCGGCCTCCCAGGTACGACCCGGCGAGTAGTGCCGCTCCATCTGCCCGGCGACGGCGTCGGGCCACGACGCCGCCTTCTCGCGCGCGCGCACCAGCTGCCCCATGCGCTTGCGGTCGCTGTCGATGACATCGTCCTGGATCTGGCTGCGCAACAGCTTCCACAGCGCGCGCGCCGCCGGCGGCATCGTCTCTTCGTTGACCGCGTAATAGGTCGACGCGCCCACCTTGCGATCGCGCACCAGCCCCGCCTCGCGCAGCTTGCCGAGGTGGGTCGACACGCGCGGCTGCTGCAGCTCGGTGATCGTGGTGAGCTCGGCGACGGTCAGCTCCTCCTGCGCCACGAGGTTGAGCAGGCGGACCCGCGTGGGATCGCCGAACAGGTGGAGCCAGCCGACGGTGGAGTCGAGGGCAAGCAAGGGTATCTCCGTATCCGTATACGAAGATATAGCGCACCATGACGCGGATCGTCAAGTGGGCCGGCGCCCGAGCCCGAGCGGCTTGACCTCCTCGACGGCGACGCCCTGCTCGCGGAACAGCCGTTCGAGCTGCTGCCGGGCGATCGGATGGTAGCCGTCGCGATGCTGACGATAGAGCCGCGCCGCCTCGGCGCGCCGTGCCGGATCCCGGCAGAGCGCCAGGTAGATCGGCCGCAGCAGCTTGATCCGGCCGACCGTCAATTGGTTTGACCAATTCTCCGAAAGCGTGACCGCCGCCTCCGGCTCGCCTGTGCTCCCGTCGCTGACGACGCCCGCCGGCAGCCCCGATTGGTTTAACCAATCTTCGAAGTCGAAGCCGGGCGCACGCGCCGCGGCGAAGGCGTGGAAGTCGGCGGTCGTCACCGCCTGCCCGGCGAACCGTGCGAACCAATCGCGTGCCAGCGCGGCGAACGCGTCGGCGCCGATCGCCTCTTCGAGCGCGCGCAGCATCAGGTAGCCCTTCTCGTACGGCACGATCGACAGCCCCTCGTCGGGATCGACGCCATCGAGCGCGAGCCGAAGCTGCGTGCGCTCGGCCTGCCCGGCCGCGACGAACGCGCCGATCGCGCCATCGAGCGCGCGCCGCCCCGCCGCCGCGTGCGCGCGCGCCGCCTCCTCGCCGGCGAGCGCCGCGATCAGCCGCCGCTCGCCCCACACCGTGAACGCTTCGTTGAGCCAGAAGTGCTCGGCCGACGCCGCCGTCACCAGGTTGCCGCTCCAGGCGTGCGCCAGCTCGTGCGCGACGACCGACAGGAGCGCCGCGCGATCGTCGAGCAACGTCGGCGACAGGAACGCCAGCCGCGGGTTCTCCATCCCGCCATGGGGAAACGATCGCGGCGCGATCAGCAGATCGAAGCGCCCCCACGCGTATGGACCGAACAGCCGCTCCGCCTTCTTGACGAGCCGTGCGACGTCGACCGCAGCGAGCGCGCGCGCCGCGTCCTCGACGAGCGCCGGCGCCGCCCACACGCGCGACCGCGGCGACAGCTCGCGCGCCACATACTCACCGACCGCGAAGGCGACGAGATAGGGCGCGACCGGCTCCTCCGTCGCCGCCGTCAACGCGGTCGACGCCGTCAGCCCCGACGGCACCGTCAGCTCCGCTCGCCACGCCAGCCGCGACGACGGCGAGTCCGGCAAGGGAACGATCGTGCGCGCATGGATCGGCTGGCACTGGCTGTAGACGGATTGGTTTGACCAATGCAGCGCCATCGCCGCCGGCGACGTGCGATAGCGAATCACCACCACGCGCGGCGGCCGCATGACCCGCAGCCGCTGCCCCATGAACCCGCACGGCGCGCCCAGCTCGATGGCGAGCTTGCCGCCGGCTTCGTCGCCGACGTGCTCGATCGTCAGATCGCGCGCGTCGAGATCGAGCAGGTCGCCCGCGCCGTCGATCGTCAGCCGCGCCTCGCCCGCGATCACCCGCGCGTCGAAGTCGAGCCGCGCGCGCCAATCGAGCCGCCGCACGCGCGGCTGCGCGTCGTCGAACACCGAATGCGGATCGGGCCGCGCCATGCGCTTCCGCCAAGTGTAGCGCGGCCTATATTAATGTCGCGTGCCGACAGCCCCGCGACAGCACGTCCTCCTGGTCCCCGGCTTCTTCGGCTTCGCCAACCTCGGCGACTTCGCCTACTTCGGCCACGTGCGCGACTTCTTCGCGCGCTACCTGCGCCGTCACGGCATCGCCGGCGAAGTCATCGTCGTGCAGACCTTCCCCACCGCGTCGCTGCGCCGCCGCGCCACGCGCGTGCTCGAGACCATGGCCGAGCTCCTCGACCGCAGCGACGGCGACGTGCACCTCATCGGCCACTCGTCGGGCGGCCTCGACGTCCGCCTCCTGACCGCGCCCGAGGTGCAGCTACCGACGACGCTCGACGTCGACAAGTACGCCCAGAAGATCCGCACCGTCGTCACGCTCTCGTCGCCGCATCGGGGCTCGCCGCTCGCCACCGCGCTGTCGAGCGTGCTCGGCGCGCAGATCCTCAAGCTGATCTCGCTCGTCACCATCTACACGCTGCGCACCGGCCGCGTGCCCATCGCGGCGGTCTTCTACCTCGTGCGCCTCTTGTCGCTGCGCCGCCTGCCCATCGCCGCCGGCACGCTGCTCAACAACATCTACCGCGACCTCCTGTCCGACTTCTCCGGCGACCGCCGCGAAGCGCTCGAAAAGTTCATGGTCACCGTCGGCGACGACCAGGAGCTCCTCGGCCAGGTCACGCCCGCGGCGATGGACCTCTTCAACGCCACCACCTTCGACCGCCCGGGCGTGCGCTACGGCTCGGTCATCACCTGCGCCCGCCCGCCCGGCGTGCGCACCTCGCTCGCCGTCGGGCTGTCGCCGTTCCGCCAGGCCACGCACGTGCTGTTCGCCGCCTTCCACCGCGTCACCGCCCGCATGCCCGCGACGACGATCGGCCTCACCCACGCGCAGCAGCGCAAGCTCGTGCGCGCCTACGGCCGCCTGCCCGAGCTGCGCGACAACGACGGCATGGTCCCGACGCTGTCGCAGGTCTGGGGCGACGTCGTCCACGCCGCCTGGGGCGACCACCTCGACGCCATCGGCCACTTCTACATGCCGACGCACGTGCCGCCGCACTTCGACTGGCTCAACAGCGGCCAGCGCTTCACGCTCGGCGAGTTCGAGCGCATCTGGCTCGACGTCGCGCGCTTCCTCTTCCGCCCGCCGAGCTAACGAGCCGACCTGCGCGGCGCGCTAATCGCGCGCGGTGCGGTTCCACTCCTGACGACGCCGAAGCAGCGACGCCAGCGCCGCGCGCATCGCCGGCAGCGCATACAGCGGCGCGCCCAGCAGCACCGACGCCGGCACCCGATCGCGCGCGAAGCGCAGCCACGCCATCACGATCGCCAGGACACAAACGCCGAGCCCCAGCCCCGCGCCGGCGAGCGGCCGCCACTCGTGCGCGACGAGCCCGACGGCGAGCGCGCCCGCGATCGCCAGCATCCACAGCGCGAACAGCATCGTCAGCGGCGGCACCGCCAGCTCCGCCGCCAGCGCGATCAGCGACGGCTGCCGATGGCGCAGCGCCGCCAGCACCAGCCGCGGCGCCTGCGCCATCGCCCGCGTCACGCCCCACAGCCAGCGCGTCTGCTGCGCCCCCGCCGCCGCCTCACCCGTCGGAAACAGGCTCGTCACCCGCGCCGCGCCGCAGAAGCGCGGCGGCGTGCCATCGGCCGCGAGATCGACGGCGAGCTGCAGATCCTCGACCACGCTGCCCGACGCCAGCGCCGCCCCACGAATCAACGACCAGGGGAACGCCATGCCCGCGCCGGTGAGCAGGCAGGGCACGCCGAGACGCTGCAGCCCGAGCGGGCGCACCACGTTGCGCACCAGGAACATCAGCTCCGCCAGCCGGCGCGACGGCGGCGCTCCGTCGGGCGCGCGCATCACGTAGGCCGCCTGTGCCGGCCGCTCGACCGCCGCCGCGCGCAGCGCGTCGATGGCGCCGGCCTCGACGCGGCAGTCGGCGTCGACGACGATCACGATGTCCGGCTCGTTCGCCGCCAGGTAGGTCACGCCGCTGGCGATGGCGAAGCTCTTGCCGCGATGGACGTCGTCGGAGCGCTCGAACACGTCGGCCCCGGCCGCGCGCGCCACGTCGGCGGTGGCGTCGCTGCAGTTGTCGGCGACGACGACGAGCCGATCGCCCTCGCGCAGCTGCGGCCGGATCGTCGCCAGCGTCGCGGCGATGCCGGCCTCCTCGTCGTGCGCGGGCACGAGCACGGCCACGCGCAGCGACGGATCGACCACCGCCGCTCCCCGCCGCGCGCGCGGCAACGCCGCCAGCACCTCGACGACGAAGACGAGCGTCGGCAGCGCGGCGAGCGCGAGGAGCCCGAGGAGGCCGTAGACGGCGACGGTCACGCGCCGCGATTCTACTCCCGCTCGACGCGCTCGGCACGGCGGTTGCTCTCGACGGCGCCGATGCCGTCCCACCCCGCCTCGGCCCTCGCGAATTCCGGATTTTCGCGCGCCGCCCGACCGTCCCACCGTCCCACCCTGTCCCAGGACGCCCGCCCCGGCGTGCGGCGCGTGATCTTCCGCACGACCTCTAACTTCTTCAAGCAACTTCTTCTCGCGTTTGTCGATAACCGCGTAGTACGTACCGCTTCCCGGAGAGAGCCATGAGACTTTTTGCCGCACTATTGATCGTCCTCACCGTCGCTGCCACGGCCAACGCCGACGATCGCGGCAAGGCGCGCGCCGCCTTTCGCCTCGGCAGCCAGCACTACTCGCTCGGCGAATATCGAGAGGCGCTCACCTCCTTCAAAGAGGCGTACCGCAACTACGAGGACCCCTCGTTCCTCTTCAACATCGCCCAATGCGAGCGCCAGCTCGACCTGCGCGCCGACGCCATCCGCGCCTATCGCATGTACCTGGTCAATGCGCCCGACGCGGCCAACCGTGAGGAAGTGCGCGGTCTCATCGCGCGGCTCGAGCACGAGCTCGCCGAGGAGCATGCGACCAAGGCCGCGCCGCCGCCGGGCGTGCAGCCGCCGAGCGGCGTCGTCGGCAAGAGCGAGCCGCCGCCCGCCAAGGTCGAGCCGGCGCAACCGGCGCTCGTGCTCACCGCCGCCGCGCCGCCGCCCCGCCGCGACACGCCCACGTACAAGAAGTGGTGGGTCTGGACCATCGTCGGCACCGTCGTCGCCGGCGGCGTCGCGGCCGGCCTCGCCGTCGGCCTCACGCGCGGCGGCGGCACCACGCCGACCGCCAACACCAGCTTCGGCACTGCGAGCCCCTTCTAATGCGCGCCCTGCTCATTAATGGTGTCTGCGCCGCGCTGCTGCTCGGCGGTTGCGCCTCGAAGACGGCGCAGAGCCTGGTCGTCATCTCCGTCGACAGCGACCAGCCGCTCAGCGACGTCGCCACGCTCCACGCCACCGCCACCATCGGCGCGACCACGCGCGACTTCGACGTCCATCCGACCGGCGGCGGCACGCTCACCATCCCGCCGGCGCAGACCTTCGGCCTCGACGTCCCGCGCAACCTCACCGGCACCGTCTCGCTCCACGTCGAGGCGCGCGACTCGTCGGGCGCGCCGATCGCCAGCGGCGACGGCAGCGGCACCATCCGCGTCGGCGCCCGCGCGGATCTGACGATCCACCTCGCCGCCAGCGCGACCAGCAGTGACGACATGAGCGGCCCGATTCCGGTCAACGACATGACCGGCCTCGTCGCCGACATGGCGCTCCCCACCGGCGACATGGTCGTCATCCCGCCCGCGATGCTGACGATCGACAAGACGATGCAGTCGTTCGGCGACATCGTCATCGGCAAGACCAGCACCACCGCCAGCTTCCTCATAGTCAACGGCGGCGGCATGGACTCGAGCGTCTCCACGCTCACCACCGGCGGCGCCGACGTCGCCGAGTTCAGCATCGACACCGACTGCGGCCCGGCCCTGCCGCCGGGCGGACGCTGCCACGTCAACGCCTCGATCACGCCGACCTCGGCCGGCCCCAAGACCGCCACCTTCACGCTTGCCGCCAGCGCCGGCGGCAGCGTCGGCGGCACGCTCACGGCCAACGCGCTCACCGCCGGCGCCGTCAAGATCCAGCAGCCGAGCGGCGACTGTGGCTCGTCGCTCGTCGGCACGCAGAGCGCGACCAGCGCCAGCTTCACGGTCAAGAACACCGGCGACTCGCCGACCACCGCGCTCACCGTCGGCACCAGCGACGCGCAGTTCACCGCCAGCGGCTGCAACGGCATGACGCTCGCCGCCGGCGCCACCTGCACCGTCACGGTGAAGTTCACGCCCTCGGCGTCCGGCACGCAGAACGCCTCGCTGAGCGTCAGCGCCACCACGGGCGGCACCGACACGGCGTCGCTCGTCGGTGTCGGGCTCAAGCCGGCCTCGCTGTCGATCGCGCCGCCGAGCTACACGTTCAACGCCGCCGTCAAGGGCAGCGCCGGCGACACCGCCACCTTCACCGTCTCCAACGCCGGCGACGTCGCCTCGGCGACGATGTCGACCGCCACCATCAGCGGCAGCAACGCGTCGTCGTTCGTCATCACCGCCGACAACTGCAAGGGCGCGCCGGTCGGCCCCGCCCCGGCGACCTGCACCATCCTCGTGCAGTTCAAGCCGCAGGCGGCCGGCTCGAACAGCGCGACGCTCAACGTCAGCGCCGGCTCGACGAGTGTCGGCACGCCCATGTTGTCCGGCACGGGGCTGAACCCCGCGGCGCTGAAGATCGCGCCGACGACGATGACCAGCTTCACCAAGGGCCAGACCGTCACCTTCACGATCACCAACAGCGGCGACGTCGCCTCGAGCGCGCTCGCCGCGGCATCCGTCGGCGGCAGCAACGCCGCGTCGTTCACCGTCGCCGCCGACCACTGCTCGGGCACCACCGTCGGCCCCTCGCCGGCGAGCTGCACCATCGACGTGAAGTTCCAGCCCACCACCACCGGCACGCAGAGCGCCACATTGTCGACGAGCGCCACCACCGGCGGCTCCGTCGGAGCCACCCTCGGCGGCCCCGGCCTCAACCCCGCGTCGCTCAAGATCTCGCCGTCGACGATGACCAGCTTCACCAAAGGCCAGACCGTCACCTTCACGATCACCAACAGCGGCGAAGCCACGTCGAGCGCCCTCGCCGCCGCCTCCATCGGCGGCACCAACGCCGCGTCGTTCACCATCGCCGCCGACCACTGCTCCGGCACCACCGTCGGCCCCTCGCCGGCGAGCTGCACCATCGACGTCAAGTTCCAGCCCACTACTACCGGCACCCAGAGCGCCACGCTGTCGACGAGCGCCACCACCGGCGGCTCCGTCAGCGCCACCCTCGGCGGCCCCGGCCTCAACCCCGCGTCATTGCACCTGTCGCCGGACCACTACACGTTCGTGACCACGTCGCGCGGCGGCACCGGCGACACGGGAACATTCACGATCTCGAACAGTGGCGACGTCGCGGCGGCAGCGTTGTCGTCCGCCTCGCTGAGCGGCAACAACGTCTCGTCGTTCAAGCTGACCGACAACTGCTCGGGTGTCCCCGTCGGCCCGATGTCGAACTGCACGATCACGGTGCAGTTCAAGCCGCAGGTGTCGGGCAGCAACACCGCCACCCTCAGCATCCCGGGCTCGGGCCTGCCGACGGCCGCGCTCAGCGGCACCGCGACGCCGATCTGGGTCGCCGAGACACCGCCCGCCGGCACGCCGCGGCTCACGTCCGTCACCGCCATCGACAAGCAGAACGTCTATGCAGTCGGCGACGCGGGCACGATCCTGTTCCGCAAGAGCGACGGCAGCTGGAGCTCTCAGTCGATCACGAGCTCACCGCCAGACCTGACGGCGGTCTCGATGGCGTCTGCCACGAACATCTTCGCCGCTGGACCCGACATCTATCAGTCGACCGGCAACGGTACGTGGACCACGTCCAGCTTGGAGCCGTTCACCGGCGTGTGGGCACTCAGCAGCGCCGACGTATGGGCCACCTGGGACACGGGCTCGACGGATCCCAACAATGGAAACGCGGTGTACCACTACACGCCGGCGACCGGATGGAAGCTCGCGCGCGACGTCAATAACGCGGCACTGCACGGCTCGACCCACGTCTGGGGAACGAGCTCGTCGGATCTGTTCGTCTTCGGCGGCTATAACCAGTTCGTGATCTCGTCGAGCTCGTTCCAGACCACAGGCTCGATCTATCACCTCGACGGAACGAATCGGTACGCAACGCAGTACAACCAGCACGTGACGATCGCGCCGCAAGACTCGTCGCTGGCGGTCCGCTCGCTTTGGGGAAGCGGATCTCCGGCCAGCAATCTCTACGCCGTCACGACCACGTTCGGAAGCGGCGGCGACAACCTCGCGCAGGTCGTCCTGCACTCGACCGGTGATGGCGCATGGGATGCGATGCCCGCTCCCGCGCCCACTGCGGAGTGTGACGCGGTCTGGGGCTACGACGCGAGCCATGTCTACTTCGGCTGTACCGACGGCGTCCACCTCTACGACGGCAGCGCCTGGAGCACGTCGTTGAGCTCGTCGAGCCAGCTCCTCGGTATCTCGGGATCGAACGTGACGGCGCCGGACGTCTACGCCGTCGGCGTCGCGACCGATGGCACGACCGGCGTCATCGAGCACTACTACTAGCGCCAAAAAAGAGACGCCGCCGGCTCACCGCCGGCGGCGTCGTGTGAAGACTACTCCCGACTACTTGATGAGCAGAACGCCCCACCAGATGTTGTAGTGGGTCTTGGTCTCGTTACGCGAAATAATGAGGACCGTGATCGGCTGTCCATCCGGCACGTACGCGGACGACACGTTCACCGTACCGTTGAACGTACCGCCGGCGTTCAAGTAAGCCACCGCGCCCGTCTGGTTGCCGTTCGCGTCGGTGTTGATGGCGATGTTCGGCGTGATCGTCACGCCCGCCGGCAGCAGCGAGCCGATGATGTAGAACCCGATCGGACCGAACGAGGGATCCATCTCCCACGCTTCAATCTTGAAGGTCTGCGATCCCGACTTCGACTGCGCGTTGCGGGTAACGTTGATGATCGCTGGGTCGGTGTTGCCGCTGACCAGGCCCGCGCCGAACCACTTGGTGTTGTCGTCGACCGGAACGCACGGGTCGGCGTTGTTCGCCACCGCGACCGAGTTCGACCACAGACGCTGCACGACGTAGCTCGTGGTCGCATCCGCGGCGATCGTGGCGTTCAGGCTGAGGCACAAATCGCCGTTCTCCCCGCCGCCGAGATACGGGACTTTCGTCGAGGAGTTGACGACTTTGTTGTGACCGAGATCGTAGTCGACCGACGCCTCGGCGGCTTCGTGGCTCATCGTCACGGTCAGGTCGTCCCAGTCCGGGTTGCCCGACGCATCGTTGCAGTACGCGTTCACCAAGTATGGCACGCCAGTCGTCTGCGTCAGGGAGTGATAGCCATCGAACTGCACGCAGCTCGCCGGCTGCCCGCCCTGCGTCACCACGGTCTTGGGATCGAGCACGAACGAGAAGATCGTGTTCGCGTTCGGAGTCGGCCACCCGTTCTTGCCAACGTTCGACGTGACCAGCGACTGCAGGGTGGCATCGGTGATCGTCGCCGGCGGTGCCGTGCTGATGACCAGCTTGCCCTTCGCAGCACCGGCGCCCACGCCGTAGTCCTTGACGCCATTCTTCCAGTAGTCACTGCCGAGCATCCACGTGTTGAACGTGTTGACCTTGTCGCCGAGCGTCTCGTCGCCCTTCCACACGACAGTCCAGATCTCAGGCGCCGAGATCGTGCTGTGCGCCGAGAAAGTGGTCATCGTCGGGAGAGGCGGATGCGCCGTCGGGTCGTGATCCGGAGCGGGCAGGCCCGCGAGATCCGGAAGCGACGGACCCATGTCCATCGACGTGGTGCCGCCACCGCCACCGCCACCGACGCCGCCGGTGCCACCACCGCCGCCGCCGCCACCGGAGCCGCCGTTGCCGCCGGTGCCGTCGGACGCCATGTCCGGCGGGAGCGGCTGCGGATAGTTGATCTTGGTGTTGTCGTCCGAGCACGCAGCCAGGAACAGAGAGCCCGAAGCCAAAGAAATGAGAGCCAGCGACCGCAACATGTTTGGTACCTCCCCTTCAACCGCGCGCCGCCGTGCAAATGTCACGCCCTACATGTGAGGTCGACAACCACGCGATGCCTCAAGCGATCGCAACGATTGGGGGATCCAGGCCCTGTCACACATCTCCACACGTGTGTGGCCAAAGGAAACGGCGATTGCCATGGCCTGGTGCCTCGGGCCCCACGCACTGCAACGTTCAGGTTGCAGATTACCCTGCGATTTTCTTGCGGAAGTGGCGCGCGAACTGCGCTATCAAGGCAACGTGCGGCGAGTACTTTTTCTGGCGTTCGCGGTCTCGCTTTCCTGCGGCGGAAGCAATTCGAAGCTGCCTGCATCGACGCCGTCGCCGACGACCTTCTTTACCGCCGAGCTGACCGACAGCACTTTCAACACGGCGAACCACTTCCTCGCGTCGATCGAGATGCAGATCTCCGGCGAGCCGTTCGCGCAGCTCCTCGGCTACAACCTCGCCGGCTTCGATCGCTTCAACACGCAGACGGACCTTTATGTCGATCCCGACACCGGCCGCTCATCGATCGATCCGCTCGCCTATTCGACCGCCATCGAGTCCTACGAGTATTCCAAGCAGCCGATGAACAACACGTCGTTCGAGTCGGGCGCGGGGCTCGCGCTCGCCTACGGCCCGCTGCTCAACCCGCAGCAGCTCACCGGCGACGACGGCCTCGCGCTCCTCGTCAACCGCATCCAGCAGTTCGCCACCACGTCGAGCGCCGGCGGACCGCCCGGCGCGAACTTCGTCGTCTCACCCGCGCCCGACGCCAACCCGCTCAACATCCTCGGCTGGCCCGGCTACTGGCCGTCGTTCGCCGAGTTCGCCAGCTTCGATCCAACCATCGCGCCGTCGACGAACGGCAACAAGCTCTTCTGCAGCTTCACCGCCGGCTACGCCGGCAGCGGCGCCGGCGCACAGGTCATCGGCGATTACGAGTGCTCGTACAACTCGATCAACCTGCCGAACCGCGACGGGCAGGTGCAGAAGATCCTCGCCCCCGACGCGCTCGGCTACGCGACCTGGAAGCAGGGCCTGTGGTCGATCAACTACTGGGGCTCGATGCACGACGTCGCCGGCAACCCCATCACCCACGTCGCGCCTGCCGACGTTGCGCAGGTCGGCGTTCTCGGCAACACCGTCGTCGGCCAGTATCCCGATCCAAACGATCCGACGGGCCAGGCGCTCGTCGACGGCTCGCCCGGCGTCTACCTCGGCGACATCGTCATCGAAGGCTTCCAAGGCCAGACGATGATCGAGGAGATGGACAACAAAGCGGCGCTGCTCTACGGCACGCTGCTCACCGCCGACGGCAAGACCTTCAGCGGCTTGCCGTCGGTGAAGGCGGCGCTCGACTACGACTACACCTCGCCGCTGCGCTGGTGGCCGGCGCAGACCGCGGTCACCGAGATCTCGACTCCGCCGGCGCCGGGGACGTCGTGGAAGTACTTCCCGCAGCCGGTGAGCTTCGTGCCCGCCGACAGCTCGAGCCACCTGCGCGGGCTGACCGCGCTCGCCGGCGGCTTCGCCACGTTCTACGCGCTCACCGACGCCAACAACCCCGACGTCGGCGGTCAGGATTCGTCGCTGGCGACGTTCGACGGCGATCCGTTCCCCGCCGACAACGGCGTCGCCGACGGTGAAAGCTCGCCGCACGACCGCGCGCTCGCCGTCGTCAAGATAGCGCTCGTCGACATCGATCGCCTGCACTGGGACGACGCGCACCAGGTCCTCGTCGA
>Ga0134125_10000947_pt1 | contig 37068 bp, 33 predicted proteins | sample KB31751_FD_96464 | JGI IMG/M metagenome (GOLD analysis project Ga0134125, IMG submission 96464) | Terrestrial soil microbial communities with excess Nitrogen fertilizer from Kellogg Biological Station, Michigan, USA - KB3-175-1 | ecosystem: Environmental > Terrestrial > Soil > Unclassified ...
CTCGAGGCGCGGCTTGTCCGCGGCCTTCTCGGCGGCGACGTTGGCCGACAGCTGCTCGAACGAGCGCCCGGCCGCGGCCACTTCCACCGACTGGCCGGGCTGCGTGAAGAAGTGGCCGGTCACATGGATGACCTGCCCGTCACCGACGCGGAAGCGCACGCCGAGCACGCCCGAGCCGTAGCGCGCGGCAACGGCGCGCGACGACATCAGCACGTCGACCTTCTGCTTGTCGACGACGTCGAAGAGGTAGCCGCCGCCGGCGAGCTGCCAGCGCGGATGGCCGCCGTTGCCCAGCTTCTTCAACAGGCCGCGATCGGTCTGACCCACCTCCATCGGGAAGATCTCTTCGTTCGAGGTCTTGCCGTTCCACTTCACGTAGCCGGGGAAGGCGCGCTCGAGGAGGTAGTGCACCGCGTGGTCGGTGGTGTAGAGGAAGCCGCCGGCGGTGACGAAGCGGCGCACGCGCTCGCGCGCGGCGGCCGACATCTCGCCGGTGCAGTTGACCATGAGCGTCTGCTGCCCGTGCAGCGGCAGCTGCGGCAGGTCTTCCGGATCGACGACGACGTATTTGACCTGCGCCTTCTGCATCACGTGCTCCATGTGATCGGCGGAGCCGCGCACCACGACCACCTCGGCCTGGCGCAGGCGCTCGAGATCGCCGATGTGCGCGTGGGCAGGCGCGGCGAGTGCCGTGACGGCGGCAGCGACGGCGAAGGCGGCGAGGGAGCGCGTCATGTGGGACCTCCTCGCGAGTCCAACGCACGAGGCAGACGGTTCGATCTGGCGCGCGGTTCGATCTACGATGCGGCATGGCCAAGCTCCGGCACGAGCTCAGACGCAAGCGCGACCAGATCGAGCTCGCGCTCTTCACCGGCGCCCCGGTCGCGGGCGACGAGGTGCGCCGGGCGCTCGAAGTCCTGGCCGTCGAGACCGGTGGCGACGAGCCGCGGCGCGTCGACGAGCTGGCCCAGGTGGCCGAGGGCAAGCTCGCGCGCGCCGACTATCGCGATCGCGCCGGCGTCGCCGGCGTGCGCCGCTTCTCGACGGCGGGCGGCGCCACGATCTACCTGATGGCGGTCGAGACCTTCCCCGACCACGTCAACAACGTGTACCTCGTGCGCGAGGGCGGGCGCGCCACGCTCTACGACTGTGGCTCGCAGACGGCGCTGTCGCAGGCGGATCTGACGCGCGCGCAGGCGGTGCTGGCGCAGGTCTACGGGGAGACGCGCGGGCTCGACGACGTGTCGGACCTCGTCCTCAGCCACGCGCACATCGATCACTTCGGCGGCGTCGGCTTCTACAAGGCGCGCGGCGTGCGCGTGCACGTCCACGAGTTCGACGCGCGCGTGGTCACGCGCTTCGAGGAGCGCATCATCGTCGCCGCGATGCAGCTGCGCGTGTTCCTCGAGCGCGCCGGCGTCGACGAGCGCACGCGCGCCGAGCTCGAGCAGATGTACGTGTTCACCAAGTCGCTGTTCAAGTCGGTGCCCGTCGATCGCGTGCTCACCGACGGCGAGCGCGTGCACGACTACGTGGTGCACCACGCGCCGGGGCACTGCCCGGGGCAGATCTGCATGCAGGTGCACAACATCCTGCTCACCACCGATCACATCTTGCCGCGCATCACGCCGCACCAGTCGCCGGAGAGCATCACGCCGTGGACCGGGCTCGATCACTACCTGCGCTCGCTCGAGAAGTTCCGCCACCTCGGCGGCGTCGACCTGGCGCTGCCGGGGCACGAGGAGCCGATCGCGCGGCTGTCGCAGCGCATCGGCGAGATCGAGGCGTTCCACCGCGCGCGGCTCGACAAGGTGCGCGCCGCCTGCGCCACGCCGCGGACGACGGCGGAGATCGCGCACGAGCTGTTCGGCACGCAGGCAGGGTACGGGCGCCTGCTCGCGCTCGAGGAGGCGGCGGCGCACGTCGAGTACCTGGCGCGGCGCGGCTTGTTGGAGATTGCGAACCTCGAGGAGCTGACGGTGGCGCCGAATCCGGTGCTGCGATATCGCGCGGCGGCGTAGTGGATGCTACGATCGGAGTATGAGCGAGCGAAGCGAGCGGTTTGGATCGGCTTCGTCGCGTGGCCCGTGGGGCCGCGCTCGGGAATGGGCGTAGCCCATGACCTCTGACGATGCGGCGGTCGAGCTACCGATCGATGGCGAGCTGGACCTGCACACGTTCGCGCCGCACGAGGTGAAGGAGCTCGTCGCCTCGTACGTCGACGAAGCGGCCGACCGCGGCATCTGGGAGCTGCGCATCGTGCACGGCAAGGGCACGGGCGCCTTGCGGCGGCTCGTGCACTCGGTGCTCGAGCGGCACGAGCTGGTCGTCGCCTTCCGCCTCGCCGACGAGCAGGCGGGCGGCTGGGGCGCCACGCTGGTGCAGCTGCGCCCGCCGCGGCGGGGGTAGCGATGGACCTCTTCTTGATCCGCCATGCCCACGCCGTCGACGGCGACGGCATGCGCGACGACGATCGCCCGCTGTCGGCGCAAGGACGGCGCCAGGCGCTCGACGTGGGCGGCGCGCTCAGCCGGCAGAAGGTGCGCTTCGCCCGCATCGTGACGAGCCCGCTCGTGCGCGCCGTCGAGACCGCCGAGCTGGTGGCGGTCTCGCTCGGCTTCGACGGCGGGCTCGACGTGCACGAGGCCATGCGGCCCGACGGCAGCTGGAAGCATCTTCTGCGCGACGTGCTGGCGCTGCACGATCACGCCGGCAGCATCGCGCTCGTCGGGCACGAGCCGACCATCGGGCACTATCTGTCGAAGCTGTTGCATCAAAAGGGCCTGTCGATGTCGAAGGGCGCCGTGGTGCGGCTCGACTGGCACGACGCCGACAGCCCGGCCAAGGTGGTCTGGACGGTTTCGCCCAAGCGCCTCGATCCGTCGCCGACGCTCTGATATCGTCGGAGGCCATGACTCGTATCCATCAGTGTCGCCGCGCCGAGGCGGGTCTCGCCGGCGCCGGCGGAGACGCGCTGCCGTTCGTGCTGCCGGGCGCGCGCGCCACGTTCACCCCGGCGCGCGAAGTCAACGTTCGCCATCTGCGCATCGAGGTCGCGCTCGACTTCGCCGCCGCTGCCGTCGACGGGGTGACCACGCTGACGCTGGTGCCGCTCGCCGACGGGCGCGCGCGCGTGGCGCTCGACGCGGTCGAGATGCAGCTGCACGCGGTCACGCTCGCCGACGGCGCCGCGCTCGACTATTCGTACGACGGCGCCAAGGTCGCGTTCGAGCTCGCCGGCTGCAAGGAGGGCGCGCCCGTCGACGTGGTGGTGCGCTATCGCTGCACGCCGCGGCGCGGGCTCTACTTCATCCGCCCCGACGAGCAATATCCCGCGCGGCCCACGCAGGCGTGGTCGCAGGGGCAGGACGAGGACAACCGCGGCTGGTTCCCCTGCTTCGATCATCCGAACGTGAAGTCGACGTCGGAGGTGATCGCGACGGTGCCGAAGCAGATGACCGTGCTGTCGAACGGCACGCTCGTCGCCGACGAGGTCGCGGGCGAGCGGCGCACGGTGCACTACAAGCAGGAGGTCGCGCACGCGAGCTACCTCGTCACGCTGGTGGCGGGCGAGTACGCGCACCTTTCCGAGCGCGCGGGCGGCGTCGAGCTGCACTACTTCGTCAACCCGGGGCGCGAGGGCGACGGGCCGCGCACGTTCGGCAACACCGGCAAGATGATCGAGCTGTTCGCCGAGCGGACCGGGCGCGCCTATCCGTGGCCGCGCTACTCGCAGATCACCGTCGCCGAGTTCATCTTCGGCGGCATGGAGAACACGAGCGCGACGACGCTCACCGATCAGACGCTGCACGACGAGCGCGCGCACCTCGATTTCTCGTCGGAGCCGCTGATCTCGCACGAGCTGGCGCATCAGTGGTTCGGCGATCTGCTCACCTGCCGCAGCTGGTCCGAAGGCTGGCTCAACGAGGGCTTCGCCACGTACATGGAGCTGGTGTGGAAGGAGCACATCGCCGGGCGCGACGAGGCCGACTACGATCGGCTCGGCGATCAGGAGGCGTATCTCGACGAGGATGCGCACCGCTATCGCCGGCCCATCGTCACCAACGTGTTCCACGAGCCGATCGACGTGTTCGATCGCCATCTGTACGAGAAGGGCGGCTGCGTGCTGCACATGCTGCGCTCGGAGCTCGGCGACGCGCGCTTCTGGAAGGCGATCAAGCACTACGTGCACAAGCACGCGGGCGGATCGGTGGAGACGCGCGATCTGGCGCGCGCCGTCGACGAGGCGACCGGCTGGAACCCCGATCGCTTCTTCGAGCAGTGGGTGTGGAAGGCGGGGCATCCGGACCTGAAGGTCGAGAGCTCGTGGGACGACGAGCAGAAGATGGCGAAGCTCGCCGTGGCGCAGACGCAGACGGTGGAGGGCGAGACGCCGCTGTTCCACTTTCCGCTGCCGGTGCGCTTCGTCGTCGACGGCGCGGCGCACGAGGTGACGCTGACGGTGTCGGCGGCGCAAGAGACCTTCGTGGTGCCGCTTCCGGGCAAGCCGTCGCAGGTGGTGATCGATCCCGGCAACAACATCCTGAAGACGCTCGACGAGAAGAAGGCGGACGAGCTGTGGACCGCGCAGCTGGCCTCCGCCGAGCGCGCGATTGACCGCGTGCGCGCGGCGCGCGCCCTCGGCAAGGCGGGCAATCCGACGGTGACCGACGCGCTCGTGAAGTCGATGCGCGAGGATGCTTCGTGGATCGTGCGCGGCGAGGCGGGCCTGGCGCTCGGCGCGATCAAGACCGACGCCGCGCGCGACGCCATCGCCGCCGCCGTGGGCAAGGAGCCGCATCCCAAGGCGCGCCGCCACCTCGTGAAGGCGCTCGGCAGCTTCCGGAACGACGAGCGCGCGGCCGATGCGATCGGGCCGACGCTGGCGCGCGACGCCAGCTACTTCGTCGAGGCCGAGAGCGCGATGTCGCTGGCCAAGACGCGCTCGCCGCGCGCGTTCGACGCGCTGGTCGCGGCCATGAAGCGGCCTTCGTACCTCGACGTGATCCAGTCGATGTGCCTGTCGGGCATCGCCGAGCTGCGCGACGAGCGCGGCATCGAGATCGCGCTCGTGGCGGCGGCGTATGGCAAGCCGGTGATCGGCCGGCGCGCGGCCATCGCCGTGCTCGGCGTGCTCGGCGCCGAATATCCGCAGCACAAGCGGCGGGTGCGCGAGCGGCTGTGCGAGCTGCTCGACGATCGCGACTTCCGCGCGCGCATCGCCGCCGTCGAGGCCTTGCGCGTGCTCGGCGATCCCGACGCCGTGGGCGCCTTGAAGCGCGCCGAAGGCAAGGATCTCGACGGGCGCGTGCGCCGGCGCGCGCGCGAGGTGGCGCGCAAGCTGGCCGAGGGCAGCGCGCAGGACGAGCAGGTGCGCGGGCTGCGCGACGCGGTCGAGAAGTTGCAAGACGAGAACCGTGAGCTCAAGGAGCGCGTGATGAAGCTGGAGGCGCGCAAGTGACCGCAAAGACGCCCTCGATCTCGGCCTCGATTTCGGGTCGACTGGTACGGTCGTCGCTGCGCTATCTGCGCGACCGCGAGGGGGCGGCGACGATCGCACAGATCGCGGCGCAGTTTCCCGAGCACGCGTTTTTGCACGCCGCGCACGTCGACGACGGTTGGATCCCGCTCGGCGCGTGGCTCGAGGTGCTGGCGGCGTGCGAGGCGCGCTTCGGCGATCCGCCGACGCTGCGCCTGCTCCGCGAGATGACCCGCGCGACCATGGCCGCCGCGGTGTCGACGGTGTGGGGCACGTTCTTGGCGTCGGCGACGCCCGATCAGCTGATGGCGCGCGTCGGCGACTTCTGGTCGGTCAGCTTCGACACCGGCACGCTCGGCGTCGCCGAGCGCGCGCACGGGCGGGCCAAGCTCGCCGTCGACGGCTGGGCCGATCCGCCGCCGCAAGTGGGCGCCATGGTCGCCGAGGCGTGCGCGGTGTTCCTGGCGCGCGTCGGCGTGGGCGCGCCGCGCGTCGTCGACCGCGTGGTCAATGGGCGTCTCGAGATTGACGGCGCGTGGTAGCCGCGTACTCCCAGTCGACGAGACCTCCGATCCAGCTGGCCACGCCGAGCACGGCCACGCCGAGCGCCGACAGCACGAACGGCCCGCGCGGCGTGGCGACGGCGCCGCGCTCGTGAGCGCGTAACGCCAGGCTGGCGACGAAGAGCGCGGTGGCGACCAGGTTGGCGACGCCGTGCCAGCGGGCGAAGCGGCGCGCCGGCGAGCCGGGCGAAAGGCGCGTCCGATAGTCCCACGCCTCGGTGACGCCCGCCGCCAGCATGGCGACGAGCCCGGCGACGACGTTGAACAGCGCGGCCTCGACGAACGGCGAGCCGCCGAAGTAGGACAGGACGTCGAACACGAAGCTCATGCCCCACACCACGAGCGGGATGTGGGCGACGAGCGTGTGCGGCAGCGGGCGCGCTTCGGACGTCACCGCGAAGTTATAAGGCGGTATGCGCCTTGCTTCACCTCGCTGCATGGCCAAGCGCAACCCGAATGTTCCGGGCCCCGGCTTCTACAAGATTCAGGGTAGCCACGTCGAGAATCGCGACGCGGCCAAGGCGAGCAAGCGGGCGCTCGACCGGGAGGCGGCGCGGCGCAAGCAGAAGGCGGCGGCGCGCCCGGCGGCGGCGGTCAGGCGCGTGCGGGCGAAGGCGGCGTCGAAGGTGGAGATTCCGCCGACGCCGGAGGTGCTGGCGCGCGAGCACGATCGCGACTTTCAGCGCATGAACGAGCGGCGGGCGGTCAAGAAGGTGAAGCCGGCGCCGGTGCGGCGGGAGGACTATCCGAGCTACCTCGGGGCGACGGCGCGCGGCGTCATCCGGCGGGTGGCGCGCCTGGCGTTTGCGCCGCTGGCGTTGGCGCGGGCGGTGGTGGACCGCGTCCGGCACCGCGACTGACGCCCGGAGCTGCGGCTCGCGTCCGGATTCGTGATTTCCGGAATTCGCGGCCAACCGTCCGAAATCGTGATCGCGCCGCCGGTTTGCGTATGATGCCACGGTGGTGGTGCGTCGCATCGGCTGGCTGTTCGCGCTGGCGCTTCTGACCGCGGCGGAGCCGTCGCGCGGGACGCTCGACGCGTTCGCCGACGCCGTCGTGGAGAAGGCACGCCCGCACCTCGTGCCCGCGCGCGACCTCGACGTGGCGGTGGCGGTGGCGGGATCGTGGCCGCGGCTCGGCGACGATCTGGCGGCGCTGGTGATCGCGCGGCTGCGCAAGCTCGGCTTGCGCTCGGTGACGCGTGGCGACGGCGACGCCGCGTGGGCGCGCGCGGCGGGATACGAGCGGCTGGTTCGGCTCGATCTCGACGTCGGCGGCGGGCGGCTGCGCGCCTCGGGGAGCGTGGTGGCGCTGAGCGCGTCGCCGTGGACGGCGCCGACGGAGCTGCGCGCGCACCTCTACGTGGAGACGCCGCTCGACGCCGAGCTGCGCGCCTACCTGCCGCCGGTGACGACGCCGCCGGGGCGCTGGCAGGCGCGCGGCGTGCCGGTGGGTGACGTCGACGTGCTCGCGCTCGACGTCGGCGACGTCGACGGCGATGGGCGCGCCGAGGTGGTCGGCGCGACGGCGACCGAGGCGATCGTGTGGGGCTGGGACGGCGCGCGGCTGACCGAGCGGCGCCGCTTCCCGCTCGGCGGACGGCCGGCGGCGACGATGCCGCGCGCGCCGGTGGCGACGGTCGTCGTCGATCGCGGCGCGGTGACCGCGCGCTCGTCGCTGTACGCCGACGGCCTCTACGCGCCGGCGCGCGGCAAGACGATCGTGGCGCGCGGCTGGTCGTTCCCGGGCGTGGCGGCGACGTGCGAGCTGCCCGCGGGCGTCGACGTGTTCGCGGCGGCGGGCTGCACGCCGGCGACGGGGCTGCCGGAGCACTTCTGGACCGTCGCCGGGCTGCGCGGCGGGGCGCGGCCGGCGCGGGCGGCGCCGATGGCGGCGATCGATCCCGCCGGCACGTTGTGGGTTTCGCTCGGCGCTCCGGCATTGGCGCCTGCGATGCCGCTGACGGTGCGCGGCGTGGGCGCGCAGGTGGCGCTGGTGGCGCTCGATCGCGGCGAGTTCGTGGCCACGTCGGAGCCGGTGCAGCCGGGCGAGGCCGATGCGATCGTGGTGCGCGCGCTGGCGGCAGGCCTGCCGGTGGCCTATCGCGCCGATCGGCTGCCGGGCAACGTGCGCGCGCTCGCCGCCGGTGACGTCGACGGCGACGGGCGGGCCGAGCTGGTGGCGGCGGTGCGCGATCGCGCGGCGCGGCGCACCGAGCTGTGGATGGTCAACTGATGCGCGCGTCGCTCGTGCTGTTGATGATCGCGGCGACGGCGCACGCCGAGACGCGCGCGCAATACGGCGGCGGCGCGCAGGCGGCGCTGGCCTCGGCCCCGACGACGTTCGATCCGCTGCGTGGCGGGCCGGGCGACGCAGAGGTGGCGGCGCTCGTGTTCGACACGCCGTTCGTCATCGGCGCCGACGGCAAGCCGCGCCCGTCGCTGGCCTTGGCGCTCGACAACCCCGACGGCGCCCTGCGCGCGCGGCTGGCCCTGCGCCCCGACGTGCACTTCTCCGATGGCACGCCGCTCGTCGCGCGCGACGTGGCGGCGTCGATCGCGCGCGCGCTGCACGATCCCGCCGGCTGGCCGCTGGCGCCGGTGAAGTCGGCGCGCGCCGTCGGTGCCGCGACCGTGGAGCTCGAGCTGTCGCGCCCCACGCCGGAGCTGGCGCTGCTGTTGTCGACGCCGGCGGCGGCGGTGACCCCGGGCGGCGCGCCGCCGCCGACGGTGGAGTCGCACAAGCGGCCGATCGGCTCGGGCCCCTTCGTCGTCGACGGCAGCGACGCGGGCGGCGTGCGCCTTTCGGCCAACGCCGGCTGCTTCGCCGGGCGCGCCTACCTGAACACGCTGGCGCTGCGCGCCTTCACCGCGCGCAGCGACGAGGCCGGCAGCTACGAGGTCGGCTCGATCCAGGCAGCGCGCCACGCCCTCGCCGCGCTCGACGCCACCGGGCCGCGCCGCGCCGCCGTCACCGTCGACGGCCCGCAGGCGCTCACCGGCTTCGTCGCGGTCGGCCGCATCGCCGACGCCGACGTGGTGCGCCGCGTGCTCGCGCTCGCCATCAACCGCGATCGCCTGCGCCGGCTCACCGTGCGCGAGCCGGCGACGGTGGTCAAGGCGACCTACGATCCGGCGCGCGCCAAGAGCGAGGCCGAGCGCCGCTGGGGGCAGACGCGCCCGAAGCTGGCGCTGCTCGTCGACGCTTCGCGGTTCGACGATCGCGACGTCGCCGAGCGCATCCTCGCCGATCTGGCGCGCGCGGGCGTGGAGCTGAGCGTCGACGCCGTCGATGCCGCCACCTACCAGGCGCGCGTCGAGGCCGGCCGCTACCAGCTCCTGCTCGGCACCGCCGCGCCGCCGGCGCCCGACCCCACGCTGACGGCGCTCGCGCTCGTCGCCGCCGTCGATCCGGCGGCCGCCCGCGCCGCGCTGCAACGCGCCCCCGGCGCTGCCGTCGACCTCGACGCCACGCGCGTGGTGCCGCTGTTCGTGCGCGCCGCCCGCCTGTTCGTCGCCCCCGAGCTGCGCGACCTGACGGTCGACGGCGCCGGCCGCGCCGGCTGGGCCGACGCCCACTGGCTCTCCCACTAAGGCGCGAATCACTTGCGTTGAATCGCGCTTTGGCCGCGCCGCGCGGAAGGTGCTCGGGCGCGCGCGCGTAGTATGCTCATTGTCGCCGTGCGCCTGCAGACGAAGCTGACCGTCGCGTTCGCCGCGGTGGCGCTTCTGCCCATCGCCGCCCTCACGGCGGTGGCCCGCGTCGTCGTGGTCGAGCGCTATCGCGCCGACTTCCAGGAGACGCTCGATCGCGCCGAGGCCCAGGTCACGGGCGAGTACACCCGCCTCGCCGACGAGGTCGAAGCCGCCACCGCGCGCGTCGCCAACACCGACGATCGCCTGCTCGGCCCGGTGCTGGTGCAGCTGGCCAAGGCGCAGGAGCTCGACGACGACGTGGCGCGCGCGACCCAGGAGCGCGCCCGCGCCGGCATGAAGGCGCTCGGCTTCGACATCCTCGAGATCGTCGACGAGCGCTCGGGCGAGGTGATCGCCGCCGGCCACTTCACGGGGCGCGTCGGCGACCGGGACTCCGATGCGCTCGCGGTGGCGCGGCGCGCGCAGGGTCGGCCGCGGCTGGTGCGCGATCAGGTCTTCGACGGCGGCCGTGCGCGCGACGTGCTCGCGCTCGAGTCGGCCCGCGAGGTCAACCGCGTCTTCGGCGACCGCTCGGCCGGCGTGGTCATCGTCGGCGGGCGGCTCGTCGGCGATGCCTTCGTCAAGCTGCTGCCGTCGGCGCGGCTCTACGCCGCCGACGGCACGCTCGTCGCCGCCAACGGCCCGGCGCCGCCCAGGCGCTGGCAGCACCGCGTGATCGAGCTGCCGGGTCCCGACGGCGAGCCGGCCGCGCGCGTCGAGATCGCGGTGTCGAACGATCGGCTCGACGAGACCCTCGCCGTCATCAGCTGGGCCTCGGTGGCGCTCGGCGTCGGCGGCTTCGTGCTGGCCCTGCTCGCCGGCGCCCTCGTCGCGCGCCGCATCACCGGGCCCTTGCGCGAGCTCGCCGACGGGGCCGTGGCCGTCGCCGGCGGTTCGCTCGACGCGTCGGTGCCCGTGCGCACGCGCGACGAGGTCGGCGAGCTCGCCGCCACCTTCAACTCCATGACCCGCGATCTGGCGGGCGCGCGCGAGGAGCTGGTGCGTGCCGAGCGCGTGGCGGCGTGGCGCGAGATCGCGCAGCGCATCGCGCACGAGATCAAGAACCCGCTGACGCCGATCCAGATGGCGATCGAGACGCTGCAGCGCGCGCACGCCAAGTCGGCCGCGCAGTTCGACGCGCTCTTCGGCGAGTCGGCGCAGACCATCCTCGACGAGGTCGGCCGCCTCAAGCGCATCGTGCACGAGTTCTCGTCGTTCGCGCGCATGCCGGCGCCGACGCTGGCGCCGGTCGACGTCTCCGAGATCGTCGATGCCGCGCTCGCGCTCTACAAGGGCGGCGAGACCCCGCTCGACCTGACCCTGCCGCGCGACCTGCCGCGCGCGCTCGCCGACAAAGAGCAGCTCACGCAGGTGGTCATCAACCTCGTGGAGAACGCACGCGACGCGGTCGCCGGCAAGGGGACAATCCGCGTCACCACGCGCACGGACCCCGACGGGGGCCACGTCGAGCTCGAGGTCGCCGACGACGGCCCCGGCCTCAGCGACGAGGCGCGCGCCAAGCTCTTCACGCCGTACTTCACGACCAAGCCGCGCGGCACCGGCCTCGGCCTGGCCATCGTGCACCGCATCGTCACCGACCACGGCGGCGAGATCCGCGTGGGTGGCGCGCCCGGCGGCGGCGCCGTGTTCACGGTGGCGCTGCCGCGGGCTACGAAGTGATCGGCGTGGCCTTGAGCGCGGCCTTGCCGTCTTTGACGTAGACCTGGAACTTGACCGACTTGCAGGCGTAGCGCGTGATGAGCTGCTGCCGGTTCGAGCGCAGCTTGCCCGAGAACTTGTCGTAGGTGATGCCGTCGGTCGATTCGCCGCAGGCCTGCTTGGTCTCGATGAAGTCGCGGTAGACCTGCCGGAACTCCTGCTCCAGCTCCGCCTCCGCCGGATTCGGCGCCACCTGCGAGACCTCGCGCGCCGCGCGCAACAGCGCCTCGGTCGGGCTCGCCACCGCGGTCTGATCGTCGAACGGATCGCGCTGTGCGCTCGAGCCTGCCGCGCTCAGCCCCTGCGGCGCCGGCATCGGCCGCGGCGTCGCGATCTTGTGCGTGATCGGCGTGAACACCTCCGACGGTGACTCGACGAAGTCGGGTCCCATGTTCGTCGGCTCGGTGTCGGTGCGCCCCGGCGCGTCCGCATGCATCGTCGGCGCCGCCGGCCCCGACGTCACCACCGGTCCGTTGCGCACGTTGGTCTGCCGGAGCTCGCTCGTGTCGCCCGCCCCGACGTCGCTGAGGAGCGGCATCTTCGGCGGCGCTGGCGGCTCCGGCGCGCGCGCCCGTGCGTTGGTCGCGCGGTTCTCGAACTCCGGCACCGACGGCGGCTCCGTGTCGGTCTGCGGCCGCTCGAACGTCGGCACCGGTTGCGGCGGCCGTTCGTGCAAGAGCTCCGGCCGCGGCGGCGCAAAGGACTCCGGCCGCGGCGGCGCGAAGGACTCCGGCCGCGGCGGCGCAAAGGACTCCGACCGCGGCGGCGCGAAGGATTCCGGCCGCGCCGGCGCGAACGGCTCCGGCCGCGACGAGCCGAACGGCTCCGGCGCCGCGCCGAACCCGCGCGGTGGTGTCATCGTCATGCGCGACGCCGAGCCGAGCCGGTCGAGCGTCGTGTTCACCGAGCGCGCCACGGTCCCGAAACGTCCGGGGTGCCGATCGTCGTCGAGCCGCGTGATCTCGCCGCGCGCCAACGACTGCGACGCGCGCGCCAGCCGCTTGGCCGGCCCGATCGCCTCCACGCGCATCAGCAGAAAGCCGATGATCAGCGCCAGCAAGAGGCCGCCGCCGATCGGCGCCAGCTGTATCCACGGCAGCGTCTTCGGATCCGTCGACAACAGCTCCGACGCCAGGTACCCGAACGTCACCGCTGGCTGCCGCGGCACGATCAAGGCGTACGCCGCCTTGTGATCCTCCGCCTCGCCGGCGAACGGCGCCGCCACGACGAGGTAGCCCTCGCCGCCCTGATCGACCTCGAGCGGCAGCGACCGCCCGCTGGCCGCCATCTCGTCGAAGTGCTGATCGACGAGCAGCGGCAGCTGCCCGAGCATCGGCAGCTGCGCCGACGCCGCCAGCACCCGCCCGCGCAGGAGGAACGCCACGTCGACGTCGAGCACGCGCTTCATCGACTGCGCCAGCTCGCCCGCCACCTCCTGCCCGACGACCAGCGAGCCCGCGTAGTGATCGCGCGCGATCACCGGCGACGCCGCCACACGATACAGCTTGCCGCCGAGCGACCAGGTGTCGTCGCCGCGATAGCCGCGCAGCGCGTCGGCGACGAGCGGGAAGCCCTCGATGCCGTCCTTGTAGACCTGCTCGTCGAGCCCGACGCGCGCGATCACCCGCCCGCGCGCGTCCGTCGCCCAGACGAGGTCCACCTTCATCTTGTCGTTGAAGTAGCGCAGCCGCTCCTGCACCGTCTTGTGCACGAGCCCGAGGTCGGCCGGCCCCTTGGTCGCCTGCTCCAGCGCCTCGACGAGCACCGCGTCGGTCCCCACCTGCGCCGCGGTATCGATCCACTTGCGCGCGTTGACCTTGAGCAGCAGCGACGCCGAATGCTGCGCCCGCTCGAGCCGAGCGCCGGTCTCGTGCTCGAGATCGCGCTGCATCGGCCGCGCCGTCAGCAGCGCCACCGCCACCGCGAGCCCTCCGATGAGCGCGACGAGCAGGAACCATGTCTTCGACCAGAACATCAGGGCTTGGCTCCCGCTGCCGTCGCCGCCGGCACCTGCACGTTGACCTCGGTCGAGTGCGCCGTCACCTCGAGCGCCTGCGTCACCGCCCAGCGATCGCGGTAGTAGACCTTGAGCGTGTACTTGCCCTCGGGCACGTCGAGCTTGAAGGCGCCCTTGTCGTCGAGCCGTGCCACGTACGGCGTCTGCACCACGAGCACGGTGCCGTCGATGTGCGGAAATTCCTCGTCGCGCACGCGATACTCGCCCGCGGCGTAGAACTTCTGCGTTCGCGCCTGCCCCGCCGGCGTCGGCGCCGGCGGCATCAGCGTGGTCGCCTTCTCGACGTAGAGCGTGTGCGGCACGCGATCGTCGTTCTTGAACTCGACCGTGCCGCCGACCGGGATCACCGACACGCGCGGATCGAGCCGGAGGCCGTGCATGTCGACGGTGGCGTTGGGCAGCTGCGTCTTGCCGGCGGGCGCGCCTTCGAGCACCACGATCACATCGAGGCGCGGGTCGGGCACGCGCGGCCCGACGGCCAGGACGCCGTTCTCCACGCGCCAGTGGGCGTCGTGATCGGCCGGGCGCGGCTCGGGTGGAAGCATGACGGTGCCGCGGACCGTGGCCGCTGTCGCCGTCGCTGCCATGAGCGTCAAGCCGATGATCGCAATGCCCCTCAGGACCGCCTCCACACCGGGGATTGGGTTTCCCCGAATTTCACGATGATACCGGACGCTTGCCAGCGGTCAATGGCCAGCGCCACGAGCGTCAGACCATGCTCGAGCGCGCGCGTCCACACCGGATCGCGCCACGGTCCGCCCGCCAGCCACCCGTCGAGCGGCAGATAGCCGAGCGGCACGAGCAGCGCGAGCACCAACCACGCCGGCGAGCCACCGACGGCGACGAGCGGCAACAGCCATAGCGCGTACCACGGATGCAGCGCCGGCGTGAGCAGCACGAACGCGCCGATGGCCGCCTCGGTGAGCCGGATCGCCGACAGTCGTCGCCACAGCGCCCAGGCGACGACGGCGAGAAAGATCGCGCCCGCCCAGGCACGCGCCACGAAGCTCGCGACCTCGTCGGGAAACAGGGTGTCGCGATCGCGCCCGGTCACGAGGCGCGCCAGCCGTGGCGACGCCGCCATGTCGTAGCGCCCGGCGAAACGCGAGTGCGCCACCAGCCGCTCGGCGCCGGCGTAGAGCAGGGCATAGGCGCCGTCGTTCACCCGCCAGCGCCGGCTGTACTCGCCGAGGCTGCCGGCCATGCGCGGCCCCGCCGTCGCGTACGGAATCGCCAGCGCCAGCGCCACGACCGCCGCGACGAGCAGCGTGCGCCGTCGTCGCATGCCGGCCAGCGCCACCACCGGCAGCAGCTTGACCGCCGCCGCCGCCGCGACGAGCGCTCCCGCCGCCGACGTCCGCCCGCGCTGCCACGCCAACAGACTCGCGACCAGGAGCGCGATGCCGAGCGCATCGACGTGCGCGTTGACCCCGAGCTCGAGGACCACCAGCGGCGACCAGGCCCACAAGACCAGCCGTCGCCGGTCGGCGAGCCCCATATAAAGGAGGAGCGCGACGCCGAGATCGCCGAGCGCGACCACCAGCTTCCACGCGCCGAGCGACGGCGCCGCCGCGAACGCCGCCTCGGCCAGCGGCGGATAGATCGTCGGCAGCGCGCGGTTGTTGATGCGCCCCCAGCCGTCGTCACGCAGCGCCGTCAGCTCCGGCGCGTCGGGCGCCCAGCGATAGGGATTGATGCCCGCGCGCTGCACGCGCCCGTCCCACAGGTAGCGGTGCACGTCGTCCGAGTGCGTGGGCGGCGTCAGCCACGCCGGCACGCGCAGCGCCAGCGCCACCAGCGCCACGATCGCGAGCTGCGCGCGCGATGTCGGCAAGCGCAGCACCACGAGCGACGCCGCCAGCCAGGCGAAGCCGGCCGCGACATACAAGAGGAGGTGGCGCGGCAGGGACGCCGGCAGCCCGCGCCCCGTCGCGATCGCCGCCCACGTGAGCGCGACCAGCGCGATCCCGCACAGCGCGGTGACGAGCGCAGCTCTCCTCATGACGCCTGATTATCGTGCACCGCCGAAAAAAGTTTCGCGCTCGCGCGAAGATTTTTTTCGAATTTTTCGAAGTCTTTTTCGAAATCTTTTTTCGCGCGACCCCGCAACTTCTCGCGCGAGCCGACGAGAAGGTCTGCATGATTTCTGCGCTGGGCCTCGTCTCGCTGGCGTTGGCGGCCGGAATTGCCGTCGGTGAGTGGCTCGCCGTGCCGCCGCTCGCCGCCGCGCTCCTCGCCGGCGCGATGTCGGGCGCGATGCTGCTCGCCGCGCGCCGCGAGCGCCTGTTCGGGCTCTCGGCGCTCGGGCTGGCGGCGGCCATCGGCCTGGTCGCGGTGGCGGGCTCACGCCCACGGCCGCCGGCCGAGCTCACCGATGGGGCGCGCTGGACGCTCGACGGCCTCGTCGCCGACACGCCGGAGCGCACGCTCGACGGCGCGCGCGTGCCCATCGATCTGATCGCGGTCGAGCGCGACGGCGTGCGGCGCACGGTCGCGGCGCGCGTGCTCGTGGCGCTCGACGGGCCGCCGCTCGAGGCGCTCCTGCCCGGCGATCGCGTGCGCGTGCCGGCCGAGCTGCATCGTCCGCGCGGCTTCGTCAACCCGGGCGCGCCCGACGGTGCGCGCCGTGCGGCCGCCGACGGGATCGCCGCCGTCGCCAGCGCGCACGCGGCGGCGCTGTCGCGCATCGACGTGCCGCCCGAGCGCAGCGTGGCGCGGGTGCTCGCCGCCTGGCGGGCGCGCATGCTCGCCGAGGTCCGCGTACGCCTCGAAGGCGACGCACGTGCTCTGGTCGAGTCTCTGGTGCTCGGCGATCGCGGCGATGTGCCGCGCCCGCTCGACGACGCCTTCCGCGCCGCCGGCGTCTCGCACGTCCTGTCGGTGAGCGGGCTGCACCTGGCGATCGCGGCCTTCCTGTTCTACGTCGGGCTGCGCCGCGCGCTCGTGCGCGTGCCGGCGCTGGCGGCGACGCGGCCGGTGCAGCGCTGGGCGGCGACGGCGGCGCTGCCCGCGGTGTGGGCCTACACGGTCGTCACCGGCGCGCAGGTGGCGACGGTGCGCTCGTGCATCGTCGCGTTCGCCTGGCTCGGCGCGGTCGCGCTGCGGAGACGCACCACGGCGGCACAGGCGCTGGCGATCGCCGCGCTGGTGATCCTGTGTGGCTCGCCGCTCGAGCTCTTCGATCCGTCGTTCCAGCTCTCGTTTGCCGCCGCTGCGGGCACCAGCTTTCTCGCCCGGCGCTGGTCGCCGCGCGGCGCGGGTGGGCCGCTGCCGCTTCGCCTCGGGCGCTGGGCGCTGCGGCTGTGCGCGGCGTCGGCGGCGGCGATCGTGGCGACGGCGCCGATCGGCGCCTGGCACTTCGCACAGCTGGCGCCGGCGGGGATCGTCTCGAACCTGGTGGTCGTGCCGCTCGCCGAGCTCGGCGTGGTCCCCGTCGGGCTCGCCGGCTGCGTGGCCGCGTCGCTGCACGCGCCCGGTGCCGGCTGGCTGCTCCACGCCGCCGGTTGGCTGTCGCACATGATGGCGGTGTTCACCGTGTGGTTCGCGCGCGTGGCGCCGGCCTGGCGCGTGCCGGCGCCGAACCTCGTCGAGATCGTGACGTGGTACGTGGCGCTGGTCGCGATCGCAGCGCGCGGGAGCAGGGCGCTCCGCATCGTCGCCGTCTGCGCGCTCGTGCTCGGCGCGTCGGCGGCGTGGCGCGCCTGGTCGCGTGCGCACGGCGAGACGCTGACCGCGACCTTCCTCGACGTCGGCCAGGGCGACGCCTGCGTGGTCGAGCTGCCGCACGGCCGCGTCCTCGTCGTCGATGGCGGCGGCTCGTTCGATCCGCGCTTCGATCCGGGCCGGCAGGTGATCGCGCCGTTCCTGTGGCGGCGCGGCATCCGCCGCATCGATCTGATGGTGCTCTCGCATCCGCACCCCGATCACGCCAACGGCCTGGCCACGCTCGTCGAGAACTTCGACGTCGGCGAGATCTGGACCAACGGCCAGGAGACCACGCAGCCGGGCACCGTGGCGCTGCTCGAGGCGGCGGCGCGGCGCCACGTTCCCCTCGGCCTTCCGCGGCCGCTCGATCTCGGGGGCGCGCGCGTTCGGCCGCTGGCGCCCTTTGACGAGCACGGCGCGCTGGCCGTCGATCCGGCGCGCGGCGAGAACGACAACTCGCTGGTCGTCGCCGTCGGCTGGCGCGGCCGGTCGCTCTTGTTCGCCGGCGATCTCGAGGCCGACGGCGAGGCCGACCTGCTGGCGCGCGGTCCGGTCGCCGCCGACGTCGTCAAGGTGCCGCACCATGGCTCCAAGACCTCGTCGACTGCCGAGCTCGTCGCCGCGACCCATCCGGCACTGGCCGTCATTTCCGTCGGTGAGCGCAACCGCTGGGGCTTTCCCAACCCCGGCGTGGTCGCCCGCTGGCGCGGCGTCGGCGCCCGCGTGATGCGTACCGACCGGGATGGCGGCGTCACCGTCACCGTCGACAAGCGCGGCCGAGTTGCCGCCGAAGGGAGCCTTTAGCATGATGAGGTGTGCCCCTGCGATTGGAGGTCAGCGCGCTCGGCGACTCCGGCTCACGCCGCGTCTTCCGCTACGAGTTCGATGCCGACCGCGCCCAGATCCTGCTCGGCCGCCGTGGCGGCGTCGACGTGCTCCTACCGGACGCACGCGTCTCCCTGGTGCACGCGCGCATCGAGCGGCGCAAAGGCGCCTACTACCTCGTCGACGACGGCTCGACCAACGGCACCCGGCTCAACGGCACCGTCGTGGCCACCGGCCTGAGGCAGCCCTTGCGTGAGGGCGATCGCATCACCATCGGCGACTACGCGCTGCAGGTGTCGATCCCCTCGTCGCACGCCGGCACCGAGGCGCGGCCCGAGAGCTCGCTGTCGATGGCGCGCGGCATGGTCCGCGATCTGCTCGAGCGCCTCGGCCCTGGCGAGGCGCAGCCGTCCTTGCGCGTCCTCGACGGGCCGCAGACCGGCGTCATGCTCACCATCGGCGACGTCGGCCGCACCTACATCCTCGGGCGCGCCGCCGGCAACGACCTGCGGCTCGACGACGTCGACATGTGGCGCGAGCACGCCGCCCTCGAGCGCGACGAGCTCGGCGTGACCATCCGCTCGGGCGGCACCCACGCCGTGGCGGTCAACGGCGAGCACGTCACCAACGCGCGCCAGCTCCACGACGGCGACACCGTCACGCTCGGCGCGACCTCGATGCGCTATCACGATCCGGCCGAGGTCTACCTGCGCAAGCTCGAGGAGTCGGAGCCGAACGCGCCCGATCCGTCGTCGATGTCGCGCCCGATCGCGGTGTCGCGCCCGCCGGAGATGGCGCTCATCGTGCTCGGCGTGCTCGTCGCCCTCGCCGCCATCGGCGGGATCGTCTACGTGCTCGTGTGGTGAGGATCCCGGTCGCCGGCTTCACGCTCGAGGGCGAGGCGCAGCTACGTGACGGCGCGCCGGCCGCGATCGTGTGCCATCCGCATCCGGCGTTCGGCGGACGCATGGACAACCCGCTCGTCGTAGCGCTCGCCGACGCTTGCGCCGCGCGCGGCTTGTCGACGGTGCGCTTCAACTTCCGCGGCCTCGACGGCTCCGAGGGCACGCCCACCGGCGGCGCCGCCGAGCACGAAGACGTCGCCGCCGCGGTCGCCTGGGCGCGCGAGCAGGGCGCGCCGCGTGTGGCGCTCGTCGGCTACTCGTTCGGCGCGCTCATGGCCGCGCGCGCCATCGCCGATGGCGCCGGCGTCGCCGCCTGCGCCGCGGTCGGCTTCCCGACGACGATCCTGGGCCACGCGCCCGATCGCGTCGCCGTCGTCGAGCGCGCCCTCGATCGCCGCGTCCCCTGGCTCTTCGTCGACGGCGACGCCGATCAGTTCTGTGAGGTGGGCCGCTTACAGGCGTGGGTCGATGGGCGATCCTGGGCCCGTCACGAGGTGCTGCCCGGCCGCGGCCACTTCTTCGCCGGCCTCGACGAGGCCGACGTCTGCGACCGGGTCGCGCGCTTCGTCGAGGAGGCTGCATGCGCCCGCTGATCGCCGTGATGATGCTGCTCTGGTTCACGGCGCCCGCACGCGCCGACGCGGCGAGCGGACAGCGCATGATCGTCCTGGCCGGCGTCGTCGACGGTGACGGGGGCCCCGACCGCGATCTCTCCGGCATCGGCATCCCGCTCTACGTCCAGGGCGCCGCCGACGTCGATCGCGCGCGCACCGGCGCGACCGCGTCGCTGATGACGGTGCGCTTCTGATGCGCGCGCTCGTGCTCGCCGTGGCGCTCCTCGTCGCGGTGCCGGCCGCGCGCGCCGACGGTCATCGCAAGAAGGTGATCGGCGCGACCCTCATCGCGGTCGGCAGCGTCTTCGACGCCGCCACCACCGCGCTCACCTTCGCCGGCCTCGCGCGCGGCGGCTGGACGCTCGCGCCGTCGAGCACCACCGACCAGGCGCTCCTGTGGAGCGGCGTCGCCGGCAACTTCGCGCTCGATACGGTTCTGACGATGGGGATCGTGATCTACTGCCAGGGCGGCGACGAGATGCGAAAGGCGAGGGCGACGACGACGAGCGAGCGCTGACGCCCGCTACCGCTTCTTGTTCTTCTTGCGCTGCTTGCGCGCCTCTTTGCGCTTCCGCTTCTCTTTGTTCTTGTTCACGTTCGACTTCGGCACCGAGAACTTCCGCTCCAGCGCCGGCATCCCCGCCGCGCCCATGAGCTGCCCGACGTCGATGCCCGCCAGCTTCTTCATCTGCGCGATCTGCTTGAACCCCGGGATCTTCCCGAGCAGCCCCGACTGCGCGCCCATCTGCGACATCATCTGCCGCATCATTGCGAACTTGTTGAGCAGCTCCTTGACCTCGGTGTCCTTGCGCCCCGAGCCCTTGGCCACGCGCTTGACGCGCTTCTCGTCGTAGTCGGCGCCCTTGCGCCGCCGCATTTGCTGCCCGTTGGGATTGGTGATCGTCTCCCACGACGTCACCACGAAGTGCTCGGGATGCGACCGCTCCTGCGCCGTCATCGAGGAGATCATCGCCTCGATCTTCACCAGCTCCTTGTCGTCGAGGCTCACGCCCTCGGGCAGCCCGCCCGGGAAGAACGGCATCTTCTCGAACAGGTCCTTCAGCGACCCCATCTTCTGGATCACGCGGATCTGATCGAGGAAGTCCTGCATGTCGAACTTCCCCTTCAACATGCGGACGGCGTCTTCTTCGGCCTTCTCGGCGTCGACCACGCCTTCGAAGTCCTTCATCAGGCCGACGATGTCGCCCATGCCGAGGATGCGCGACGCGAGCCCCTCGGGCCGGAACTCCTCGAGCTTGTCGAGCGACTCGCCCATGCCGAGGAACTTGATGGGCTTGCCCGTGACCTCCTTGATCGACAGCGCCGCGCCGCCGCGGGCATCGCCGTCGAGCTTGGTCAGGATCACGCCGGTGACGCCGACGCGGTCGTTGAACGTCTTGGCCGTCTTGACGGCGTCCTGGCCGATCATCGCGTCGATGACGAAGAACACTTCGTTCGGCTTGGTCCGCTTCTTGATCTCGTCGAGCTCCGCCATGAGCGGCTCGTCGATCGCCAGGCGGCCGGCGGTATCGAAGATCACGACGTCGCGGTTGGTCTCGTAGGCGCGCTTGACCGCGGCCTCGCAGATCTCGGGCGGCGTCGTGTTCTCCATCGAGAACACCGGCATGCCGAGCTGCCCGCCGAGCACCTTGAGCTGCTCGACGGCGGCGGGACGGTAGATGTCGGCGGCCACCAGCATCGGCCGCTTCTTGTTCCTCTCGAGCCAGCGCGCCAGCTTGCCGACCGTGGTCGTCTTGCCCGAGCCCTGAAGGCCGACCATCATGATCGAGGTCGGGCCCTTCTTGGCCCAGTCGAGGTCGGTGTCGATCGGCCCCATCAGGTCGATCAGCTCCTCCTGACAGATGCGCACGAAGTGTTGCTCGGGCGTCGCCGACAAGGCGCGGTCGCCGGCCTTGGCGCGCAGCTTCACCGTCTCGCCGATCGCCTTTTCCTTCACGCGATCGAGGAACGTCTTGGTGACCTTGAACTCGACGTCGGCTTCGAGCAGCGACATGCGCACGTCGCGCAGCGCGTCCTCGATGTTGTCCGGCGTCAGCTCGGCGACGCCGGTCAGGCGAGCTTTGGCGTTGCGGAACCCGCGCGAGAGTGTTTCGAGCATCCGGGTGGTCTAGCATATACTGCGTCGCCAATGAAGCACGCGCTAGCCCCGGCCGCGCTCTTCCTGGTGCTCACCTCGGCGACGGCGGCGCGCGCCGCCGACCTGCCCTGCGGCCCGGCCGAGCCGGGCACCGTGACGCTCGACGGCCTCACCGACGACTGGGGCGAAGTCGCCGGCATCGACGCCGGCGCCCGCGATCCCAACTTGTCGTTCACCCTCAAGTGCAACACCGAGGGGCAGACCCTCCTGCTCCTCGTCGACGTGCGCGACAGCTACTTCGTCCGCACCAGGGCGGCCAAGCCGGGCGAGGACCACATCGCGCTCACGCTCGCCGGCCACACGCTCACCATCTTTCCCGGCGACGCCCGCGCGATTCCCACGCTCGTGCGCTGGGGCACCAGGCCCGCCAAGGGCATCAAGGCGGTCTCGGCGCTGCAACAGGCCGGCTGGGCCGTCGAGCTCGCCATCCCGATGAGCGTCATCCCCGGCTACAAGGTCGGCGCGCCGCTCGCCTACAGAGCCGCCGTCGCCGACTGCGACTCGAAAGCGGCGCTCAAGACCGAGCGCACCGTCGACTCCACCGGCAGCATCGTCTTCGCCGAAGGCGACGCCGCGCTCGACGGCTTCCTGAAGGATCGCAACCTCAAAAAGAGCGACATCTGGTTCGACAAGGCCATCAGCCTCGGCGGAAAATCGGGCGGCCGCGCCGTCGCCGCCGGCCGCTTCCTCGCCTTCATCACCGACGGTTACGTCTTCATCGAGCTGCCCGTCAAATCGCGCGCCGACGTCAAGGAGGCCAAGGTCGTCGACCTCGCCGGCGACGGGCGCAGCGCCATCGTCATGCGCTACGTCGAGCGCGGCGGTGCTGGGCCCCTGCCGAAGGACAGGGGGGCCGCAGGCCCGGTAAGTGGTACGCGCGACGTGCTCGCCGCCTGGCGCGTGGTCGGCGACTCCGAGATCCGCCGCGTCTTCGCCGCCGAGGTGGGCAAGCAGGGCCCGGCCGGCCGCGTCGACGACAAGGTCGCCTTCGTCAGGCGCGGCCGCGCCACCGACATCCTCGTCGACGCCGGCACCGCGCCCGGCCTCTCGGCGGCCACGTGGCGCGAGACGCCCGCCGACGACATGATCCCGGTGATGCTGCCCTGGGCCGACGACCGCCACGCCCGCTACCAGTTCACGGGCGACGAATACAAACGCGCTCAGTAGCGTTGATCTCTCAGTTACCCGTACCCGCCGGCGAGCCGGCCTGACGCCGCTGTCATGGCTCGCCGCCTTGCGCGCGCGCCAACCGCGCGAAATCGCGCGTGCTCCGTCGCTGGTACGCGTTTCGCTATCACCCGGCGCATGCGCACGCTTGGGCTGCTCCTGACCGCGTTCCTCGCCGCCGTCGCCCTCTTGTCCGCCGGCTGCTTCCAGCGCTCCGAAGGACAGCTCGGCCACGCCTCGTTCGCCTGGACCGACTGCCTGTTCGACTGCTCGGTCACCGACAACCCGATGGCCGCCGCCGGCGCCCACGCCGGCATGAGCATCTCGCTCGCCAACGGCTACAGCTTCACGCAGGTGCGCTCGTCGAGCTCCACGGTCGCCAGCGTCGCGCTCAGCGGCGGCAACCGGCTCGACCTCGACGTCGTCTCGGCGGCGCCGGGCCAGACGCAGGTCCAGCTCGTCGACGGCAGCGGCAAGATCGTCGATCAGGTCGCGGTCACCGTCACCGCCACGGCGCGCCTCGCGATCACCCAGGGCTGGAGCGGCGCCGCGCCGATCGTGCTCGAAGGCTCGCAGCAGACCTTCCACGTCACCACCGTCGACGCCAACGACCACACGCTCATCGGCACCGGCGCCGTCACCTTCGAGCTCACCGATCCGCTCGCGCCCGGCGACGTCCTCACCTTCGGCGACAGCATCGCGTTCTCCGGCCACGCCGGCGCCGGCACCATCACTGCGCACACGCCGACGGCATCGCTGGTCCTGCCCGTCACGATTCTGCCGCTGACGGCGCTCACCGGCCTCACCGCCACCGTGCAGCCCAACACCACCGACTCGTCGGGCGTCTACGCCAACGTCGACGTCGCCGCCAACAGCGCCTCGGGCGACGTCTACGGCGCGCCCTGCGGCTGGACCGTCAACGACCCCTCCGTCGTCATGCAGACGCAGACGACGGCGACGCTCGAGGGCGCGCCGAAAGCGTCGACCAGATTCCTCCTGAAGCAGCCCGGCACCTTCAGCGCCACCTGCGCCATCGGCGCCGTTTCGACCACCGTCTCGCTCACGCGCTAGACAATCTGTCGCACCGCGCGGCGCAAGCGCGCGAGATCGCGTGTGGCACGGAGCTCGCTGTCTGCCGACGGGCAGGAGGTCGCTCATGAAGCTCACGCTCGCGCTCTTCGCCCTGCTCGCCGGATCGAACGCCCACGCCGACTCGTCGAGCGCCATCGTCCACGTCGGCCTCAGCGACGGCGGCCAATACGACGTCACCGTCGCGCGCGACGGCATGCCGACGACGCTCATGGTGCGCGACGGCTCCGACGCCGTGGAAATCCACCTGCGCTTCGCCGACGCCGGCAAGCTGCGCTACGACATCAAGCGCTCGGGCAATCGCCCGTTCTCCCTCGAAGGCGAGACCGTTCCGCCGCGCGGCCGCCCCGCGCTGCTCGGCCACCTGCCGTTCGGTCGCAACGCGTGCGACGTCCTCCTGCGCGCCACCGACGACTGAGCCGGTCGATGCTATAAAGCGGCATGGCTTTTTCCGCCGCGTTCCGCTGCATCGCCGGCTGCCCCGGCACGCACCCCGTCGACCAACCGCTCTATCGCTGCCCCGCCTGCGGCGATCTCCTCGAAGTCGCGCACGACATGGACGCGCTCAAGACGCGCTCGGCCGCCGCCTGGATGCGCCTCTTCGACGATCGCTACAAACGCACCACCTGGCCCTACGGCTCCGCCGTCTGGGGTAAAAAAGAGTGGGTCGCCCCGTCGGTGCGCGACGAGATGGTCGTGTCGATGGACGAGGGCGGCACCAACCTCTTCTGGGCCGACCGCTTCGGCAGGGAGCTCGGCCTTCAGGATCTCTGGGTCAAGCAGTGCGGCAACTCGCACACCGGCAGCTTCAAGGATCTCGGCATGACCGTGCTCGTCTCGACGGTGCGCCAGATGATCGCCGACGGCAAGCCGGTGCGCGCCGTCGCCTGCGCCTCGACCGGCGACACCTCGGCGTCGCTCGCCGCCTACTGCGCCGCCGCCGGCATCCGCGCCATCGTGCTGTTGCCGCGCGGCAAGGTGACCACCGCGCAGCTGGTGCAGCCGATCGCCAACGGCGCGCTCGTCCTGTCGCTCGACACCGACTTCGACGGCTGCATGGCCATCGTGCAGCGGCTCGCCGCCGACGGTGGCGTCTACCTGGCCAACTCGATGAACTCGTTGCGCCTCGAAGGGCAGAAGACGGTGTCGATCGAGATCGTGCAGCAGTTCGACTGGGAGGTGCCCGACGTGGTCATCATCCCCGGCGGCAACCTCGGCAACGTCAGCGCGCTCGGCGCCGGCTTCGACATGATGGAGGCGCTCGGGATCATCGGAAAGCGGCCGCGCATCGTCGTCGCGCAGGCGGAGCGCGCCAACCCGCTGTACCTCGCCTACCAGCACAACTGGGAATTTCACGCGGTGCCGGCGCGTTCGACGTTGGCATCGGCGATTCAGATCGGAAATCCCGTGTCGGTGAAGAAGGCGATACGCACCCTGCAGAAGTACTCGGGCGTGGTCGAGCAGGCGAGCGAGTCCGAGCTCGCCGACGCGGCGGCGCGCGCGGATCGCACCGGCATGTTCAATTGCCCGCACACCGGCGTGGCGCTGGCGGCGCTCGTCAAGCTGCGCGCGCGCGGGATGATCGATCCGAAGGAGCGCGTGGTGGTGATCTCGACGGCCAATGGGCTCAAGTTCACCGACTTCAAGATCGCCTATCACGATCGCACGCTCGCCGGCGTGACGCCGCAGTATGCGAACCGCCCGGTCGAGCTGCCCGCTGACTACGACGCGGTCCGCCGCGCCATTGATCAATCGGCTGCGCAAGCGCAGCCGGGGGCTTCGGTGCCGTCGTGAGCGGCGCCGTCGACTTCGTCTCGCTCGACGACGTGCGCGCCGCCCGCGAGCGGATCGCGCCGCACGTGCGCGTGACACCGGTCGTGCGCTGGAAGGACGACGTCTGGCTCAAGCTCGAGATGCTGCAGATGGGCGGCTCGTTCAAGGCGCGCGGCGCGTGCAACCGCGTCTTCGCCGCCGACGCGGGCCCGCTTGCGCACGGCGTGGTCACCGCGTCGGGCGGCAACCACGGGCTCGGCGTCGCCTACGCAGCCACGCGGCGCAACGTGCCGGCCACGATCTATCTGCCCGAGCGTGCGCCGCAGTCGACCGAGCGGCGCCTGCGCGAGCTCGGCGCGCGCGTCGAGCGCCATGGCCGCGACTGGGACGACGCCTGGGCCGTCGCCGAGAAGCACGCGCGCGACAGCGGCGCGCTCCTGGTGCATCCGTTCGAGGATCCCGAGGTCATCGCCGGGCAGGGCACCATCGCGCTCGAGCTCGGCGAGCAGCTCGGCCAATTCGACACGGTCGTCGTCGCCATCGGCGGCGGCGGGCTCATCGGCGGCATCGCCATGGCGCTCAAGACGCTGGCGCCGTCGGTGCGCGTGGTCGGCGTCGAGCCCACCGGCGCCACCGCGATGAAGGATTCGCTCGCCGCCGGCAAGCTGGTGTCGCTGCCGCGCGTCGACACCATCGCCGGCACGCTCGCGCCGCGCAACGTCGGCCCGCACACGCTGGCGCTGGCCGCGCGCTTCGTCGACGACGTGGTGCTCGTCTCGGACGCCGAGATGAAGGCGGCGATGAAGACGCTGTGGAGCGACCTGCGCGTGCTCGTCGAGCCGGCGGGCGCCGCCGCGGTCGCCGCCGTCGCCGGCGGTCACGTCGATGCGCGCGGCAAGCGCGTGGCCGTGCTGGTGTGCGGGGCCAACCTCGACACCGCGCTCGCCGCCGAGGCGCTCGGATGAGCGTGCAGGCCGAAGAGGCGCCGCCCGGCGCGCCGCAAGACGTCACCGTCGCGCGCCGCGTCCTCCTGTTCCCGCTGGTTCGCCTCCTCCTCGCCATCGCGCCGATCGTGCTGTTCCTCATCGGCGCCGCCATCGCCGCAGCCAAGGTTCCCAAGCACAGCCTCGGCGCGGCCGTCGTGCCCGTCGTGATGGGCCTCGTCGTCCTCGGCATCTACGTCGGCTTCGTGCGCCTCGTCGAGCGCCGCCCCGTCCACGAGCTCGCCGGCGAAGGCGCCGTCGCCGAGACGGCGCGCGGCTTCGTCGTCGGCGCCGCGCTGTTCACCGTCACGATGGGCATCCTCATCGCGTTGCAGGTCGCGCACGTCGGCCGTGGCGACGGCCTGCGCGCGCTCGTCATCGGCCTCGGCCTCGCGATCAGCGCCGGGCTCATCGAAGAGACGATGATGCGCGCCATCTTCTTCCGCATCGTCGAGGAGAGCCTCGGCACCTGGATTGCGCTGGCGGCATCGGCGGCGCTGTTCGGGCTGCTGCATGTGTTCAACCCCGGCGCCACCTTGGTCAGCACCCTCGCCATCGCGCTCGAAGCCGGCGTGCTCCTCGCCGCCGCCTACGTCTTCACGCGCCGCTTGTGGATGGCGATCGGCCTGCACACGGCGTGGAACTTCTTCGAGGGCGGCGTGTTCGGCGCGAGCGTCTCGGGCATGAAGCCCTACGGCCTGTTCTCGAGCACCTTCAGCGGCGCGAAGCTCTTGTCCGGCGGCGCCTTCGGCCCCGAGGCGTCGATCGTCGCGGTGGTGGTCTGTTTGTCGGCGGGCGTCGCGCTGTGCGTCGCGGCGCAGCGCCGCGGGCGCTTCGTGCGTCCGTTCTGGCAGCGCCGCGGCTAGAAGCGGCCGGTGAAGTCGACGCCGAAGCTGAGCAGGCTCAGATAGGTGTCGTCGTGGCTGGAGTCGTAGTCGACCATGTCGACGCCGCGATACTGCGCGCGCACGCCGAGCGACATCCAGCGCGTCAGCCAGAAGTCGATGCCGCCGCCGATCTGGAAGCCGGCGCCCTCGGAGAAGACGCTGAAGCTGTCGCCGAGCAGGTAGAGGCCGGCGCCGCCGGAGAAGTAGGGCTGCACGCGCCCATGCACCGGGTAGAACTTGCCGTCGAGCGTGAGCGCCTGCAGGCCGATGCGATCGACCTCGCGCCCGAAGTCGTCGACCTCGGGATTATGGAAGGTCGCCTGCCAGCCGAACTCGATTGCGGCCCAGCGGTTGAGCCGCCCGCCGAGGAACAGATCGAAGCCGCCGCCGTGATCGAGGAACGCGTTCGGCCCGGTGGCGCCGAGCACGACGATGCCTTGCCCCTCGACGCCCATGTAGAAGTGCGGGCGCGCGTACGGGTTGTAGCGATGATTGACCCAGACCCACTCGGCGTGCGCCGGACGTGCCGCACCGACGAGACCGACGAGCATGACGAACGCGAGGATGAGCTTCCTCACAATGCACCTCCATAAGTTATCGACCCGAGGGTTGTAAGCAGTAGGGCTCGGCGTCGCTACTTCTAAGACCGAGGACACGGCGAGGCTATTCAGGGTGAAAATCAGCGCGCGCGCCGGCACGCCGGCAGCCCGCGCGCGGCTGCGCCGACGAGCCACACGCGCCCGGACGAGCGCGGCGAGCGGCCGCTCGAGCCCGACGTCGCGCCGGAGCCGGATCGCGCTAGCGGCGGTCCTGCTGCTTCGGCGGATGCGTGCGCACCCAATCGACCCACTTCTTGCGCGACTCTTCCCGCTCGCGCTTGGGCCCATCGAACGCGTACCCGAACTCCTGCTTCGACACCGAGCGCAGCTCCTCCGACGCCGACAGCCGCACTTCCGGCTCCGCGTGCGCCAGCCCCTCGAGCATCCACTCCACGCGCGGCTGATCGCGATGCCGCTCCCACCAGCTCCGCCAGCGCCAGCGCGACGTCCCGAAGTCCTGCTTCGTCACCTCGACGAGCGCCTTGCGCGCCGCCGCCACCACCGCCTGATCGGCGTGCTTGACCAGCTCGATCAGCCGCGGCACCGACGTCACGTCGCGCAGCGCCCCGAGCGCCTCGGCGGCGTACCGCTGCCGCTGCACGTCCGGCCCCGGCAGCTCGCCGCGCATCTGCTCGACGAGCGCGCGCAGCTCCGGCGAATCGGAGAACCCCGCCAGCGCCTCGACCGCCGCGCGCCGCACGCCGGCATCGGGATCGTAGAGCCGCGTCCCGAGCGCGCCGACCACCTCGTTGCCCTTGAGCTCGCCGAGCGCCAGCGTCGCGTAGTAGCGCACCTCGAGCGACGCGTCGCCGAGCCGCAGCAAGAGCGCCTCGCGCGCCGTATGCCCGAGCCGCTGCAGCACCGCCAGGAGCGGCCCGTGCTCGGCCAGCGGCGGCGTCGCCCCGCGCAGCGTATGCCGGTCGAGCCTGAGCGGCCCCGGCAGCCGCGCCACCAACGCCGTCGCCGCGCGCTGCCCCATGGACACGAGCGCGTCGGCCGACATCGCCGCGTGCTCGTCCTCGCTCTCCACCGACGCGATCAGCCCCTCGACGTCGCCGAGCCGCTGCGTCGGCGCATCGTGCAGATCCGCGCGCGGCGCCGCCTGCTCGCGCGCCGCGCTGTGCATGGCGTTGCCCGTCTGCAGCTCGTTCTTGACCGCGTTCACCAGCGCCACCGAGAAGCGCGGCTGCGTCGCGCGCGCACGCACCTCGCCGCCTTCACCCGTCGGCTGCCGCCAGGCGCCGCCCGGCGACGCCATGCCCTCGGCGCTCTCGCTCGTCGCCAGCTTGGCGCTCGCCAGCGCCGCCGCCGGCGCCGCCTTGGCGTAGTCGCCACCCTTGGCCTTCAAGATGAGCCGCTGGAAGCTGCGCGCCGCCGCCGCCACCAGCGTCGACAGCTCGGCGATCACGTCGCCCGGAAGCTCGTCGCCGTCGTTGTCGGCATAGAGCAGCGCCACCGCGCGATCGCGCAGCACGATCGGCATGAGCAGCGCCGGCAACGGCGCCTTGCGCCCGAGCTGCCCGAGCGCCTGCGCCGTGCCCGTCGCGTCGTCGCCGATGCGCCCGAGGTAGGGCGCGCGTCCCATCGACGCCGCGCGGAACGGCGACGGGCGGTCGATGCCCACGGCCACGCTCGCCAGCTCGTGGCGATCGAGCCAGGTCGCGCCGAGCGCCAGCTTGCCCGCGGCCACGTCGCCGTGCACGGTCAGAATGGCCGCGAACGGCAGCTTCGACCGTGTCCCGCGGCAGAGCGACTCGAAGATCCCGTCGCGATCGCCGGCCGCGTCGATGGCCGCGCGCGCCTCCTCGATCCCGAGCGACGCCGCATCGCCCGTCGACGACGGCACCGATGATGGGACCGGCGACGCCGACGCGGGCACCGGCGCCGACACCACCGGCGGCGTCATCACCGGCCGCGCCGGCGCTTCCGACACCACCGTCGCCGGCGCCCCCGCTTGCCGCGTCGTCAGCCGCGGCGTCGGCTCGTCGGTGCGCTCGCTCGACGGCGCCGAGGCCGGCTTGGCGCCCGGCATCGGCACGTCGGTCACCACCTTGCGCGTCGTCTCCGGCACCGGCGTCTTCGCCGGCGCCGCATGCACCGGCGGCACGCGCTGCGGCTCCGTCGGCGTGCCCTCCTTGATGCGCTCGCCCACCGGCACCGGCGCGTTCGGCTCGGGCATGATGCTGCGCTCGCGCGCCGGAATCGCCGCAAGCGACGGCTGCGACGGGGTCAGCCGGGCGCGGTTGGGATCGGTCGCCCGCTGCCGCAGCTTCGCCGCCAGCGACGCGAAGCGCGCCGGCACCGCCACGCCGTACACCAGCTCCACCGCCTGCACGAAGCGGTGCTCGGGCACGATGATCGGGTCGATCGCCAGCGACAGCGTGTAGCCGAGCTCGTCGAGCTGCTTGCGATCGGGCGGATCGATCACCAGCACCCGCAGCGTCGAGCTCTCGAGCGCCACCGGCACCGCGCGGAAGCGCTCCGACATCGCCAGGGGCATCCACTTCTGGACGCTTCCTCCGGGGGCCGCCTGCAGCTGCTCCAGCGACGGCAGGTCGCCCGCGATCGGCAGCGCCGACGAGCGCCCGAGCGCGTCGAGCAGCGTGCCCTCGTCGATCACGTCCATCTCGAGCAGGATCGTGTCGAGCGTCCCGCCGTAGATGACCTGGCGCTGGAACGCCTCGGCCATCTTCTTGGCGCTGACGAGGCCATCCTGCACCAGGAGCGATGCCAGCCGCGACGTCACGCTTTCACCACGTAGGTATCGGCGATCCAGTCGTGCAGCCCGCGCTTCTCGCGATCGAACGCGATCCACAACATGCCGAGCGCGAGCAGCACCACCGACGGCAGATACGCGATCGTCCGCACCAGCGCCCGCATCATCGTCGGCCGCTCGCCATACGCGTCGATGACCTTGACGCGCATCATGTGCTTGCCGAACGTCTGCCCGCGCAGCGTGGTGAACAAGAAGAAATAGAGGAACCCGAGGATGGCGAGCATCGCCAACCCCAGCGCGGCGAACAGCCCCCCGTTGACCGCCATGTCGATCACGTAGTCGGGCCCGAGCTGCGACAAGCGCGGCAGCGGATGGCGCAGCACCAGCGCCACCACCGTCCCCAGGATCCCGAACACCGACGACAGCACGATCATGTCCACGATCCCCGCCGCCAACCGGCGCCAGAACCCCGCGACGCGCACGCGCATCGGCGCGACCGCCTGCTGTAGGGCCGGAGCCATGGGAGTCATATTATTAGCCGAGATCTCCGAGCGCGTAGCCCAAAATTGACAGAACCACCAGCGCCGCCGTTTCGGTGCGCAAGACGCGCGGCCCGAGCCCGACGGGAATGAAGCCGGCCTCGCGCCCAGCTTCTACTTCCTCGACGGTAAATCCGCCCTCCGGCCCGATCGCGAACACGATCTGCTGCGGCGGCCGGTCGGGCAGCGCGTCGCGCAAGCTGGTCTGCCGGGCGCCCTCCCAGAAGAAGAGCTTGAGCGCATCTTTGGGTGACGCCTGCAGCGCCGTGCTCAGCGCTGTCACGCCCTCGACCTCCGGCACGTCGAGCCGCCCCGACTGCCGCGACGCCTCGCGCGCGATCTTCTGCCAGCGCGCCCGCCGCGACAGCGTGCGCATCGCGCCGGCGTCGAGGCGCGCCACCGCCCGCGCGCTCGTCACCGGGATGATGCGCGCCACGCCGAGCTCGGTCGCCTTCTGCACCACCAGCTCGAGCTTGTCGCCCTTGGCCAGCGCCTGGATCAGCGTGAGCTCGGGCCGCTCGATCGCCTCGACCGGCCGCCGCTCCTCGATCTTCAGCTCGAGCGCGCGCGGCCCGATGCGCGTGATGCGCGCCGTCGCCTCCACCGACTTGCCGTCGAAGAGCGTGACCGTGTCGTTGACATCGAGGCGCAACACGCGCGTCAGATAGCGATGATCCTCGTCGGTGAGGACCACGATCTCCTCGGTCAGCTTCGACGGCTCGACGAAGAGGCGGGCCATGTCAGCGGGTCATCACGAGCGCGCGCCAACCTTCTTCGTCGAGCCGCGCCGTCGTTCGCATGCCGCGCGCCACGTATGCCGCTTCTACGCCGTCGGCGAGCTCGCGCAAGATCCCGCTCAGGATCAAGGTGCCTCCGTCGCCGACGCGCGCGGCGATGTCGTCCGCCAGCGGCACGAGCACGTCGGGCAGGATGTTCGCCGTCACCACGTCGAACGGCCCGTGCACCTCGCCGACCGGCGTCGCCGACACGCTGATGCGATCGATCACCGCGTTGCGCATGGCGTTCTCACGTGAGACGTCGACCGCATCGGTGTCCACGTCGACGGCAATGCCGCTGGCCTCGTGGAACAGCTTGGCCAGCGCGATCGCCAGGACGCCCGAGCCGCACCCGACGTCGGCAAAGCGCTCGCACGTCTCGAGCTCCGAGATCGCGACCAGGCACAGCCGCGTCGACGGATGGCCGCCGGTGCCGAAGGCGCGCCCCGGATCCATGTCGAGCACGATCTCGTCCGCCTTCGCCGCGTACTTCTCCCACGACGGCACGATCACGAAGCGCCCGACCTTGCGCGGCGCGAAGTACTGCTTCCACACGTCGCGCCATTCGTCCTCGTCGCGCTCGCGGCTCGCGTCCGCCGGCGGCGGCAGCCCGGCCTCGCGCGCGCGCTCGAGAAACGCGCGCGCCTCGCCGACCGGCACCCAGACCAACAGCATCGGCGCCGCCGCGTCGGCGGCCTTCTGAAACGTCGTCTGATCGCGCTCCTCGACGCCGCTCGCGCCGATCTCCACCAGCGTCGCGATCCATTCTTCGGCACGCTCGGGCGTGACCACGAACGCAATCTCGGTGTAACGGGCGTCTGACACAGCGGCGAAACCATATCACGTGAGACGCAAAAATTTGCTCGGCGGATCCCGCGGGCTTAGCGTCGCATCATGTCCATTCTCTGCATCGCGAACCAAAAGGGCGGCGTCGGCAAGACCACCACCGCAGTGAACCTCGCCGCCGGCCTGGCGCGCCGCGGTCACAAGACCCTCCTTGTCGATCTCGACATTCAAGGATCGGCCACCGCCACGCTCGGCGTGCGCCTCAAGGAGGGCGATCCCTCGGTCGCCGAGTGCCTCGTGCACGAGCGCCAGATCGAGCACGTCATACGCGAGACCGGCACCGAGAACCTCTTCCTCGCGCCCGCCGGCGAGACGCTGGCCGCCGTCGACATCCACCTCGCCACCGCGATGGCGCGCGAGCACGTCTTTTCGCGCATCGTCTCGACGCTGGGCGACAAGGTCGACTACGTCGTCGTCGACACCGCGCCGTACCTCGGCCTCCTGACGACCAACGCGCTCGTCGCCGCCGACCACATCCTCGTGCCGGTGAGCTGCGAGTATCTGCCCATCCTCGGCCTCAAGCTCTTCGGCGAGACGCTCGCGCGCATGCGCACGCGCCTCAGCGCCCGCTGCGACGTCCTCGGCTACCTCCTCACCATGTACGACCGCCGCGAGAAGATCACCACCGAGGTCGAGAAGATCATCCGCCGCAACTTCGGCGCCGCCGTCTTCCCCGACACCATCCGCGTCAACACGCGCCACAAGGCCGCCCCGTCGCACAAGAAGACGATCTTCGAGTTCGAGCCCAAGAGCGGCAAGGGGCGCAGCGACTACGAGAAGCTCGTCGACGGCGTGCTCGCGCGCCTCGACGAGCGCGCGCGCTCAGCCGAGCGCCTGCCGCAAGTCGTCCACGATGTCCCCAGCGTCCTCGATTCCCACCGATAGCCGCAGCAGCCCATCGGTGATTCCGAACCGCCGCCGTTCGATGTCCGACAGCTTGTTGTGCGAGAACGTCGCCGGATGCGTCATCAGCGACGTCACGTCGCCGAGCGACGCCGCGCGCGCCACCAGGCGCAGCCGATCGTAGCAGCGCCGCGCGCCCGCCAATCCGCCCGCGACCTCGAAGCTGACCATCGCGCCGCCGCCGTCGAGCACGCGGGCCGCGACCTCGTGATCGGGATGCGACGGCAGCGACGGATAGTGCACGCGCTCGACGGCGTCGACGTGCTCGAGCGCCTTGGCCACCGTCAGCGCCGTCGCCACCTGCCGCTCGACGCGCAAGGCGAGCGTGCGCAGCCCGCGGATCGCCAGCCACGCCGCGAACGGATCGGCGTTGCCGCCTGTCAGCTTGCGCAGCTTCCGCACCTTTTGGATCTCGCTCTTCGGCCCCGACACCACGCCGAGCAGCACGTCGCCGTGCCCGCTCAGATACTTCGTCCCCGAGTGCACGCTCAAGATCGCCCCGCGCTCGATCGGCCGCTGCAGAAGCGGCGTGGCGAACGTGGCGTCGACGACGAGCGGCACCCCGCGGGCGCGGCACACCGACGCGATTCCCTCGACGTCGGCGACGCGCAACAGCGGATTGGTGATCGACTCGAGCATCACCACGCGCGTCTCCGGCTTGATCGCGGCGTCGATCGCCTCGGGCGTGGCCGCCGACGCCAGCGTGAAGCTCGCGCCGAAGCGCGGCAGATGATCGGTGATGAACGCGTGCGAGACGCCGTAGAGCCCCTCGATCGCCACCACGTGCCCACCCACGCCGACGTACGACAGCAGCGCCGCCGAGATCGCGCCCATCCCCGACGAGAAAATGCACGCGTCCTCGGTCATCTCCAGCTCGGCGACCGCGTGCGCGAGCCGATCCTCCGTCGGATTGGCATCGCGTGAATAGATGTACACCTCGCCCCGACCTGCCGCCTCGGCCTCGACGTGCGACGGATATTCGAACCCGGAGCTCTGATAGATCGGAGGGGCGTGCGGCTTGATCCCGGCCGGAATCCCCGGCGCGTGCTCGCCCGCATGCGCACACAACGTCGACCGCCGTTTCATTCGGTCATCATTTCGCGCGCCGCGAAAAAAGAAAAGGCCGCTCGTTTCCGAGCGGCCTTTGAAGACTCGATCGTGAATCCCGAAGGGAAACTTCTGCGCGGCCTACTTCCCGCCGCCGCGGCGCTTCGCCTCACGACGACGACGCTTGCGCGCCTCGCGCATCTTGCGCTTCCGCTTCACGCTCGGCTTCTCGTAGAAACGACGACGCTTGACCTCCTGCAGGATGCCTTCCTTCGACATCTTCTGCTTGAGAATCTTCATCGCCTTCTCAAGGCTATCGCGAACTTCGACTTCGAGCGGCCGGCCGAGCAGGTTATCCACTTCACGTCTCCCGAAAAAGAGACGCTTATCTACCAACGACTGCCCACCCGGTCAAGCAGTTTCCACAGCTTGACAAGCGCCATTTTCAAATTCTATCGTCGGCCCGACAATGGGATCCCGCACCACACGCTGGGCCTGTGTAGGGGCAAGTCGGTGGTGACCCGACGTCCTTGCTTTTCCTTGTCTTATCGTCAGGCTCTGAATAAACTCGCGACCCCAACGAGAGGTTCGAGATGACTCGGAACACGCTCCGTGGATTGGGCCTTCTTGCTGCTTTCGCCCTCGTGATTCCGATCACGGCGACAAGCGCACAGGCAAAACCGAAGAAGCACAAGTCGTCGGGGGGCGAAACCTCTCCGCCGCCGGCGGATTCCGGCTCGTCGGGTGGAGGCATGACCTTCGAGCCCGAAGAGGTCCACAAGGACGAGCCCGGCAAGAAGAAGGCGCCGATGACCTTCGCTCCCGAGGCGGTGAAGCCGACCGGACCGGCCGGCCCGCCGTCGAAGGTGCTCGAGCGCGCGCTCAAGCTCTATGACGCCGAGGACTACACCAACGCGTCGATCGAGCTGAACAAGGTCGTCGAAGGCCAGTCGGGCGACGACGAGGCGAACAAGCAGCGCGCCGAGTTCTTCATGGGCAAGACGCTGTTCAACATGAAGTACTACTCGGCGTCGCTGAGCTACTTCGATCGCATCGTCCAGAAGGGCCCGAACCACCGCTACTACCAGAAGACGCTGCAGTGGCTCGCGTCGCTCTCGCGCTTCTTGCCCGAGTCGGCCGGCGTCCTCGAGAAGATCGGCAAGTACACCAAGAGCGACCTCGATCAGCCGGCGCTCGAGCCGGTGCGCGACGAGCTCTACTACCTGCTTGGCCGCTATCACTACGCCAAAGGGAACTTCAAGGACGCGATCGACCTCTTTAGTAGCGTGCCCGAGAAGTCGGAGTTCTACCCGAAGGCCAAGTTCCTCGAGGGCCTGACCAACGTCCGCGAGTACCACGGCAAGCTCGCTGCCGACGACTTCAAGTCCATCCTGCGCAAGGTCAAGCAGTACGACGATCCGGACAAGGTTCCGAAGGCGCTCAAGGAGGCCGAGGAGCTGGCGAACCTGTCGCTCGGCCGCGTCTTCTACTCGACCAAGCAGTACAACCAGGCCATCAAGTACTTCGAGAAGCTCGTCGGGCCTGATGGGCCCGACGGCGCCAAAGGTACCGCGCCGGATTGGGCAGCGTCGCTGTTCGAGGCGTCGTGGGCCTACTTCATGGTCGACGGCGACTCGAAGGCGCTCGGCAACATCCACTCGATCGTCTCGCCGTACTTCGAGACCGAGTTCTACCCCGAGGCCTACATCCTCAAGGCGGTCATCTACTTCAACCGCTGCAACTACGACCGCTCGCAGGAAGCGATCAACGAGTTCAACGCCATCTATCCCGACCTCCGCAAAGAGGTCGAGGGCATCCTCCAGAAGTATCCCGACAACGCGCAGTTCTACGACTACATCCTGAAGATTCGCAGCGGCGAGGCCGGCCTCTCCGAGCGCGCGCAGAACGCCGCCGCCGGCGCGCTCCAGGATCGCTCGCTCCTCAAGAACATCGAGTGGGTCAACGAGCTCGACCGCGAGCTCAAGGCGATCGACAAGGCCGACCCGGCGTGGAAGTCGACCGCCGTCGCCGGCAACATCCTGCAGGATCTGACGCTGCAGAAG